>Ga0209641_10003507_pt1 | contig 13180 bp, 26 predicted proteins | sample RifCSP16_1_FD_184022 | JGI IMG/M metagenome (GOLD analysis project Ga0209641, IMG submission 184022) | Soil microbial communities from Rifle, Colorado - Rifle CSP2_sed 16_1 (SPAdes) (version 2) | ecosystem: Environmental > Terrestrial > Deep subsurface > Rock core/Sediment | place: Rifle...
ACCTTTTAATAGAGCAAATCTATCTTTATCAATCAACATCCCGCTATCAGAAATGTGAGTTTGCATTTCTATTGCGGACATCTCAAACTGAAATGTATTGATATTATCCGAATTTTGAAGATCTTTTAATTGACCTAAAAATACTTCAAATGTACCACAAGTATCTTTTCCATTATATACCATTAAACGCTCAAGATCAACTTTCCGTGACCAACCTTTTTGGTCTGATTCTTCTTTACCTTCTTGTTTGTAATATGGCATCCTTGTTCTCATACTAACTTCAAATGCTAACGTATGAGGCATTTCAGGATCTATTACATGAGATGCTAAGTAAGTATCCCAAAAATAAGGAGTATTGTACTCTTTACTTATTTCATCTTGAGCTATATAGAATCCATTCAATTTCAACATAGTTGTATCGAAATAACCAAAATGGAATATCTTTCTTAGACTAGAAGATAATATTTCAGATATATATCTTTCGTTATTTTTAATAGGGAGAACTAAAGCATGATATGGAGATATTGAGAATGATATTGTAAGAATTATTGTAGTTCCCTTGATGGACTCAATATCTATTGATATAGTATCACTTTTTAATACTTTCTCAACTTCTGAAATCAACTTAAGACCTGGGGGATTTGTAATGATTGTTCTATTATCATAGTTTAATCCTCGAAATTTAGATTCTTCTTTCACTCTCTTAATGTCTGCATCAAATATTGGATATAAACCTTTTGATCTACTTACTGCGGCGGGGTGATATAATGGTATTACTTTAATATCTTCATGGACATTTCCTTGATCGTCTACATACGGAAGAATACTCCCTCTCCAGTTTCCAATTCCAATTATACTACCTTTAGCTCTCTTACCTTTTCCAGTTAAATAATGCATTGGATAGTTACCTAATGCAGCTATTACAGTTGGACGATAAGAAAGAATATATTCATGAATTGATCTTATTCCAGATTGTAAAAATGGTGTTCCTAATATGTTCTCAAACTTATCATTCCAAGGGCGAATATTACATAGATTTTCTATTCGGATAACCTCACGCGGTATTCCATGTCTAGATAAGCAATTATTGAGAACTACACCTGCTCTACCTACAAATGGTTCTCCAAATAAGTATTCATCATTACCTGGAGTTTCCCCAACGGCGAGGATGTCAGATCCAATTGGACCTACACCATTTACCTTTTTATCAAGATAAGCAAGGTACTTAGTCATTTTATATAATAATCTTCTATCAATTTATCTAACATATCTTCATCATAGTATTTGTCTACAATTCTCATAACTATATCTAATATCATTGTAGTACCATCTTGTATTTGGCTCCAACCTATATGATTTCTAATCTTATTTAATTTTTCTTGCCTTGTTAGTTTATTATCTGACATTATAATCCTCCAACTTTGGAATTGATACTTTTATTTCTACTGTTTCATTCAATAATGTGAATGTTTCAGCAACAATATTCATTACTTGTTCATATGTAGCTACAAAATATTCTCCTTGCTTATCTTTGAAATATAGCCCTGGGATCTTTATGTGTACATCTTCAAGTACACACTCAACAAAATTTTCGGGTAAAATAATTAAATCACCTTCATCTTCAATATACATTCGTGTTCCAGTATATCCACCAAAGAAAACATAGTCTCCAATTTTAATATCCTTTACTTCCCTACCAATATATTTCACGATTCCCTGGTCACATCTTTCCCCTGCATCTAAAGTATCAACCTGTTGATCTTCTCTTCGTATTTTATAATGTAATTGTATATACCCTTTATTCTCATACTGCCCAATTAAATAATTGGCTCGTTCCTTACTTTCACACTCATCAAGTTTTCTAGGTTCATCTCCAAAATGTTTACTTCCATAAACATCAAACCTTTGAACTGTTCGCTTATAATCATAAGAGGAGGGTTTGATTATACCTCCTCGTGATACTTTTGCATCATAGATTGGGACAACTGCAACTTTATTTCTTGGTATTATTATCATCTCTATCACTCTAGATTGTTATTATTGTATTCTTGATTGCTGTTTTTACAATTGTATATGCTTTTTGTATATCTTCTGATGATAATCGAAGGACTATAAATTTAGGTTGCTCCATTGCACCAACTAAATTTCTCAGAAGATGATTGGATACACGTTGCATTACTATAACATTTAAAATTTCTGTTGATTGTATACTACTCTTAGCAGCTTTATTTAGATAATCTTTTTCTTCATGAGTTAGGTTCGTATTGTGTAAGAATGGTGAATCATCCATTTTTCACCAACTTTTCTTCATCTAGTTTATGATCTCCACACCAATCATATGGAAATACAGCGGGAAATCCACCTAGTGTTGGAGAATGCCTACGACATCTACCAATTTCTATTTTAGAATTAGATTCTTTAGGTACATAAAACATACAAGATGAACAAAGCATATTGATAGAACGATGTTTCCAAGGATCTTTCTTAATTGGTTCTCTAAGGGTTGTATTCTCTGGTTGTGGTTCACCTTGTGGTTCGTCTCGTGAATTGAACAAGGGTTCTCTTTTACTCATTCTAATTCCTCCGATTATATTTTCATTAGGATCAGTTAGTGGGTACTTGTATGTTTCTTTCATAATTTTTCTCTAATAAACTTATCTATTTCCTCTCTAAAATATGTCATTCTCCTGTACAATGTTTTTGGATGAACTTTTAATATATCTGCTACAGTTAATATAAGAGCTATTTTTTCGCTTCCAATGGTTCCTAAATATTCTTTTACAAATTCTTCATCTCCAGTTGTCATTTTCCCTCACATGCAATAGATGCATTAGCTGTCATTACTGCCTCTCTAATCTTTCTAATGGCATCTGTTTGATCTGCACTTGGTGGAGTATTATACAATAAAATCTCAGCAAATCTCTTGGCTGCTCTTCTAATATTGTTATATTTATCTACCTGATCTTCTGCTGGTGAATGATACATAAACCAATTATCTAGTTGTTCTTGGTTTATCATTTTGTTCTTCTCCAAAAAAAGAGGAGCCGGGGAGGCTTCTGCGTCATGTTCGGTGTTATCCGTGTTCATCTGGGGAAGATGAACCACCAATGACACTTATTCCTTCCCCGGCACTCAGTTAGATTATGAAACTGGAACCGGCCTTACCACATCCCACTTCTGTTGTTCTTTCTCATTCTTGTCTTTCACTACGCTAAGAGAAGCAATAATCTCTCTACTGGTAAGAGCCCTCCATGCTTCTCCACATTCTCCAGTATCAGGATCGAAACTCCAATCTAATGCCGGATCATCTGGGTTTTGTTCTCTCAATTCTGCAATCTTCTTATTGAACTCATCTTCTTCTCTCAGGGAGAAACCAAAACCTGCGAGAATGAATCCTTTGGAATAGTTGCGAGAATCTTGAGTATGATAATACAACCGATTATAAACCTTTTTTGCTTTGTGTTCCACAGGAGAAGGATTACCATCTAAATCAACAGGTCCCTCCACAACAGTACAAAGGAAGCCAATACCATAATTCTCCTGTCCAGCATTAGCGCCTTCCTTTGTCTCTCCCTTGAAAGCTTTTGGCTCTCCAATAGAAAGACGATAATCACCCTTTGGGAGGACTGGAAATCCAGCGGTATCTTTGGTGGGATCAGCAGTATACCTAGCCATTTTAAGTCTCCTCTACTTGAGATTTGAAGGATGGGTGGAGCTTGTTCTCAGTCCTTCGCTGATATAATTGCTCATATGACTTATTAACTTCAAAGTGAGCAAATACACCAGCCCTTCTAGTTTTAGTTAACTCAAGTCCACCTCCTCCTGTTTTAATTTGTGAATAGCTTCCTCGTTTGTCGTCATATTTTGCAGAGATATACCATACCTCATCAAAGTGCTTAGGTATCTCATCTGGGAAAGTCTGCCCACTAAAACCGGGTCTAACTGATTTAAGTGGTCTTTCATCCATCTTCTTTACAGCTTTTCCATATGTTTGTCTTTCGTGGGCAGTCAATAAGAAATTGATTCCTTCAGCTCTAAAGATAGGAATATACTGTTGACAGAACCAATCAATCATTGACATTTCACGGAAAACGTCATCAGGTTCTTGTTGAATAAATCTATTTAATTGTCTCCGTGATGTTCCACTCAAGCCTCTTTGGTCATCAAAGATTTCTACCGCTCTTAACTTTGCAAATGAGCGTAAAGCTGTAGCATCATCAATAATAATAGTTCTAACAAAGTCTCTTAAATCAGCATCTTCAAGAAACATATCAATAGTATCAGTTACTTTATCAAATCCAATAGCTTTCTTAATTGTTCCTTGGTCAAATGTTTCATAAATATTAACTAATTTCCTTTTGATATTAGGATATTTAATCTTAAACAACGGTGATCTCAATGTATCAATTCCACCACCTGTATTTAGATACAAACTTCTATCAGCAGTTCCAGCCAACCATGTCTTACCTGATCCACTCGCGCCATAAAGTAGAGTAATCCAACCACTTCTTGGATTAAATGAGTCATCAAAATCCTCAAACTCGATTTCATATCTCGGTTTGATTGGAATGCTAGCAGGTTTAGCTAATTTCTCAAACATTTACTCAACCTCATCAATTTCATCATCATCAGCTTGAACATTCAACCATAATCTCATGTTACCATCCCAATTTAATGGAACAGAATTAATGATAACATCAATATGGCCCTTCTCAGTCTCATATCCCTTTCCTATTTGAATATTGAGATACTTCTTATCTCCTGTATCAGAGAGCTTCTTCCTAAAAGTTACGTTGAATCTCTTTAACATTGACATTATAGCTCCTCGATGTTAATTGGTCGCCCCATGACATTCACAACTAAAACTTCTCCACTTTTATCATCCCATATTTCTATTCTCTTGTTGTATTTTAAATATACATAACAAGTGTAGTTAATACTCCCGAGAGTATGTTTCAATACAAAACCTTTTGATTCTATGTACCTTTTTGTGTCCTCAAGTTCCCAATTTATTTTACTCATCATCCATCCTAGATGGGTCTCTCAATTTCTTTTGGAATTTATTTTCTAGCGTATAAACCATAGATGCCTCAGAACCCTTTCTACATACAATATTGTATTCACACCACGCACATTGAGTCTCAGTTTGAGGCCATACATCTTTCTCTCTACATAATTCTAGAATATTATTCCATTGTACTTGTTCCTCCTCCCATTGTTCAAGCTCATAATCAGTTACCTCAATAATTTCCTCATAAATATCTGGACCCTTTGGACCCTGTTTTGTGCTTTTTCCATTAAATAGAGCTTGAATTAGAATCCCTCTAACATTTCTATTTGATAGTCTAGATGTTCCAAAGGTATATGTTCTAACCTGATTATTTGGATTTAATTGATTCTTAAACCATTCTTGAGGTTTTCCAGTAGTCTTGAAGTCTCTACCCCATAGTTCATCTTTTATCTCAACAACTTCATCTGTTCTTCCTTGTACATATCTACCATCTTTGATTTGAACATTGAAATATTGTTCGATAGTTATAACTTTTACTCTCCCTAACTTTCTCTCACTTACCCAGTGCTCAAATGCTTTTACAAGTGAAGAATAAAATCTTTCAGTTGTATACCAATCATACTTAGTACCTACCTTCTGATCCTCTCCATGTTTATGCCAGTAAGCTGTAGCTTCTCTAGCCGCTTGTTTATGTGCATCTTTAGCTTTTTCCTCATCGTACACTTTAGGTTCATTTTCACCGTAGCCATATAATTCAGACAATTTTTCTCTATATATGTGGTAAGCAGTACCCCAGGGTAGGAATATAACATTATGTTCATTGGTAATTAAATTAAGAATCTCTCGATAAAAATACTTTCTAAGACACTGTTTTGCAATAATTATTCCAGAATGATCTTTGTGCTTCAATTCGTGTCGAGGGAATTGTTTCATAAAGCGGGGGTTGTGATCTTCATATTCTACATTCTTTAAACCACTTACATCCTTTGGAGCCCCAGAAGTTTTCTTTAATCTATCAAATACATTGGCTTGTTTATTTAGCATCTCTTGTACTTTTTCTCTTATTTCTATATTTTCTTCTTTTCTTTCTTTCTCTATTATTTTTCCTCTTGCTTCTTCAACAATAGGAATCTCTGAAGTCTTTTCCATATATCTAGTTATGATATTAGGAACAGCTACAACCTCATCTTTTACTTCTAATTTTTTATCATTAATGCGGTATTTAGAAAAGATTGAGTCAGCCATTTAGTTGCAAACCTCTTGTAGTTAGTTTGTATGTATAATCATTCTGTATACACCATACTGATAATATCTCATCATCACTATCTGATAGTTCTCTAATATCAGGGAAAATCATATTTTTCAATTTGAGACCAATAGCACATCCTATTACTTCAATTACATCATTTGTGTCTCTTATGATTGTTCCATTCACTATTGCATGTGATTTTAGTTTCGCTGTTACTGTATCTAGTGTTACCCCTATTTTGTATTTACTTCCTAAAACTGCATACTTTTTATATTCAGGCTTATTACTTTTAACTGCATACTTAATAGCTTGCCATATATTGTAAGCTAATTTTTTAGGTTTCGCAACTGACCATTCTAGATCAATATCACATTCTACCATCTCATCTAATAGAATCTCTACCTTCTCTATCGTTTTTGGTGTTCGACTATATGCCATAGTTCTTATATTGTTGGTATCTTTCTATGGCAAATTCAATTGTTTCATTTCTATCTTTTTCTAATGATGCAATAGCGGCTGTATAAAATATCTTCATTTTCTCGTCTTTCATGAAGAAGGATTCTATTTCTAACTGATGAACAGCATCTTGAAGATTAGATGCACGTCTAAATAGATCCCATGATTCTTTGTAGAGTTTTCTTTTTGGGTCTGGAATATCGAAATCTACGTTCATTTTTCAAAAACACTTTTGAACATAAGACTATATGGATCTCTAATATCATGACTGCTTAAAATTTCTACTACTATATCTTGTAATTCAATAATCCATTCTATTGGAATTGGAAGCTTTGCATCTCTATATCTAATACAAGCATGATATACATCTCTATATCTTTCTATTTTAATTTTTTCCTCCCAAATTTTCTTAGGTATTACTCCAAGAGGAGGTTTCTTTTCTGTTCTCATATGTTTTATAGCATCTAGATTTATTTCTGATGGGAAGATTGAAACTTTTTCTTCCATATTTCTATCTCCTTCTAAGACTTCTGAATCTCGAAGAATATTCAAAAGTAACTCATTAGAACTTTCAGCCCAACTAAGATTAACTAGTTCTCTTTGAAATTTACTATAATCAATAATCATTTTCATGTTAGTCTCCTAAGTTTTACTATTTCTTTTCCTCCATAAATATTTTAATTAATGATATTTCATCTCCAATTGCGTAGTATGCTACATGATTTTTCTTCTTATGCCTAGTCTCTCTCTTATGATCCAACCACTCTCCCATGTTCCTAAATACTACTGAACATTCACATTTTATTGTATGTCTTACTTTGATTATATCATCAAAGATTATCATTTTTTTTCCAATTCATCAATGAATTTATTATGTGAAACTACAATAGCAGCAGATTTAAAACTATAAATTACATCAATAATCCATTGCATAAAATCGATTACATCATATAACTCATCAGTAGATAGATCATTTAATTGTTTATGTGATACATTAAGAGCACTAAGAGAATTAGATTTAAGTATATTTAAAATACCACTTTTTCTCAATACCTCTGAGTTTTCTACCATTGCAATTAATGCTAATCTACCCTCTACTAGAAATTCTTTATTTGTCATGATTAATCCTCTATTTGAATATTCCTGTCTCTGGGATCTCATCCCTAAAGTAATGGGCTTGATAGATTTTCATTGTTAACAATTCTACAATTTTCTTATCTAACCAATCATATACCAAAACTTGAGAAGCTAAGAACTCAATAGAGAAACAAACAAGATCCCAGTTTGTGATGTTATTATTAGTATCTTTTATTAAGTTTAATATATATCCCGCTCTAATTTCTGGCGAGGGTGTTTCTCCATCTCTTTCTTCCATTCTTGATTCAACTGACTTATTATCCTCGCCCATTTTTCCTGCTCATCCCTATCTCCAAGACGTATGTGTCCGATTGTATCTTCTTTTAATTCTTCATCTATCTGGGATATGATACCGATTGTAGTACCATATCTAGGCATGAATTCTATTTTATATTGCATTTCTTTGCTATTGTTATCCAATAATTTATTTTCTTTCTAAGAATTGGAGCACACATTGTAATCTTTCCATTCTCAACCACAAATCCTGCACAAAGATATGATGTTGTTACTTGATATAATCCATCAGATAGCAACTTGATTCCTCTTGTGTTTTTGTCTCTTATACTCTAGAAATGCAATAACTATACCTTCAGGACCACTACCAACCCTAACACCTACATTTGTTTTAATTGTTCTGCTATTAGTAATATTAGATAAATTATCAATAATTTCTGAGATAGGAGTTTTCTTCTCAAGAAGCATATTGACGAGAATATCAACAGCTTGTGCCCAAGCAGCTAAGGCTGATCCGGCTTTTCCGAATGTAGATATGACTTTGACTGGAATATTTTCTTCAGACTCACAGATAGTATAATACAACACCCCATCTGGAGTATTTACCTCAATGGTCATACTTGGTAATTCTTCTCTATTTTTCATACCCTTCTCCAACTACTCCTCTAATTCATTCTCGATAAAAACTGCATTTGGTAATGGAATTATTGTTGTATCTTGATTAAAGGAAACAGATTGTCCATTTTCTATGCTAACAGCATTAAATGCATAATTAGAGCTTGTTCTTAATTTTATATAAATATTACCATGAATAGATTTAAATGCTGATCCCGGCTTAACCCCAAAGAATGTTGGGTCTGGTCCTTTTACACTTTTAGCTCTTTTGATATTCATTATTCCCTCCTTAAGATTCCAACATTCCCACGGCAGGAATTGAACCTGCTATTAATAGTCTCCAGCTATCGTGGGAAACTATTTTACCTTTTATTTCTCCTCATCTTCCTCTTTCTCATCATCATCACCCCAAAATCCTGCAACTTCATCTTCTTCTTCCTCCTCATCTTCTTTTCCAATTTGATCAATAGGAATAACCATAGCAACTAACTCGTCACTCGGACTGAACCCTAATAGATTTAACTCACTCTTAAATTTACTTACTACCACATCTTCATCATCACTAATACTATCAACAATAAATTCGACGAAGGAATCAACGAACTCATCACTTTTTGTCATCTTTTCCTCTTTTTGGTTTTAGGGTGCCCCCCCGGTGACAGGGTACAATATAACGCACCCGGCCCCCCGTGTCAAGGGTCACGTTGGCGAATGAAACTCACCATTTTTATACTCATTATTTACCTCCTGGCTCATCTTCTTCTTCTGTGAAAGCTAGAACAGATAAATCATTGAGTAATGTAATCCGCTGAATGTCTGGAATTAATGATATTGAAAAGGCTAAGTCCTGCACCGCGGATTCCATTACCCTTTTCCAATTCTCATTCAATGTAGCACGAAACTTTGGCGCTTCTCCATCTTCGAATAATCTATTAATTACTTGTACATGTTCCTCTGCCATTGGTGCTAATGAAATATGAAGTAACTCATGAATTATACTTAAACGTCTATTAGACTCATTACTATCAAGCCAATGACCAAAAATTGTTATATTTGTCCAGCGATAGTGTTCATTCGTCTCCGAGCTACCCTCAGCCCAATAGTTATCAGTTTTTGATACACCATATCCTAGATGTAATACTCTAATCCAAGGTGGGACTAACCATAAGTAGTTTAATAATATCGGACGCACAACATTACGAACTTCTGGTGGAAAGAAACCCCATCTTATAATCATATTTATTCCTCTACAAGTTTTCCTGTATTAGCTTCTACTTGAAAACAACGATCATCCCATAATTCTACCATACCAAAGTCTTTGATATTAGTTACTTCTAATCTTATACCTATATGTTTCTCACACCAATCTTGAATAATTGTTTTAATTTCCTCTACTGATTTACCATCCTGGTCCTCACAAATTCGAGCTGTGAATATTTTAACATCATTACCATCTGATAACCAACCAATTACTCTATCAACCATTAATGGAATAGGATCTCCAATATGGTCTATTCCTTTCCAACCATAATATTCAGCTAGAGTACCATCCAAATCCACACCTATCCAAGGTTTCATTTTTCATTCCTCTCTAAATGATATATGAAGTTTGGCTATAGAAGCCATTTCAATAACAGTAGATAGATTGAAAGATTGTAATAGACCATCAGTGAGCCTTATACTATTATTTATAGCATTACTTTCACTAATCTTTAAATAAAAATAATCATTGGTGCCAGAAATATACCTAAATACGTCTAATACTTTAAGATCTCTAAAGCATATCATATTCTTCTTTTGTGATTCAACATGAATAGTTAACATTTTATTTCATCTCCTCTTCAAATGGGTTCCTTATTTTTCGTATTTCTTCCAAAGAATGATCTACATAGGACAATGGAACATCGAATGCAATTTTAACTGCACTCTCTAGTTTTCCTATTTCTTCAATAGTTTCATCAATCCTCCAATTCTCTTTTAACTTTCCAATTTTCTTATCTACTTTATCTGTCATCTGTCCACACAATCTCTCAAATTCTTCCAATTTCTTTTTCAATTTTTTGATACGTTCAATGGAGAAAGCAATTTTAGTTTCCTCAGTCCAATTGCTTTGACCAGCTAACTGAGAATCTAATACTTCTTTCTTTAGCTCATCAAACTCACTCATCTATTCTCCTCTCACTTTCTTATTGAAGGAATCCCTAAGTCTTTCAATGATCTTGTTAGTAATATTAGCTTCAATATCTTTGCCTTCAACAACCTTGTCAATTGTATTCTGCTTTATCCCTTGCAATTCGGTGATCCATTCCTCAATAGAATCATTCATAGTGAGGTACATAGAATCTCCACCGTGCATATCAGATTCACGATAGAATGCTCTACCCTCACATTGAATATGAGCAGCAGGATTCCAAAATAGATCATTGAACATAACTACACCAGCTTTAGTTATATCCAATCCTTCCCTAGCACTACCTTCTGTAGCAACTAAGAATCTAATGCTTGGATCACTATGGAATTGTTCCACAACCTTCATTCTATCTTCCATTTTCATCGTGATAAAACCACCATCAGTCCTAGTCACGAATGTAATGGCTTCATTACCTAACTTTCGTGCTATAGTATTAGCTGTTCCTCTGAATTTCGTGAATATGAGAATCCCATTCCACTTTTCTTCTTCTATTGAATCTGCGATCTCTACTGCTCTCTCAACGGTATGATCTACCTTATCGGCTGCACATACCTTAATCATAGCATTAATCTTCGGGAGGATGGATCTATATTGCTTTATCCAACCACCTACACCTTGGGAGTCATATGCTGCAAATTCTTCATAAATACCTTCTAGAATCCTATCGTATATTCTACGTGCTTTCTCTCCCATCTCGAATGTCTCTACAATCCGATTGATGGGGGGTAGATTCTTACTAATATCTTGCCTCATTCTCTTAATCATGATAGTCTCTAACAGACTACGCAACTTCTTAGCTTCATACGAACCAATACTACGACCAAAGCCATATTGGTTAAGGAATGTTTCATAATATGGGAATGTCTCAGGATGTAACCAATTTAGAACAGACCACAATTCTCCCGGCCTATTCATAATTGGAGTACCTGACATTGCCATCTTCATTGTATCTTTATTTCCTAACTGACGTAGTGCCTTAGACTGTTGTGATGTTGGATTCCTAACATAGTGTGATTCATCTACTACAATATAATCTGGACGATAAAGATTCAATATATCAACCCAAGGATAACGTTCGTTTGATTTGAATATATCATCCTTGGTATTGTCAACCTTCATCTTAGTTCGCAGGATCTCATAATTAATCATCACATATTTCGGATGATTGGTCATCAAGTATTTTAAATCTTCTTTAGTTGGTGTTCTACCTGCTAGGATAATAGGTTCTACACCAGTATGGTTGATAAGATGTTTCCGCCAATTTGCTCTTACTGATCCAGGAACAACGAAAAGGATTCTTTCTGCTCCTGATCTAATTGCATCAGCTATACTAATAGCCGTCTTTCCTGTACCAGTACCATATGCAACGATTGTTCTGTGATCTACTAAATCTGAAAATTCTAACGCTACTCTTTGATGTGGACGTAGGTGGAAATCTGGAAAGTTCTCAAATATAAAATCTACCTCACTATCTTCTGCATCATGAATAGTTGATACCCTAAGTCTCTTCTCAAATTCCTTCTTTACTATCTCTATCAATCCCTCTGACCATTCACACAACTTAGACTTTTCCTCTGGATGAATGAGATACAACCTCCAACCTTCACTGAAGGGTACTTCATAATACTTATTCCTCAATAGGATTCCGGGGATTGTACTAGAGTTCTCTTTATTCTCATTATTCTCGAATCTCTTAAAGTATCCACTTGGATTGGTAATGGGATTCCATTGAAGGATAAGATTCTTGTCTCTCTTAGCTATCTTCCAATACGGTTGATAGATGGGATCGAAGTTGATCCACTTAGTATTTGGGAGTGCGTCATTTATCTCTTTTACAAACTCATCAAATTTATCAATATGAATTGTTGATATATTGCTATTGATATAATTGTAATTATTGATTATATCAACAACAATTGGATTGCCATGCTCAAGAATGAATGTAATGTTACCATAATTGAATGATTGAAACTTGATTACTTCTGGTTTCTTCCTTAATTCCTCTTTCTCTTTCTCTTCCTTGATCCTCTTGATCTCTTTCTTCTTCTCTTGGATCTCTGTTAGTTTCTTTAGTAATTCTGCTTCTTCAAATAATACTTCTTCCTCAATTAAAGGATGTGGATTCTCCGATAGTAACTGAAGGGGGTTATATTTGGGCTCGTTCTTCTTCTTCAATGATTCGATATATTTATTAAACATCTGTTTTCTCCACATTAATTTCAATATTCTCAATGCACTTTTCAAGTGCTTCTCTAATTAAATCATACTCTGGTCGATTGTTTGTATC
>Ga0209641_10003509_pt1 | contig 13176 bp, 12 predicted proteins | sample RifCSP16_1_FD_184022 | JGI IMG/M metagenome (GOLD analysis project Ga0209641, IMG submission 184022) | Soil microbial communities from Rifle, Colorado - Rifle CSP2_sed 16_1 (SPAdes) (version 2) | ecosystem: Environmental > Terrestrial > Deep subsurface > Rock core/Sediment | place: Rifle...
ACTATGTATGAGTTGTCAATTCTTCGAATTGCCTCATCAAAAATCTATTTGAAACTGAATCGTTGCCTCATTTAAAAATCTATTCGAAATCCGCACAATTATCTCCTGGGATTTTTAATACAGGAGGTGGAGATGAGGTTAACGATGAAAGAGAGACGATCAGTTGTAAGGGTGGTTGCATCGAGGTATCAGAAAGGTGGTAAAAAGCACAAGGGGAACATTCTTAAGGAATTCATGGAGCTAACGGGATACACTCGTTGTTATGCTGCATACCTGCTAAGGAGTCATGGTAAGAGGATAAGGATCTCAAAGGATACCGTAGTAGAAGGAGATATTACAAAGAAGGCAGAGAGGGTACAGCATAGGATATATGATGAAGGAGTTTTTCATGTTTTAAGGAAGATATGGTTTATAATGGACTGTATTTGCGGTAAGAGGCTTGCTCCGGTATTAAAGGAGATCATTGCAAAATTAGAGATGCATAAAGAGATAAAGCTTGACCGCATGACAAGGGGGAAGCTTCTTAAGATAAGTGCTGCCACCATAGACCGGTTATTATCTGAAGAGAAGAAGAAGGATAATATAAAGGGCCGGTCACATACAAAGCCTGGTACCCTTCTTAAGAATCAGATACCGATAAGGACGTTTTCGGAATGGGATGAGAATCGTCCTGGGTTTGTGGAGATAGACCTTGTAGGGCATGAGGGCGGGGATGCGAGGGGTGATTTTATACAGACCCTTGATGTAGTAGATGTATGTACAGGCTGGACAGAGACACAGGCGGTCAGGAATAAAGCGCAAGCATGGGTATTTGAGGCATTAAAGGACATAAGGGTGCATCTGCCATTTGATTTACTGGGGATAGATTCAGACAATGGGTCTGAGTTTATCAATGACCATCTGTTTCGATTCTGCAAGGAGAATAAGATCACCTTTACCAGGTCGAGGAAATATAGGAAGAACGATAACTGCTATGTAGAGCAGAAGAACTATTCTGTAGTCAGGAGGGCCGTTGGATATCAAAGATATGATACAGAAGAAGAGCTTGCAATTCTTAATGAGCTTTACGGGCATCTGAGGTTTTATACTAATTATTTTCAGCCGGTGATGAAGCTGGTTGAGAAGACGAGAATAGGGAGCAGGGTTGTAAAGAGGCATGACAAACCCCAGACACCCTATCAGAGGGTTTTACAGTCACCCCTTATACCAGAGGAGAACAAATCCAGGATGAGGGAGCTTTATGCTAAACTAAACCCTGCAGAGCTAAAGAGAAAGATAACAAAACTGCAAAATAGACTTATAGACCATGCTGCCATTAAAAAGGCTCTGCCAAGGGGGATAGCCAGGCATAGATCAACTGAAGAAAAACGATTATAAGGCAAATATGAAAGCCATTTTTCGGATGAAGTTAAATAAATATCAGAATAAAACAATCTTAAAACTCGGAAACATTTCGAATAGATTTTTGATGAGGCAACGAATACTACTTTCAGATAGATTTTTATGTGAGGCAACGGGATAGAAGGCAACGCCTTGGAAGAAAACAGGGTCAACTCAGGGATCTTCAGAGGAGAGGTGTGTCCAAAATAGTTGAAGATTCACGGCGCCGGCGTCTCCCGAGGATAATTACAGGGCTTAAGAGCCCCATCTCACTGGGGAAAATAGTTTTGGGGATTTAAAACCTGGGTTGAAGCCCGTAAGGAACCTGCAGTCAATTCCTATCTCGGGATTTGGGTCAGCCCCTGTTGTTGACAAGCCTTGACAGCTAATGTATTATATTGAGGATTTAAACCCATTCTACGGTAAAGGAGCCAATCTGCCTAATGGAGCTCTTCTGGGAAAAGGTCTTAGGGCTTCGGATAAGCAAAAAACTTGTTGAAGTCTGCACTACCTGGGGCTTCAATATCCGGTATTTCAATAGCATTGGCCAGGAAATACGAAGCGTTTACCGGTCGGATACGACAGCATGCAGCTTCATTGAACACACCCCTGCTGCCAAGCAAGTATGTGACATCTGTATAAAAAAAATATCCCAGGCAGCAAAAGAATCCAGACAATCCGCTATAGAGAAGTGTCCCGCAGGCCTTACCGTCCTCGTAGTTCCCATCCTGAATCAGGACGACTGTTTAGGTTTTGTAGTCGCGGCTGGGGTCTTAGACCGTCCGCTAAGTGAAAATGGGCGGCAAGACCTTAAGGCACACCTGTCATCCCTGGATGTAGACATCGAGGAGTATGAGAAAAATCTACAGGATGTTCCGATAGTTACCCATGAAAAATTAGAAGTTTTTAAAGGCCTCCTGGAGACGATGGTCGAGGAGATGATAAGCTACCAGAGGGAGATCACAAAGGAAGAACCGCTCTCACTTCTCTCAGAAATGCAGAAGAAGTTTGATTTCTCAAGCATTATTGGTAAGAGCCCCCCTCTATTGAAAATCTTTGGGACATTAGAGAAGATTATACCAAGCGACAGTACCGTCCTCCTGTTGGGAGAGAGCGGCACAGGAAAGGAATTGATCGCAAGGATTGTCCATTATAACAGCCCCAGGAGAGAAAAGGCGTTTATTGCAGAGAATTGCAGCGCCTTTAGTGAAAACCTGTTAGAGTCAGAATTATTTGGCCATGAGAAAGGGGCGTTTACAGGCGCAGTTGTCCAGAAAAAAGGGCTCTTCGAATTGGCAGATGGGGGAACTTTCTTACTGGATGAGATAGGGGATACCAGTCCAGCCCTCCAGACAAAGATGCTCCGTGTTCTTCAAGACGGTGTCTTTAAGCGTGTTGGAGGCACGAAATTCATCACTGTGGATGTCCGTATCATTGCGGCTACAAACAAAGACCTCAAGAAGATGGTTGAAAAAGGGACGTTCAGGGAAGACCTCTATTACCGGCTGAACGAAATAAGGATCCTTCTCCCCCCGTTGAGAGAAAGGAGTGAGGATATTCCTATACTGTCCAACTATTTCCTCACAAAATTCTGTACAGAGCGTAATATTCCTATAAAGCATTTGTCTGATGAGGTCCTCGAATGTTTTATAAATTATAGTTGGCCTGGAAACGTTAGGGAGTTGCAAAATGAAGTAAAAAGGGCCACCCTGCTGGCAGGCTTTGACACCGTTATCACTAAGAAACTGCTCTCAACAAACATGATCGAAGAGGTTGAAAAGAAAGCTTATCTAAAGAAACCAAAGTCCTCAGGCACCCTCAAGTCTATCGTAGAAAGTGTGGAGCGGGACATTATCCGTGAAGGACTGGAACGTACAAACTGGAATAAGAGCAAATTGGCAAGGGAACTCGGCATCAGCAGAAAGAATCTTATCTTGAAGGTCGTAAAATACGGATTAGAAAAGGGTGAAAAAAGGAAAAAAAGTTAAAAAACCACTCAATAAGATACAATCATTGTGGTCTATAGACACACATCTTTTTATTCTGTAAAAACAATCTGTTAATCAGCAGCAATCTGTAACTTTCCTATTCTGTGTCCTTTTGCCACATATAATTATCCCTCATCCCCCAAAAACACCTTGACAACTCTAATCAAAATCGTGTATTTAGAACGTTGAAAAACATTCTGCCCTACATCTCCATGCTCACGGGAGGATAAATCAGGAAATTCCCGGTTGCAGGGACTTGCAAAGGGGAGGATAAGTAGTTTTTTAGTTATTTTTCCAGTAGTTATGTGATGGCATATATGTTGCAGATTTTACTTTATATCTCCCCCCCTTTCCGAAAAGGGGGGCAAGGGGGGATTTAGGTGAAAAGAAGGTGGACATTTATTCCAATAGTCTCTGCAGGGATTGTGATATTAGCGGCAATCTCTGCCACGGGTAATTCTATGATAGGTTCCAGACATGATTTAAGTTATTTCAACCAGCGGGGATTTGGGAGTGAGTCGGGCCCTATGCAGGGCACCGCATATAACGACTATGGTGAGATTTGTGTATACTGCCATACCCCCCATAATGCGGATACGCTCGCCCCGCTCTGGAACCGGCAGTCGCCATCCATTACAAACTATAAGGTCTACTCAAGCCCTAATTTCGACTCCCAGAATAACGGCCCTGACGGGATATCATTAGCCTGTCTGTCATGCCACGACGGGACTGTGGCTGTGGATGCCGTGTTAAGTCAGCCAAAGAGCCGGGAGATCATTGACACAGGAGTCCATTACAAGATGAAACCTGGCGTCACGGCCGCTGGCGGAGATGCATGCGGAAAATGCCACACCCGTGGATCAGGAGCTTATGGAGGTATGTCAGGCGCCCACGATGCCACTCAAAGATATCTCGAACCCGATTTAAGAAACGACCATCCCATATCTATCACCCTTCCCTCGTATGATATAGACCCTGGTTTTAATCAGCCTACCATCCCATCCAAGGATGGCGGGAGGACCTTTCCCAATGGAGTCAAAACCTTTGCAGGAGATAAGGTACAGTGTGCGTCCTGTCACAATCCGCATGATCCGGATGAAAAAAATAGTAATGGAAGGGATCCGTTTTTAAGGACCTCGAATAAGTACAGCGCACTATGTCTGACGTGTCACCAGAAGTAGCCGCAGGCTTCAGCCTGCGTTTTGTAGTTGCCCGATTTATCGGGCTTGAAGTTAACAGGAGGCTAAAAAATAATTAAAGGAAAATGTATAATAGTGGTTGCATTGGCCATATTATTTATAGCCGGCTGCGCAACCCCTCAGAAGGAGGTAGATTTGATATGGCCCCTCCCTCCGGATCCCCCAAGGATAAAATATCTGTACGCCATATCCTCGGAAGATGATGTGAGGGAGGAGAGCTTTGCCAAGAAACTCAAAGAGACGGTCATCGGAAAGGATATGGCTACTCAGATAGGCAAACCCTATGCAGTTCATGCGGACAAAGAGGGGAGGATCCTTGTGGCAGACAGCGCCCAGGGGAAGGTTTTAATGTTTGATAAGAAGAATCACAAGTTTTCTATAATCGGGGAGGACGGACAGGGGGTGCTTACTAAACCCCTGGGGTTGACCACAGATTCTGCCAGCAATATCTATGTTACGGATAGCCTGCAGAACAGAGTGGTTGTATTTAACAAGGAAGGAAAGTTCATAAAGGCTATGGGGAAGGAAGGGGTCTTTGAACAGCCCGTTGGCATCGCCCTCGATGAGGGTTTAGGGCGTGTCTATGTAGTAGACACCAAGAAACATAATATCCAGACTCTCAACATGAATGGGGAGGTAATACAAACTATCGGCCAGCGGGGGACTGCGGATGGGGAATTCAATTTTCCAACGAATGTTGTCATCGGCAAAGATAGTACAATATATGTGATGGACTCCTTCAATTTCAGGGTACAGATATTTAATAAGGACGGAAACTTTTTAAGGAAATTTGGAGGCGTAGGAACAGGCTTGGGGATGTTTTCGAAACCCAAGGGGATAGCCCTCGACAGCGAGGGGCATGTCTATGTAGTGGATGCCGCCTTTAACAACATTCAGATATTTGATGGTGATGGAAGACTCCTCCTCTTCTTTGGAGAAATGGGGAGTAAGCCCGGGCAGGTCTGGCTCCCGGCCGGAATGTATATCGATGAAAAGGATAATATATACGTTGCAGACCAGTATAACCGGCGCATCAATGTATATAAATTTTTAGGTGGAGGAGACACAACCCAAACACAATAAGGACGTAAAACAACAAACTGACAAACAGGAGGTGAACATGAAAATGATTATACGGTCGAAATATCCAACTCGACCCATCAATCAATCTACTAATTTACCAATCAACCCAACGAAAGGAGGTGAAAAGAAGATGAAACATTTCAGAACAATCCTCACCCTTAGCGGAGTAGCCTTTATCCTCGCAACCGTGGCTTTTCTAACCAATACCTGGGCTACAGAGGATGTCAGAAACTCCAAGCACAACCTGACAACAAACCCAAGCATCATGGCCCAGGGGACCACAGAGGTCTGTGTGTTCTGCCATACCCCGCACGGCGGGTTAACTAATGTTGCTGGAGGGGCCGCCCCTATCTGGAACCGGACTCTGTCTACAGCGACCTACACACTGTATGATAGTCCAAACTTTGATGGAAAGGCCACCGTAACTCAACCACAGGGAGTCTCAGTCGCCTGTCTGAGCTGTCATGATGGAACAGTCGCCTTTGACTCACTTTTAAACTTTGGTGGCTCTGGTAGTGTCAATAATATTACCGGGTTTAGTCCAACAAGTGCGCCTAAGGTTGATACGACCACAAGAATGATGATCAACTCCGGATCATCAGAGTATCCGATGTTGGGGATAAATCTCTCCAATGATCATCCTATATCCATGGAGATACCCTGCACGGGCACCAATGCCGATCCTCAGTTCAGCCAGATCTGTGCAAATATCGACTCGGCAAGACTAACTGCCGGCAAGGTGAGCTACCTGAGCAGAAGCGGCGATTTCACTCTTATTCCTGATGGCAGGGACAGGGTAAGGGCGTATCCCACAGTGGCTGGAAGGGCGTTTATCGAGTGCGCCTCATGTCACAATCCGCATGAGAATACCAGCACACGTTTCTTAAGACATCCATCCATTGATGGGACTGTGCTGCCGCTGCCTTCTGGAATTACGGCTCCTCAGCTTAACGATGACCGCAACGCAGGGAGTCTGCTTTGTCTGAGTTGTCACCAGAAGTAGGTAGAGGTAGGTGTAGTGGGAATTTCCTGAATCAAGAATATAGTGAACAAAGGGTAGGGGAAAATATTTCCCTACCCTTTTAGTCTGTTTAAATTAATCCCCCTTAGTCCCCTTGAGTAACCGGGGGATTTTAAGATTTAGAAGGGAGAGGGGTGATTGCGCCTCCGGCAAATAAACCGTTGTCTAAGATTACCCATATTTATTGCTGTTACCTCTTTTTTATTTTTAATCCCCATCCCGCAATCCTATGCATTAAGTCTTAACGGCCTCGTAGAGCTTGACTATCACTCTACAATAACCACCATTAAAAATATCGGGAAAAAATCGGAGAGCAGGACTTCTGATTTTCTGCAGAGATATGTCATTAGCGGGGCAGGGGTCGTTGTTGATCCGAGGCTTGCCTCTTATTCCGCCAGTATTGGTCTCACCGATTCTGTTTACCGAAGCAAGCCTGCAGCCGGAGAATCTATAAAAGTTAACCGGGATACGCTGACTTACAGCCTTCAGATGAATCTTATCCCCGCCCTTTCCCCGGTTAACCTTTTCGCCCAGAGGAATATTATTGCAATCGAAGATGCTCCTGATCTGATTTCTGATACCTATAGCATCGGCTGGACAAAAACGATCAGAACAGTGACATCCCTCAGGGCAACACTCCTCCAGTTAGGCACAGAGTATGATGACCCGGACAATCCCAGGAATACGAGAATAAGGATTGCAAATCTTGGCCTGACCCAGAGGCTGAGGGCAGGCTCTCTATCCGCCAACTATCAGTATACAGACTACCTTGTCACAGCAAAAGGTGAAGAAACCAGCAGTAAAGTCCATAGTTATAGTATCCGGGGAGAGAGCAGGCTCACCCCATCCCTTTTACTCAATGGCAATATCACCTATTTCCCAAAGGGGAGTGTCTTTACCCCAGGTATCACGACCACCGCAGAGACAACCGGCGAGGTTGGCTTACTCCATCAGATTGAAAAGTTTAGCCAGAGTGTTAACTATACTTTTCGTAAAACCGAGGGGAGTGAAATCGAAAGGGACACGCTCTTCTACAACATGAATTACCGGCCTCTTGGGAAGACTGACTACAGGGCAGACACCCTCTATTCCTCAACAACCTCCTCCCAGTCAGATACCAGCGAATATCGTGTCTCAGGGGGGATTAACCACCGCCCCTTTTATGGACTATCCATCACGGGCAATATTATCCTGGATCATCTGGATGTCTCAGGGATTACGGAGACGCAGGTGGATCGGATAGGGACAATGGCCGGCGTCAACTATTATAAACTCCTTGACCTATTCAATCTGAACACCAACTACACAACAGATTACAGCATGGTCCTGTCTACTCAGGATGAAGCCAAAGGATCTATCCTCACACAGACGGCATCCCTGGGTCTTCAAACCCGTACGCTTCAGACTGCCCAGGTCCTTGGCTCCTACACCGTCCTCCTCAGGGAGAATAACATCGTGCCAACGGATGACAGACAAGAACAGTCGGCCCGCTTAGAGGCCATCAGCAGTTACTTTAAGAGGTGGATGCTCCGCGCCTCCACAAGCCTTTCTAATGTCGTTGATTACGGGAATACCTTTATATTGGACACAAGGGCAGAATATTTCCCGGCAGCCGGGACCACCCTTGCCGGTGGTTACAGGCTCTCAAATTTCCCAAGCGCCACAAACTCCCAGGACTCTCAGTTGTATTTTGTCGAGGGCTCCCATTACCGTTATCTCACCAGGCGGCTCAACCTGAATCTTATGGCCCATGGGGAGCGTGAGGACCTCCGGTATACAGAAAAAAACAGGATGACCCTCACATCTGTCTTTAATTATCAGCTTGGCAAGATCAATATCAATCTTGAATTCCGGGAGGACTATACAAAATATCCGGAATCTGTATATAATATCCAGTCATATTTTATACGGGCAAGCAGACCCTTTTAGGTATCAGGATGCAAAGAAAATTACAAAACATTTTTTCCCGGATTATCATCTGCATAATTACCCTCGCCCTTCTCGGTTTTACATTCCCCGAACCGCCTCAGAAGGAAAGGGTTGCCTGGCCCCTGCCGCCTGATCCCCCTAAGATAACCTATATCATGAGCCTTGAGAGCCCCAAAGATATCGGGATTAAAAAGTCGTTTTTCAGAAGGTTCGTTGAGATCTTCACAGGAACAGAACCGGAACCTCAGATTCTACGCCCTACCGGGGTCATATCCGACGGGAAGGGGACAGTATATGTCACGGATACAGGTCTGCAGGTAGTCCATGTGTTTGATTTCAAAAAAAAGAAATACAGACAGGTCTTTAAACTGGATAAGGAACCACCTGCCAGCAGGTTGCTTTCCCCTGTGGGATTAGCTCTGGACAAGAAGGATAACCTCTATGTCTCCGACTCTATCTTGAAAAAGGTTTTTATATTTGATAAAGAGGGTAAGCCTGTCTCCTCAATCGGTGGTAATGACGAACTGGGAAGACCAGGAGGGCTTGCCATAGACACATCGAGGGATAAACTCTATGGACCTGGGATCTGAAGGAGTCGCGCCTCTCCTCGTTGGGCAGCCGGGGGAAGGGGGACGGAGAGTTTAACTTCCCCACACATATCGCCGTTGACTCAAAAGGGGATATCTATGTGACGGACGCGCTAAATTTTCGTATTCAGATCCTTGATCCGGATGGAAAATTTATCAATGCCATAGGAAAATTAGGAAACACCCTCGGAAATTTCTCAAAACCAAAAGGAATCGGTGTGGACAGAGAGGAGCACATCTATGTCGTGGATAACCTCTATGACACGGTCCAGATATTCAACCGAACAGGGGAATTGCTCCTCAACTTTGGGACTCACGGAGGCGGCAAAGAGGGTCTGTGGCTTCCCAACGGCCTATACGTTGATCAGGATGGATATATCTACATTGCGGACACATATAATGAGAGGGTCCAGATATTTAAGTATCTTCCATAAACAGGCCGGCTGTCTGATCTTTCTGGCAATGATCATAACCCTTGTTCTCACCCCTGTGTGCAACGCCGGCAGTAAGGGAGACCTCTCCATCGGGAAAAAGGTATACAATAAATACTGCTATTATTGTCATGGGACAGAGGGAAGAGGTGATGGTGCCGTAGCCATGGGTCTGACGCCGCACCCCGCAAACTTTATCAAAGATACGGAGAGGATGAAAAAGAGCGACAGAGAGCTTTTTGAATCTATCTCAAAGGGGGTTCACCGGGAGATTGGCGGGGATGAGCTGGCCATGCCGCAGTGGAATCTCATACTGACAGAGGATGAAATATGGAGCGTACTGGCCTATGTAAGGCACCTCTCAGAGAAGGGACGGGCAGAGGATGCAACGGGGCGCTAAGTCTTTTCTCCTTCTATCCCTGTTCGTGTTGATTGTTTGGCTGATTGTTTGCCAATCTCCACGCCTGCATGCCTCAGAGAGTGATTATGATCCGGTGACCGGAGATCCCAAATGTATGAATTGCCATCCGGGTGATAAAAAGCCTTCTATTGATTATTCCCGTGATGACTCCTGCTTTGAGTGTCATGGCCCGGGATTAAGTGACAAGTTCAGGGCTATTGATTCTAAATATGATAAAAACCTTTATGATGTGGTGGATATATCTGCAAAGATACGGAAGACATCTCCATCTGATAATATGGTCTTCATCCCGGCAGGAGAATTTACCATGGGTTCCAATGAGTGGTGGCCCAAGAGCCAGCCGGAACATAAGAAGGTGACAGGCGCCTTTTATATGGATAAATATGAGGTGCCAAACAAGAGATATAAAAAATTTGTTGAGGCTGTCAACCGGCCCCCCCCTGCCCATTGGATAAACGGCGAAATCCCGGCAGAGCGGGCAGATCACCCTGTAGTCTTTGTAAGCTGGTACGATGCGGATGACTTCTGCCGGTGGGAGGGGAAGAGGCTCCCTACAGAACCGGAATGGGAGAAGGCGGCAAGGGGAACAGATAAGAGGACCTTTCCATGGGGTAACACGTTCGAGGCAAAAAGGGGGAACATGCCGCAGCTTGGAAAAAATGACACCATGCCGGTAGGGAGTTTTGAGAATGGAAAGGGCCCTTATGGGGTCTATGATATGGCGGGTAATGTCTGGGAGTGGACCTCGGATTGGTTTAAACCCTATCCCGGAAATAATCATCCTGACGAGAACTATGGAGAAAAGTATAAAGTGGTGCGGGGCGGATCATGGTATGACTGCACCTATTACAAGTGCGGCATAAGCGCCCCTGCTTATAACAGGATATTCTTTAACCCCATGACCATGAATAATAACTTTGGATTCCGATGTGTCATGGATGCAAAATGAGGAGATATGCTTTTATGTTCCTATTCACGATCATAGCATTGTTAGCCGCTCTCTTTACCGGATGCACACCAGCGCCCCCAAAGGATATGGCATACGTACCGGGTGGTGAGTTCTACATGGGAAGCGACGAGGTAGACACTGAAGCAAAGTCACTCCAATACGGCAACAAAGTCCCGTGGTTTGCCAATGAGCGGCCGATGCGGAAGGTAAAACAGAAGGCATTCTTTATTGATAAATACGAGGTCTCAAACAAAAGATACAAGCAATTTGCAGATGAGAAAAAATATCCCCTCCCTGCCTATTTCAGTCAGGTAAACTTTTCCGGGATTGAGAATCTGCCAGTAGCCGGTGTGAGCTGGTTTGATGCCAGGGAATTTTGTAAATGGGAGGGGAAGAGGCTGCCGGCAGAGGCAGAATGGGAAAAAGCAGCGCGAGGGACAGACGGGAGAAGATTTCCATGGGGAAAGGATTTTGACACCACAAAGGTGAATGGATCAGGCAACCATGAAGGTCCCATGGATGTCGTCAGTCTGGAGGCCGGCAAGAGCCCCTACGGCCTTCATCATGTAGCTGGAAATGTCTATGAATGGACAGATAGCTGGTATGAAAGATATGAAGGAAATGAGTATGACGACAAAGATTATGGGAAAAACTTTAAGGTGGTACGTGGAGGGAGCTGGGGAGGGCTCGGCCATTACTCACTGGTCATCTACCTCCGGACCACTTACAGATTCCCTGTGAACCCGGAGGGGAAGTATGAGGACCTCGGGTTCAGGTGTGCCAAAGATATAAACTGATCAGTTTTCTGCGGGGACCCATTTATGGAAAAAGAAAAAGAGAAACTGCGGGAGCACCTTGCAAGCCACCATCTGAAGCAGACGCGCCAGAGGGAGATAATCCTGGAGGCCTTTATAAAGGCCGGAGGCCATGTTACGGCTGAAGAGTTATACCACAAGGTGATAAAACGGGACCCTTCGATAGGGCTTGCCACCGTATACAGAACCTTAGGTCTCCTATGTGAATGTGGTCTTGCACAACAGCAGGAGTTTGGTGAAGGACGCACCCGCTTCGAGATCGTACATGAATATAAGCACCATGACCACCTGATCTGCACAAAGTGCGGGAAGATTATCGAGTTTCAAGATTGCAGCATCGAGCGGCTGCAGGAAAAGGTGGCCAGGGACCACGACTTCACCATTTATACTCACAAACTGGAGATATATGGACTCTGCTCGGCTTGCCGCTCATCCGATTAGCTCAAATATCTTCTTGCTCTCCATCAATTCTAACAGCTCGTCATCCTGTCCCATGTACTTGCCGTCTATGTAGACCTGAGGCACACTCCGTTCGCCGCCTGACATCTTTTGAAGCTTATCCCTCATATTAAATGCATCAGGAGTGATATCGATCTCTTCATAAGCGATCTTATTGCTGTTCAGAAGATTCCTCGCATTGGCACAAAAGGGACACCCCTGAATCGTATACAAAACCAAACGGTTCATAAATTTATCCTCCTGTTATGATACTCTTCTAATCACTCCGCCTAAGTTCCCTGTGAAGCTCCTCTGCCACCTTTGCCGTCATCCTGGGTGCCTTTAACAGGTCTTCAATGTCTGCCGCTTTTAATGCCTCGATACTCCCAAAGTACTTCAGGAGTGACAGCTTCCGCGCCCTCCCAATCCCCTTAATAGCATCAAGTTTTGAAATCATCGCCTCCTTTCCACGCAGTTTCCTGTGGTACGATATGGCAAACCTGTGGGCCTCATCTCGTATACGCTGCAAGAGGTGTGTTGCCGGAGACCGCATGTCCAACTCTATGGCCTCTGACCTTCCGGGAAGGAATATCCTCTCCCCCTTCTCCCCTTTTGCCTTTGCCAGCCCCAGAATGCCAATACCGACAATATCGCCAATATCTTTTATGCCCAACGCTTCCAACACCTCTAATACGGCATTGAGCTGTCCTTTTCCTCCGTCAATCAGAATCAGGTCCGGCAGTTCTCCCCCCTCCCCTCTCAGGCATGAGTACCTCCTCCGGACAACCTCCTGCATCATCGCAAAATCATCTGCCCCCGCTACAGTCCTGATCCTGTAGTGCCGGTACTCCTCTTTCTTAAACTTGCCCCCTTCCCATACGACCAGAGAGCCCACGGCCTCTGCCCCAAATATGTTGGAGATGTCAAATGCCTCT
>Ga0209641_10003512_pt1 | contig 13171 bp, 13 predicted proteins | sample RifCSP16_1_FD_184022 | JGI IMG/M metagenome (GOLD analysis project Ga0209641, IMG submission 184022) | Soil microbial communities from Rifle, Colorado - Rifle CSP2_sed 16_1 (SPAdes) (version 2) | ecosystem: Environmental > Terrestrial > Deep subsurface > Rock core/Sediment | place: Rifle...
GTAGAGAGTTTTGTCTAAGCCGCCTTCGCCAGTGTTAAAGTATGTTCCGCATTCCGTGGCAGCTCGGGCTAGAGCTTCATGCACGTTAAGGCTTATGGCTCCGTAGGACATGGCGGAGAACATTATTGGCGTGTCAAGGCACAGTTGAGGCGTAAGCGCTGCCTTAAGCACGGGTTCACCGTTTTCCATTTCTAGATCCATCTTGTCAGGTTTAGCGCCAAGGTATGTCCTTATCTCCATAGGCTCTCTGAGTGGGTCGATGGACGGGTTGGTTACTTGGCTAGCGTTCAGAAGGAGCCTGTCCCAATAGGTGAAGTACGGCTTATCGCAGCCCATGCCTGTTAAGATGACTGCCCCAGTTTCGGCTTGCTTCTTGACGTCTCTAAGCGCTTCGCTTGTCCAGTTGATGTTTTCGCGGTTGACGTTAGGGTTCTTTCTGATGGTTATGGCATGGGTTGGGCAGAAGGTCACGCAACGTTGGCAGTTTACGCAGTTCTCGTCCTTGCTGACGATTTTGTCTTCTTCCTCGTCGTAGCTGTGGGTTTCGTAGGTGCACTGGTTGACGCAGACTTTGCAGCGTATGCAACGTTTCTCGTCTCGCTCGACCAAGTACTCTGGAAGTATGTAAGTTTTCATGACTATCGCTTTGCCCCCATTGCTACCTCAATAGCTTCTTGACTGCGAAGCTTGCCGATTACTGGTTCGCCGCCTCTTGGAGCCCAAAACCTGTCAAGCGTTGGCGAAACAAGCCGCATCGCTGCTTCCTCGGAAGACATGTAAAGGAAGTCGCCTCTGGTTCCTGCGACAAGCGGACGAAGCTTGATTCTGTCCGTAAGTCCAATCATCTCGCCGTGATGCGCTATGAGAATGCCGAAAGGACCATTCATTAACAGGCTCCCGTAGGTCTGACGAAGAACCGTGTAGAGACGTGCTTGCTCAGGCTCCATTGCGTCGATTTCGCTCCACAAGGGCGACGCAAAGATTTTAGACATTACCTCAACTGACAAGTGCTGTTTTCGCATGAGCAAATCAACAGCGTAAGCTAGCACTTCTGTGTCTGTTTGCATGGTGCATTTGTAACCGAACATTTCCAGGTATCGGCGGTTTATGCCGTACGAGGAGAGTTCCCCGTTATGCACGACAGTCCAGTCTAAGACGTTGAAGGGGTGTGCGCCTCCCCACCAGCCTGGAGTGTTTGTTGGGAACCTGCCGTGAACCGTCCACAGATAGCCTTCATACTCATCCAGGCAGAAGAATTCTGCCACGTCTTCTGGGAAGCCGACGCCTTTAAAGACGCCCATGTTCTTACCACTTGAAAAGACGAAGGCTTTACCCGTTTCCGAGTTGATTCGCATAACCGCCTGAATTACGTAATCGTCCACTGTCTGGTTCTCAGGTTGTCCTTTCTTTGGCTCGACGAAGTACCGCCAGACCCGGGGTGGATCTTGAACGTCCGCAGGTCGCGTCTGCATTTCCTCGTCGTAGATTATATTGAATCTGGCTGCTAGGATTCTGTCGGTTTTCTCCTTGGCATCTCGGCTCAGGTACATAATGTGCAGAGCGTAGTATTCTTTGAAGTCGGGGTATATTCCGTAAATGGCGAATCCTCCGCCTAAGCCGTTACCGCGGTCATGCATGTTCGCTATCGCTCTGACCGGGTCTCGGGATCCGAAGCGTTTTCCTTCGAGGTTCATCATGCCGAATATGGAGCAGCCTGAGAAGTCCTTGTCATCGCCGAAAGGATTGTTGACTTTGCTTAAGTTTTTCATCATGCACACCCTAAGCACATCGTTTTTCTCAAACCCGCCGGAAGCATGGCGAGACTAAAGTTTTCCGAGATCAGCTCGTGCTTGAATTTTTTCACGTTAATACGGTTTTTCATAAGGTGGAACAGTGTACCCGCTCTTTCAACGTCGTTTACGAGGGTTATTCCGATAATCATGTTATCCTTCAGGACCACTTTCTTGTAAAGGTTTTTCTCGGGTTCGTGCTTGACTAGGATTTCGTAGGCGGTTTCTTCTTTCGGGTTTGTTATGCCTATTGAGATTACTGGGATTCCGAAGTACTTCAAGCTGCTCATGTTGGTTCCGCCTGAGTATTCGGTTTTTTTGCCCGCCATGTTGCAGCCTGCGACCTTTCCTTCCGCCACGGCAAGAGGCCACAGCGGCAGGAGGCGATTTTGGTTTAATGTGAAATCGTATGTTTCGGCAACGTCGCCGCTGGCGTACACGTCTGGAACATTAGTCTGCATGTAGTTGTCCACGATGATGCCTCGGTTCAATTTTACTTCGGTTCCAGTGACTAGCTCGGTGCGTGGGACCACGCCGATGGCGACGATGACTGCGTCGCAGGGTATCTGGTCGCCCTTCGTTAAGATTACACTTCCTACTGACCGGTCGTTTTCGGGTTTGCCGACGATTCGCTGAACTGATTGTCCAGTTATTATCGTGACTCCTGCTTTTCTCATGACATTCTCGATGATGTCTGAGCCTTTAGAGTCCAGCAGGAGACTGAGAATCTTTTCTTGAAGCTCCACGATTGTAACATTTAACCCACGTTTCACTAATGCTTCAGTGACGCTCACCCCAATGAGTCCAGCCCCGATTACCACCGCGTTCTTGGAGTTTTCTAATTTTGCTGCAAGTCGTTCAGCGTCCGAAATACTTGTGAAAGTGAACACGCCCTCTTTGTCTGTGCCCTCCATTTTTGGAACGAAGGGTTTGCCGCCTGTGGCGATTAGAAGCTTTTCGTAGCTGACTCGTTCGCCCTTGTCGAGAGCTACATATTTTTCTGTGAAGTTGAGACTTGTGGCGGTTCTTCCTGTTAATGCTTGAACGTTGTTTTTGTTCCAGAAGTCGTCTTCGCGACACATCATTTTCTGGAAGGTTGCTTTTCCGCTGACGAAGTCAGAAATCATCGGACGAGAATACTGTGGACAAAGCTCTTCTGAAATCACCGTTATCGACCCAACTGGGTCTACATCTCGGATTGCTTCGACCGCGCCGATTCCTGCGGCTGAAGCGCCGACAATCACGTATTTGGACATTACGGTTTCACCTCTTTGACTGTAAGCGCTCGGTTGGGGCAGTTGGCGACGCAGGCTGGGGTTTCAAGTTCTTGGCAAAGGTCGCATTTGGCTACGACTTTGCCTGAAACGTCCGTTTTCAATGCTCCGTATGGGCAGACCATGACGCAGGTCCAGCAGCCTATGCATTTGTCCTTGTTGTGGGTGACTAACCCGGTTTTTTCGTCTTTGGTCATAGCGCCGGAGAGGCAGGCACTTACGCATGGAGCGTCTTCGCAGTTTCTGCATTGGATGGCGAATGAGACGGGCTTAGCGACTTCTAGCCGCACTCGGCTGATTGGTCTGGGGCTTTCTTTGTTGTAAGCTTTTACAATGTCTTTGGATTTTGAATGCTGGACGGTGCAGTATACTTCGCAGAGTCCGCAGCCCATGCATACTTCTTCGTTGGCTATGATTCGCTTCATTTAGTTGCCTCCGTTGGATTTTGAAGCGTGAGCAAATAATCGTTGCGTGGAGTGATTTATTGTGACTTGTGCATTTCTTAGCGCTATCGCTGGAGTCTCGTTCATTAAATCATAGTAAGTCTTAACAAAAGTGAACTTCATATTATCTCACTTTTTTCTTCGAACTTACCAAGTTAAGTGCCATATTTTCTATATAACCGTATTGAAAATCATTTATGTGTATGATAATGAGGTATGAATGATATATGAAACATATATCTATTACCTATATTACTTATGTTAAAACTAATCCTTTGAGAGACAGATGAGAAAACCAAGCATATGAATTAAAAAGTATGTATGCTAAGTCAGAAGAACATTCATATCAAGAATTAATAAAGAAAGAAAAAAGAAAGAGAATGCAGTTGTTTATTCTAGTATTTTCTCAACGGCGCCTTTTTCAACTTCGTCAGCAGTTGGGATTTCAGTTACCTTCGCGGCTCTTTCAGACAAGCTCATCAAGTCATTCCTATCAAGTAGGTCAAGTTTCCACTTTCTCGCGCCAGCCATGAACTGCTTAAGCCCGACGCCAACTCTGTCAGTTAAGTATGTGTATACGCCTATGGCTTCCAATGGAATTTCGTTGAAGCGTTTTCCATATTTCGCCCTGAGTTCCGGTGTTGCTATGAAGAATTTTACAGGGTCAGTTCCGTAACGATCCGCGAATGTCTTAGGTAGTTTTCCCTGTTCCGCCAGTTGCTTGAAATAGTTGGATTTCATTGCGGCGGTGATTGGGGAGCGTCCCATGAGGACTCCTTTTATCGATGGTTCGTCTCCGAAGTTGCTCATGGCGATGGATTTGAAGATTGATGTTTCTTCTATAAAGCCGCCTGCCATCACCAGGTCTGGGACGTAGCGACCTTTCTTCTTCAGTATTTGTGCGCACTTTAGCACTAGTGCTTCAAGGTATACTGTGGGGATGCTCATTTCATCCATCATTGGTACTGGGCTCATGCCTGTTCCGCCTCCTGCGCCGTCGAACGATAAGGCATCAATTTTTGCTTCTGAAGCGAATTTCATCGTGTAAGCTACTGCGGATGGTCTGTATGCGCCAGTTTTCAGGAACACTTTTTTTGTGCCTTGTTTTCTGAGCCATTCTATATCTTCGATGAACGGTTTCTCTTTTGGGATGCCAACTCTGCTGTGTCTTTCGAAGGTGCTGAAAACGCCGTCTCTGAAAGCCTCCTGAACGACAGGATCCTCGGGGTCTGGAATGACAATGTATCCTCTCTTCTTCAGCAAGATTGCTTTGTCCAAATTCTTCAGACGAACTTCGCCGCCGATGGCTTTGGCGCCTTGTCCCCATTTGCGTTCAATCACATTGACTTCAAGCATTGATAACGCGTAGACGTCTATGCCTAGTTTCTGGTCTTCCACGTTTGTCTGCACGACTACCTCGCCGTATTTTCCGTCCCAGAACTTTCTGAAAGCTTCGACTCTTCGCTTCAACTCCGGCGAATGAACGACTTTGCCTTTCTGGATTTTGGCTTCTACGTCCATGCCGCAGACGTTTTCTCCGATGGTTATTGTGACGCCTGAGAGGGCAGCGCCGATGGCTAATGCGTCCCAGTTTATTCGTGCGACGTCTGTGGAGCCGAATGCGCCGGTCATGATGGGTAGTTTAAGGGGGACTCCGCCGATTTTGGTTTCTGTGTTGACGTTTGGGAATATGGCTACTTCAGAGCTTTCTTTGATGCCATGGACATCGAAAACACTGGCTTGTATATTAAAGTGTGACCAGTCGAGGTCATAATTTTTTAGGGATCCGGCTGTGCTTGTTCCGAACTGCGCTGGCTCTGGGTAAAGTGCTTCGCGTCCTCTGAAGGCTGAGAGGCTGATTTCGCACATGATGGGGCAGTCATGGATGCTTTAGGGGCACATTCCACTGACGGTGCTGGTGTCTTTAACGCGAGTTGTTGTTCCGACAGTTGATTTTCCGTTGAGATAAGAGCTGTTTTTTTGTACACGTTCACTCATTTTTTTCTCTCCATAACATTTTGAATGTTTATGACTTAACTATGTATATTTGTTGAACAAACGTATAATTTTGTATTTAACGCTGTTGAATATAATTTATATGTAAAAGGCACGAAATACATAATGTAAACGAAACATGCGAATGGTGAGTGTATGACGGAAAAAGATCTAGGCTACAGAAGAGTGCAAAGCACAGGACGAGGGTCATATATTATTTCTCTTCCCAAAGAGTGGGTACAAAATATAGGGTTGAAACGAGGCAGTGAGATCGCCTTCAACGTGCAGACTGATTCGTCGCTTGTGCTGGTTCCCAGAAAGCTCAGAGAAATAAGCGGAGAATCCGAAGAATCCAAACTAAAAGAGTACTGTGTGAACGTTGACCCCAAAGAAGATTCCCAAGCCACGCTTCGTATGATAAGAGCATTATACGCTATAGGTGCTGACGTAATTCGTATCCGCTTCAAAAGCTCTGAAGATGCCGAGAAATACAAGACGGAGACCAAGAATTTTGTCAGAGATACTTTCCTCGGTTCAGAGATAATCGACGAGACGCCAGAAGAGATTACCTTGCAGATTCTCATAAGACACTCAGAGTTCCCAATCGAGAAAGCTGTCAGGAGAATGGCAATAGTGGCGCTTTCAGCCAACAAAGACGCCATCGCAGCATTAAAGAACAGGAGCCCTTCGTTGTTCGAGAGCGTCATAAATTCGTACAACGACGTTAACAGATTAGGCTTGTACATTGTTCGGCAGTTGAAGTATGGTATTGAACGGAACCTGTTCAGGGAACTCGGGTTTAAGACGCCGAAAGAGTTTCTCCTGTATAGGATAGCCGTGAACGACGTTGAAAACATCGGCGAGAACGCCATGAACATAATCAACCATCTTGGAACGTTCCAGAAGATGATTGACGACGGATTGCTTTTCGTGAAAGAACCTATGGATGAGGAAATTTACTCGCAGCTTGTTCACTTCAACAGTATGGCGCACCAGTTGTTCGAGGATGCGATAAAGGCAATGTTCAAACGTGAATACAAAGACGCCGAAAAAATGATATCAAAACGAGAAGCATTTGTCTCCTTGGAAAACGAGCTCATAATGTTAATGAGTAGCAAGAAGCTGGACCCGAATGTGGCTTCGGTTTTGCGATTGATTTTTGACAGTTCAAGACGGATTATGGATTATGGGCGAAATATGGCGGAGCTAACTCTGAATCGTACTGTGGAGGAGCTTTGCTCAACATTCGCCTTCAAGTAACATTTTCCCAAACCATGTCTAATGAAAAAAGCTGCACTAAAAATGCCGACACAACCGTCGTCCTTTTCGTGATTAGTATTTCGGCTACATAAGCTTTTATTTTAAGCTTTCAGCATTTTCCCTTATACCAGTGCTTCCAGGAGGCAGCTAGAGTTAGTCGCACACAATAAAAAGAGGGGGTGTGGAGGAAAAGAGTTGGCTGAGAAGAGACAGCAGGCGGTTTTTGATGTCATACTACTGGAAGCCATAGATGAAGCTCTGTTGAGTCTGGGCGAAAACGTTAAATTGGCAGTATATTCCCATCTGGAATTCTCTTTCAATATTGAGAGGCGGGAAATTCCCGAGAGAATCGCCGAGTTTTCAGATGCGCTTGATCGTATTTTCAGTTTAGGCGCTCGCCACCTTGAAGTCTTATTCATGAGGAATCTTCACTTGAAAATTAAGCTTTTCTGCGAATGGCCAACATGGTGTAAATGGGTTATATCGGATGTTACATTTATCGAATATGTGCGATTGATGAAAAAGAAGTTTGTGGACGCGGAGGCAGGCGAACTAGAAGTTGAGGTTATCACGGAAGCTGGCGAAGAACAAGAGCAGTACAGTTAAAACGGTCTGAGAGATTTTCGCTTAGCTAGGAGCTAGATAAAAAGGGTGAGACTATTGCGTTTTCTTGGTTCCGCGTTTGCGAACCCATGCCACTCCGACAATTATTGCGACAACTATGACCACCAATATGCCTGCGAGGATAATGATTGTGGTTGTGTCCATGTTCGGCAAAATCGGGTTGCCTGCTTGCGCTATGCTGTTGGAGTTGATTAACAGCGTTCTTACAATGGCTGTATCCAACACTGGGTTACTTCCGTAGTGGTTTGTGGTTCCTCCGCTGCTTCCTCTGCCGTTTGAATCCCAAATCATCACTAACGTTTGCGTTTCGTTCTGTGCCCAGTTAATGTCTTTTCCTGCGGTGTCGCCGCTGTTGAGTGGCTTCTTTAATTCGATGTTGACGACGTTTTGTGCTGTTACGTTGATTGCGCCTTTGCCGTTTTGTGTGGCGTCTGCTTTCGCTCCGCCTGTGCCTGACAGGTAAATATCCACGTATCCATCTATGTTATAATTGTCATTTCCGAATAAGGCGCCGTCCATGTTTGCTTCCATGCTGCCGTTTCCTCCGAACTGAATCGCCACCCACGGGTTACTCGAGTCCACAGTAAACCTTGCTGCGATGTACAGGTTGGTTCCGTCGTTTTTTGTCCACACTTCTGCTGATGCCTGAGGGTTAAGGGCTACGCCTGTGGTTTTGCCTGCGTCGTCCCATTCGCTGCCGATGTTCCCGTCGATTTGGCTGTCGTCGATTGCAGCTCCCAAATAGGCGTTAAAGTTCGCCTGCGCTGCGGCACTCTCGATTAGTGCAAATGCTGCTAGTAGCAGCAAGGTTGTTGAGACTAGGATTAAACAAGATAGTTTCTTCATAACACGATTCTCCGTTTCTCACGGATAATCAATCTATGTGCAACGTTGACTTATTTAGTTTTTGTGCTTCAGCATGAGTCACTACTTGAGATCTTCCTCAAATAGGGACTGCCACTGGAAAAGCGCTTCAGCCTTCTCTCGTTGCGTACGTTCCGCTTCTCCAGCTTCACCTTTACCAGAAAATCTAAGACTTTTTCAAACGGCACCGCAGAAAACACTGCGGGACGTTCAGACTTTGCGTTGACGACGCCTTTCTAATTGGTCTAAAGTACGCAACCGCAATAACGTTCGTGAACATGGTAGTTTTACTTGCAAGCGCCTAAGGCTTTACTCTACAACAACCATTCTACCAATCCGCTGCTGCAATAACTATGCTGCTTGGAATTTATCTTGCAATAAAAATTAATGCTCTCAAAACTCCACAACAAGAGGCTGTTCCCAGACCAAAATTGCTAGTATTGTCCACTGCACTTGGCATTGTCTTTCGAGTTCTAATAATGGCGATTCTAGCTTACGTTTCTGTTTCGATATCCAATAATAGGTTTTAGTTTACCTGAACCAGCCATATTAACAATCATTCCGCTTATCGCCATATATGACGTCACACTGCCACTTTACACAATTCCAATCGGCTACCTCATAGCAAAAACAATCCACAAAAACCTGAAGCTAGACAACAAAATTTAAAGCAAAAACAAAAACTAACCAACGGCAACCAACAGCATCCAAAAAGACCCAATTTACGAACACAAACACCTTTTTCCAACCGCTGAACTGCATTATTCGTTTCCGAAACCTAAAATAATACCCATATAAAGAGTATAGCCACCTGAGGAAAACTAAGCGTGTCATCCGTCATTGAAGACCTTATCGCAAGGAAAATCTTCAACAATCGTGGAGATGAAACCATCGAAGTGGACGTAATCACCACTAACGGTTTCGGACGCGCATCCGCACCATCAGGCAAAAGCCGCGGAAAAGCCGAAGTAGTCTATTACCCGCAAGGAGGAGTTGAAGCGGCAATCAAAAAGGTTGATGAGCAAATCGCGCCTGAACTTGCTGGCTTAAACGCGGATTTCCAAGAAGAAATCGACACCACACTGCACGAGATTGACGGAACCACAAACTTCAAAGGAATAGGCGGAAACACCGCATTCGCCATCTCGCTTGCAAACGCAGAAGCAGCCGCAAACAGCCACAGCCAACTACTCTTCCAATTCCTAGGCGGAAACAACGCCAACACACTGCCTTACCCGCTTGGAAACTGCATCAGCGGTGGACAACACACACGCGGAAAAGCACCCGACATCCAAGAATTCCTCGCACTTCCACACGGCGCAGAAACATTTCTCGAAGCCGCAACCGCAAACGCCAACATTCACAGGAAAATCGGCGACGCACTCAAAAAGAAAACCACCACTTTCAGCGGAGGAAAAAGCGACGAAGGCGCATGGATCGCGAACATCGACAGCACAGAAGCCTTCGAGACAATGGCGAAAACCTGCGAAGAAGTCGGCAACGAACTCGACTTCGAATGCAGCTTCGGCATCGACGTAGCAGCATCATCGCTCTGGAAAGAAAAAGAAGAAAAATACGTGTACGAAAGAGAAGGCGCAAAACGAGACACCGCCGAACAACTCGAATACCTCTTGGAATTAATAGAAAAATATCACTTGGCATATGTCGAAGACCCATTCCACGAAGAAGATTACGAAAGCTTTGCTGAACTCACGCGAAAAGCCCGAAACTGCATCATCTGCGGTGACGATCTTTTCACAACCAACAACGAACGCTTAAGCCAAGGCATAAAGCTAGATGCAGCAAACTCCATTATAATCAAAGTCAACCAAATCGGCACGCTAACAGACGCGTCAGAAACAATCGAGAACGCGCAAAGAAACGGATATGCCACTGTTGTTTCACATCGTTCAGGCGACACTTGCGATTGGCATATCGCACATATAGCAGTGGCTTACAAGTGCCCAATAATCAAAACAGGCATCGTTGAAGGCGCACGAATCGCCAAGATAAACGAGTTAATCAGGATTGAGCATTTCTTGGCTAATCGAGCCAGAATGGCAGATTTAAAACTAATTTAAAAGGAGAAAACATCCAGTGTCAGAAGATGAAATAAAAGAGAACCCAACAGAAACTGAACCTGAAAAAGAACTCGAACCTGAAACAGCCTCAGCACCTGAGGCAGCACCACCAACTGAGGAACTCCTGCTACCTCGAGACACACTTTTGTCAGCAGGCATTCACATCGGAACCCGCATAAAAACCCGAGACATGGAACCATTCATCTACCGCGTACGACCCGATGGATTATTCGTATTAGACGTCAAAAAAACCGACGATCGTATAAGGGTAGCTGCAAAATTCCTCGCAAGATTCGAGCCATCGAAAGTGGCGGTTGCAGCATCAAGACTTTACGCTCAGGAGCCCATCAAGAAATTCTGCGAAGTTACAAACGCAACGCCGTTAATCGGCAGGTTCATTCCAGGAATGCTATCTAACCCATTGTATCCAAACAGGGTTGAACCAGAAGTGATTGTGGTTTCCGATCCAAGAGCTGATGCGCAAGCAGTGAAGGAAGCCTCAAACGTTGGAATTCCGATTGTTGCGTTATGCAGCACGGACAACGAGTTCGCAGGCGTGGACTTCGTGATTCCGACGAATAACAAGGGCAGAAGAGCTTTAGCGGTAGTTTTCTGGCTTCTGGCAAGGCAAGTTCTGCGTGAACGCGGCGAATTAGCAGCCGACAAAGACCCAACGGCGACGATTGAAGATTTTGAGGCTAAGATAAGCAGGGAAGACGAAGAGGAAGGTTAAACTTTGATGCGGGTTCGGCGTCCAACCCAAGCTGGCTCGTTCTATGCGGGTGACGCTGAAACGCTCAGAGCTCAAATCGAATCCTGTTTCCTTCACAAGTTTGGTTCTGGAAAGCTTCCGAAAATCGATTCAAAAGGGGCTAGAAGGATTGTTGGCTTGGTCTGTCCTCACGCTGGCTACATGTACTCTGGAGCTGTAGCCGCAAATGCGTATTTTGAGTTGGCGTTGGATGGCAAGCCTGCTACGGTTGTGGTTCTTGGTCCGAATCATACTGGTTATGGCAGTGCTTTGGCGTTGATGGATACGGGGGTTTGGCGAACCCCTTTGGGCGATGTTGAAGTTGACACGTTGGTTGCTCGTGAGATTGCGCGGGAAACGCAGCTTGTGGACGTGGATGAGACTGCGCACAGGTTTGAGCACTCGATTGAGGTTCAGCTACCTTTTCTGCAGTACCTTTACGGTTCAGCTTTCAAGTTTGTGCCAGTATGCTTTCAACTGCAGGATTTGGCTTCAGCTGAGGAAGTTGGAAACGCGCTGGTCGAGGTTTTGGCTGAAAGAAACGCTGTTATAATTGCTTCGTCAGATTTCACGCATTATGAGCCACAAGCAAACGCAGCCAAAAAAGACACCGCAGCGCTCAAAGCCGTGGAAGCCATGGACGCCAAACAATTCCTCACAATAATCGAATCGCAGAACGTGACGGCTTGCGGTTACGGACCAATAGCCACACTAATAATAGCCGCCAAAGGACTGCTTGCGAAAGAAGCCAATCTGCTACAATACAAGACAAGCGGAGACATAACAGGCGACACAACAAGCGTAGTCGGATATGCAGCAGTAAGCTTCAGAAAATAGCAAGAACTGTTGTGCTCGGTGACTGTCCTCCCTCCCCTATTTAAAGCACCGAAACTCTGCGAGCATAGACCCCTCTATAGAGGGGGAAGTCGCTATTGGAGAGAAACGCCACCAAAAGCATGTTGAAAACCGTGTCTATTTAGAGCCGCTTAGAAATACAATGCAGAAACCTATAGATTTCTGCGATGATTGGCTAATAGGCGTCAAATATGATGGTTAGTCAAGATCCTAGACTAAGAAATTTATTCGGTTAGCTGCTCGGGAATGCTTAGTTTTGTATATCTTCTCAAAAAGGCTTTATAACTGTAGGGTGAATAACTTGGGCTCGGGGTAAACGCATGAAACGATGGGAGATTGTGGATATTCTAAGAGAGATTTTGCGGGTCTGCGGAGACAAGATCAAGGTGGAAATGGTTTGGCTCAAAGGCGAAACCGATCATGCTGGAATTGACGATGGAAAATACCAGATCGTGATGAGAGCAGTCTTCGATGAAGCCGCATTAGCCTGCATAAAACCGCTCAACGAGAAGTATGGACTGAAGATGAAACAGGAGGGTGGTTTGTGGAACTTCACCAAGGGAACAAACGGCTCTGAGTGGCTTGTCTCTTCAGCAGGCTCAGTTTAACAAATCCTTTCTTTCCTTATTTGAATTTGAAGCAACGCCAGACGACATTCGTGTACTAGGCGTCTTGCTTACTTTTCTTGGCGATGCGAGTTTCTCTTCGACGACAAAAACAAGTTCTTCAGGTTTTACTGGCTTAGAAAAGTACGCGTCCGCCCCTGCTTCAATAAATTTTATGCCGTCTCTCAAGTTTGGAAAACCTGTGGTTACTATTTTTGCAGCGTTAGGCATGGATCTCGTCGTAAAAATTAACAAGTCAATTCCATTCATGTCTGGAAGAACAAAACTAATTAGCGCTGCTTGGTAGGTTTTGTTTTTCATCTTTTCCTTTGCTTCCTCACCGTCTTTTGCCGTGTCAACAATAAAACCTCGTTTTCGAAATATCAGCTTGAAAACTCTAGATGTTAACGGATCGTAGTCAACGATGAGGATGGTTTTCGTTTTTCTCTGCCTCTCAGTTTCTTTGTGTTTTAGACGGTAATTATGTTTGAAAGGTTTTCGAACATAAGCATACCATGCTCATGATATTATAAGTGATGTTGTTGTGGCATGTTACCAACAAGTACCTAATTCTAAATTTCAATAATGGACTTAACCATGTGTTTTCAGGAATGGTTGCCTTGTTACCC
>Ga0209641_10003518_pt1 | contig 13159 bp, 12 predicted proteins | sample RifCSP16_1_FD_184022 | JGI IMG/M metagenome (GOLD analysis project Ga0209641, IMG submission 184022) | Soil microbial communities from Rifle, Colorado - Rifle CSP2_sed 16_1 (SPAdes) (version 2) | ecosystem: Environmental > Terrestrial > Deep subsurface > Rock core/Sediment | place: Rifle...
CGCCCCGGACGATCCGCTGGGCGAGGCCCTCGGCGATCGCGGTCTTGCCGACGCCGGGCTCGCCGATGAGGACGGGGTTGTTCTTGGTCCGGCGGGACAGGACCTGCATGACCCGCCGGATCTCGTCGTCCCGCCCGATGACCGGGTCGAGCTTGCCGGCCCGGGCCTCGGCGGTCAGGTCGCGGCCGTATTTCTCGAGGGCCTGGTAGGTGCCTTCCGGGTTCGGGGAGGTGACCCGCTGGCCGCCCCGGACCGAGGCCAGGGCGTTGAGGATCGCCTCGCGGCCGGCGCCGTGCTGCTCGAGGAGCTTCTGGCCCTCGCCGCCGACCTCGGCCGCGCCGAGGAGGAGGTGCTCGGTCGAGGTGTACTCGTCGTTCAGCCGGCGGGCCTCTTCCTGGGCCCGGTCGACGACCCGCTTGGCGCGCGGATCGAGGGCCAGCGAGCCGCCCTGGATCTTGGCCCGCCGGGCCAGCAGCACAGCCAGCTCACCGCGGAAGACGGGCAGGTCCACGCCGAGACGACGAAGCGTCTCGGCCGGCACGCCGTCGTCGGGCTCGAGGAGGGCGCTGAGGAGGTGCTCGGCGTCGAGCACGGGGCTCTGGAGCCGCTCGGCGAGCTGCTGGGCGGCGAGGACGGCCTCCTGGGCTTTCTGGGTGAAGCGGTCGAGCTGCATGTCGGTCCCGGTTTGATCCTTTGCGGGCTGGTGCGGGTCAGGCCCGCGGGTCGGGCTGGTGAGCGAGGTCGAGGAAGCGCCCGGCGGCGTCCCGTGCCTCATCGGACAGGTGGGTCGGCAGGACGACCCGGATGCGGACGTACAGGTCGCCGGCGGCGCCGCCCTTCAGGCGAGGCATGCCCTGCCCGGTGAGCCGGAATGGCTTCCCGTTCTGGGTGCCCGCGGGCAGCGTCAGGAGGACGCGGCCCTTGAGCGTCCCGACCGGCACCTCGCCGCCGAGGAGCGCCTCGCGGAGCGTGACCGGCAGCTCGCGCTCGAGGTCCGCGCCGCGGCGGGTGAAGGCCCCGTGGGGCGCGACACGGATGACGACGACAAGGTCGCGTCCGTCCGGCCCCTTGCCGGACAGGCGCACCCGGCTGCCAGTGTCGACGCCCCGCGGGATCGTGACCTCCAGGCGACGGCCGCCGATCTCGACGATCCGGCTCGTGCCGTGGAAGGCCTCCTCGAGGCTGATCTCGGCGGTCGCCTCGACGGGCAGGAGGACCTGGGCGGTCCTGTGGGCCGCCCGCCCGCCGCCCCCGCGGGCCGAGGTGTCGACGCCCATGCCCGAGAGGAGGTCGTCGATCGAGGTCGCGGCGCCGCTGCCGGACGCCCGGAAGGTCCGCCCGCCGGTGCTTCGGCCCGCGCCGCCGGCCTCGTCGCCGAACATCATCCGGAAGAAGTCACTGAACTGACCGGGGTCGCCGGTCGTGTGGAACTCGTAGCGAACATTGCCGCCCGGTCCGCCGAAGGTCGAGTAGCCGGCGAACGGGCCGCCCGGCCCGAATGGGTCGGTGGCGCCGGCCGAACGGGCTCCCGCCCCGGCCCGGGCATACGCCTCCCAGTCCTTCCCGAAGCGGTCGTACTTCGCGCGCTTGTCGGGGTCGGACAGGACCTCGTTGGCCTCGTTGATGTCCTTGAATCGCTGCTCGGCAGCCTTGTCGCCGGGCTTCTTGTCCGGATGGTGCTCGCGGGCGAGCTTCCGGAACGCCTTCTTGATGTCGGCTGCTGACGCCGTCCTCGGCACGCCGAGGACGGCGTAATAGTCCCGTACGTCGACCATGTTCAGTGGCCCCGGTCACCGCCGGGGCGGGCCATCCCCGCGTTGGAGCCAGCGCGCGCTCGCATCCTCGGGCCGATGGCTCGCCGGAGCGTCGCCTCGGACCTCGGAGAGCTCCGTGGCTGCGAGCATGCTCGCCTCCGCCTTGGGCTGACCTCGCCCCAGCGGCGAGTCATGGTTCGTCCTGCCTCAGACCACGACAGGCGGCTGCTCGGTCGGGAAGTCCGGGCGGCGAACGGGCTGCGGTCGCTCGGTAGGACCCTTCTCCGGGCCGGGGATCGTCATGGCCTTCGGGCGGCGCCGGAGCGCCGAATCGAGGACCTGGTCCATCGAGTCGACGAGGACGAGCTTCATCGACTTGCGGATCTCCTCGGGGATGTCCCGGAGGTCCTTCTCGTTCTTCTTCGGCAGGATCACCATCCGCGCCCCCGACAGGTGGGCGGCGAGGATCTTGCTCTTCAGGCCGCCGATCGGCAGGACCCGGCCCCGGAGGGTGATCTCGCCGGTCATCGCGACGTCCTTCCGGACAGGGATGCCGGTGAAGGCCGAGATCATCGCCGTGGCCATCGTGATCCCGGCCGATGGGCCGTCCTTCGGGATCGCGCCGGCGGGCACGTGGATGTGAAGGGTCTGCTTCTCGAACGTCTCGCGCGGGATGCCCAGCTGGTTCGCGTGGGTGCGGATCCACGACAGCCCGGCGCGGGCCGACTCGCGCATGACCTCACCCAGCTGGCCGGTCAGGATGAAGTCCTCCTTGCCTTCCATCCGGGTGACCTCGATGGCGATGATGTCGCCACCGACCTCGGTGACCACGAGTCCCGTCGCCGAGCCGACCTGATCCTCGGGCTCCAGCTCGCCGTACTCCCAGCGCGGCGGGCCGAGGAACTCGACGAGCTTCTTCTTGTCGACGACGGTCTTGCGCTTGCGGCCCTCCGCGACGCTGCGGGCGACCTTGCGCATGACGTTCGCGATCTCGCGCTCGAGATTCCGGACGCCGGCCTCCTTGGTGTAGGCCTGGACGAGCTCGGTCATCGCCTCGTCGGTGATCTCGATGTGGCCGGCCTTGAGGCCATGGTTGCCCATCTGCTTCTGGACGAGGAAGCGCTTTCCGATCTCGATCTTCTCCTGCTGCGTATAGCCCGGCAGCTGGATGATCTCCATCCGGTCGCGGAGGGCGGCCGGGATGGGGTCCATGAGGTTGCCGGTGGCGATGAAGAGGACCTTGCTGAGGTCGAAGGGCACCTCCAGGTAGTTGTCCTGGAAGGTGTTGTTCTGCTCGGGATCGAGGACCTCGAGCAGGGCCGAGCTGGGGTCGCCCCGGAAGTCCATCCCGATCTTGTCGACCTCGTCGAGCATGAAGACCGGGTTGCTCGTGCCGGCGGTCTTGATGTTCTGGATGATCCGACCCGGCAGGGCCCCGATGTAGGTCCGCCGGTGACCGCGGATCTCGGCCTCGTCGTGGATGCCGCCGAGGCTCATCCGCACGAACTTGCGGCCCATCGCCCGAGCCACGCTCTTGCCGAGCGACGTCTTGCCGACGCCGGGCGGGCCGATGAGGGCGAGGATCGGGCTGCGGATCGTGTCGGCCAGCGATCGGACGGCGAGGTACTCGAGGATCCGCTCCTTGACCTTCTCGAGGCCGTAGTGGTCCTCGTCGAGGATCTTGGCCGCCTCCTTGATGTCGTAGCGGTCCTCGGTCGTGACGTTCCAGGGCAGGCTGACGAGCCAGTCGACGTAGGTCCGGATGACGCCGACCTCGGGCGAGGCCGACGGGATCCGGCTCATCCGGTCGATCTCCTTGATCGCCCGGGCCTTGACCTCGTCGGGCATGCCCGAGCCCTCGACCTTGTCCCGGAGCTCGGTGATCTCGGCCTGCTGGGGATCGTCCTCCCCGAGCTCGCGCTGGATGGCCTTCAGCTGCTCGCGGAGGATGTACTCCCGCTGGGTCTTGTCCATCTCGGACTTGACCTCGGACTGGATCTTGCCCTTCAGCTCGAGGATCTCGATCTGGCGCGCGAGGAAGCTCGAGACGAGCTTGAGGCGCTCGACGATGTCGACCGTCTCGAGGAGCTCCTGGCGCTGCTCCGTGGTCATGTCCGGGCTGTACGCGGTCATGTCCGCGAGGAGGCCCGGCTCGGTGATGTTCTTGGCCGCGACGGCGGCCTCAGGCGGGACCGGCGCGCCGGCCTGGACGTACTGCTCGACCTGCGCCTGGACGGAGCGCATCAGGGCCTGGAGCTCGACGTCGGCAGGCGTCGTCTCGACGAGCTCCTCGATCCGCGCGCGCAGGAACGGGCTCGTCTGGGCGAAGCCGTGGAGCCGGATCCGGGTCTGGCCCTGGACGATCGCCCGGACCGTGCCGTCCTGGAGCTGGACGACCTGGGCGATCTTCGCCAGCGTCCCCACTTCGTAGAGCTCGGACGGGTTCGAGATCTCCTCCTGGTCGGCCTGGCGCTGGGTGACGAGGGCGATGGCGCTGCCGGCGTCGACCGCGGCGTTGAGGGCGGCGACGCTCTTCTCACGGCCCACCTGGAGGGGCACGATCATCTCCGGGAAGATGACCGTCTCCCGGAGGGCGACGAGCGGGAGCTCCTTGATCTTCGGTTCGGTCCGCTCGGCGTCCGGGTTGGACGGTCGCTTGGCCATCGGGTTCTCCTGTCTCGATTCAGTGCATTGGTGGTGCTGGCGCGGGCGGTTCGGGTTGGGATGGGGCCGGGTCGCCGGCCCCATCGGTCAGGCGCTTGAGGCGGAGGGCTCCGGCGAGGCCTCGGCCGCGGCGGCCGAGGCGTTCTCGGCGTCCTTCGTCCCTTCGTCGTAGAGGCGCTCGAGGATGCGCGTTCCGAGCCGCTCCTCGAGCTCGAAGAGGATCCGGACCCCGGCGAGGTTGACGCCGAGGTTCTGGGTGAGGTGGCGAATCCACATGACCCGCCGGATGTCGTTCTCCGAGTAGAGGCGGATGTTCGTCGGCGTTCGGGCCGGGCAGACCAGGCCGGCGTCCTCGTAGATCCGGAGCGTCCGGGGATGGACGCTCACGATGCTCGCCGCCACGCTGATGACGTAGACGGGTCGCCCCGGATCGCGGGGATCGGGCCGGCGGAAGGTCACGCGCATCGGACTCGACGCTCCCGGGTCAGGACTTCGAGGTCCCGGACCCGGCCGAAACCTGGGCCGGCCTGGCCGAGCCCTCGGTCACCGGTGAGATCTTGATCTGGCGAGGCTTGACCTGCTCCGCCCTCGGGATCCGAAGGGTCAGGACGCCATGCTCGAAGGTCGCGGTCGCCTTGTCCGGCTCGAGGCCGTTGGGCAGGGTCACCGAGCGGCTGAACGAGCCGCGCCGGATCTCCTGGACGAGGTAGCTGCCCTCCTCGGACTTCTTCTCCTCGGCAGACTTGCCGCTGATCGTCAGCGTGCCGTTCTCGACCGTGATCTCGACGTCCTCGGGCTTGATGCCCGGCAGCGAGGCCTCGACCACGAGCTCCTCGGCGGTCGTCGTCACGTCGAGCGGGAGCGACGGACCGTCGAACGTCGTCGAGGTCCAGCGGAACGGGCGGAAGACGTCGTCGTCGAAGAGTCGATCCATCGCCTGGCGAAGGGTCATGAACTCGCCGAGGGGCGACGGTCGGCGCACGATCGTCATCACGTACACCTCCTGTGGTGGTGCGTTGCCGGGCCCTCTGCCCGGGTCATGTCGAATCCTAGAAACTTGACAATAACGTTGTCAAGTGTGTGGGTGATTTCGTTTTCTTGATTGTGGGGCACGATGGTGGCCGAGGCAAGAGGCCGCGGCAGCTTCGACTGGAGGACGGTGAACCCAGTCACGCAGCCCATCACCGGGGGTCTGACGGAGGGCCAGTGCAGGCGCCGTCTGACCGACGATGGACGTACTGTTGGTTCCTCCGCGCGATCGATCGCGACAGGAATCGCCGCCTGGCCGTCGAAACGTTGCCGGCCGGAGCGGGCCGTACGCAGGGGAGGCTAGCGTGGGCAACATGGACACGCGGTCCGCCGCGTCGAGCCCGGTTCCGAAGGCTGAGCGGCCCCCGGCCGCGGGCGAGGGTCAGGCCCCGCCGAGCGTCGGCGCCGCGCGGAGGCGGGCGCCCGGCCTCCCGTTCAGCGACCCGGCGCGACCGCCTCCGGGTCGTCGCCGATGAGCTGCCGGTGGAGGAGCGTCTCGCACTCGCTCGGGCCGATGGCGATGACCTTGTCTCCGACACGAAGGGTCATGTCGGGCCGGAGCGGCGTCGCGACACCGTTGCGGATGACCGCGAAGAGCGAGCAGCCCTCGGGCATGGTCAGGTCGCCGGCCGCGCGGCCGACAGCCGGAGAGCCGTCCTGGAGCTGGGCCTCGATGATCTCGAGCTCGCCCTCGCCCAGGGCCGCCAGGTGGAGCAGCTCGTGGACCGGGATGTCCTGCTCGATCGAGCCCAGGATCATCCGCGTCGGGCTGATGATCTCGTCCACGCCGAGGTGGCGGAAGAGGTCCTCGTTCTTCGGGTTGTTGACCCGGGCGATCGTTCGCCGGACGTCGAAGTGGTGCTTCGCCATCTGGCAGATGACGAGGTTGTCCTCGTCGTCGCCGGTGACCGCGGTCACGATGTCGGCCCGGGCGCAGCCGGCCTCGCCGAGGTACTTGCCCTCGCAGCCGTCGTGGGCGACGACGATCGAGCCGATTTCGTCGGCGATCTGGTCGGCCCGTGCGCGGTCCTTCTCCATGAGGACGACCTCGTGGCCGTTCTCGATCAGCTCCTTGGCGAGGTAGTACCCAACCTTCCCGCCACCGACCACCAGGACGAACACTTCTCAGCCCTCCCCGCCGGCGCTGACGCCGGCGCCCTCGGTCCCGGCGATGCCGGCGCTCGCGCCTCCGGACGCCCCGGCGCTGGTCAAGGGCTCGTGACCGCGACCGGCGTGATGGCCGCCCCGCGCGGCGATCATGCTCGGGATGCCGCTCGGGGGCAGGCCCAGGAACCCGCTGACCGCGTCGGCGAGCATCGTGGTCCGGCAGATCGTGGCGATCCCGAGCTCGGCATAGGCGGCCGCCCGGACCGGATCATTGATCTTGGCCAGCACCTGCTCGATGCCGAGCTTCTCGGTCGCGACCTGGGTCGCCATGACGTTTCGGTTGTCGCCCTCGGTCAGAGCCAGGAAGGCGTCGGCACCCTCGGCGCCGGCACGCCGCAGGGTGTCCTCGTCCGTGCCGTCGCCGCGCACCGCGCTGCCCCGGAACTCGCCGGGCAGGCGGTCGAAGGCGCGGGTCGAGAGATCGACGACGATCACCTCGTGCCCGGCCGCGTCATAGGCCTCGGCCAGGACAGCACCGACTCGGCCACAACCGACGATCACGATCTTCACGCTTCATCCTCGGGTATCGGCTCGCGCACGACCCACACGGTACACGGCGCGTTCTTCAGGACGTAGGGAATCGTCCGCCCGATGGCGAAATCCCCGCCGAAGCGCTTCCGGTAGGGCAGGCCCAGGACGAGGAGGTCGGCGCCCCGCTCGGTCGTCTCGTCGACGAGGGCGGCTCCCACGTCACGGGCCTGGAGGAGCACCGCCTCGAGGCGCATCTTCGTGCCCTCGGCCACGGTCTCGGCGGCGTCGAGGATGCGCTGGATCTCCTCGGACCGGCCGGCGATGTCGGCGTCGAGCGGCAGCGACCAGCCGATCTCGACGACGTGGACGGCGACGATCTCACCGTGGGTGGGCTTCGCCAGCTCCGAGACGAGACGGACGATTCGCTCGTCCCCGGGTCCCCCGGCGAGCGCCACGACGGCGCGCCGGAAGGTTGGGGGATGGGTTTCGGACACCGGTCTGGTCGGACGCCTCGGGCTTGGGCGGATGAGTTCGGGTCCCGCAGGTCCCGTGGCCCCTTGGCGGGCCGTCGCGGCGGTCACGATACCACCGACCCTTGCCGTCAGCGTGCGATGGCGGCGCAAGCCGCCAGAGCGTCGAATCGATGCTCGCTCAGTGATCCCGGCGATACGGCACGTCGGCGACGACGGTGTGCTCGCGGCCCACGATGGCCGCCTTGAGCCGCTTCGCGGTCTGGTTATAGAGGACCCGGTCCCACCAGCGCTTGGCGACGTACTCCGGCAGGACCACGATCGTGACCGGGGCCTCCCGATCAGGAGGCCAGGTCTCGGCGAGGACGTCGAGATAGGCGATGAACGGCTCGACGATCGCCCGGTAGGGGGACTCCACGATGACCAGCGGGACCCCCGGCAGCTGTTGCTCCCAGCGATGGCGCAGGTTCTCGGCATCGGTCGCGTCCTCCGTGACGTAGACGGCCCGAACGTCCTGGGCAACGGTCCGGGCAAAGGTCACCGCCTGGACGACGGCCCGGTTGATGCCGTTGACCGGCACGACGGCGCGCTGCTCGCGGTGCGGGCCGGCGAAGACGACGTCCTCCTGGACGTGGAGCTCGGCCGCCTGGCCCTCGTACTGGCGCCGGATCCCCAGCATCAGGAGCACGAGGAGCGGGATGAGGACGAGGACGATGGCGGAGGACGGCCACTTCGCGTAGGTCACCACGACGGCGACGACCGCCGTGAGGGTGCAGCCGACGGCGTTGATCGTGAGGCGGCGCTGCCAGCCCGGCGGCCGCTCGCGCAGCCAGTGCCGGATCATGCCGGCCTGGCTGATCGTGAAGTCGATGAACACGCCGACTGCGTAGAGCGGGATGAGGAGATGGGTCTCGCCGTTGAAGGCGACGATGAGGAGCGAGGCGACGAAGGCGAGGGCGATGATGCCGTAGGAGAACGCCAGCCGATCGCCTCGGAAGCCGAACTGGCGGGGCATGTGCGCGTCGCCGGCCAGGATCGCCAGCAGGCGAGGGAAGGCGTTGAAGCTCGTGTTCGCGGCGAGGAACAGGAGCAGCGCCGTAAAGGCCTGGAAGAGGTAGAACGGGATCGAGCCGTCGCCGTAGACGCGCCGGGCGACCTGGCTGATGACGGTCTGCTTCTCCGGGAACTCCAGGTGGGTGATCCCGAAGTTGACGGCCAGGAACGTGATCCCGATGAAGAGGATCCCGAGGAGCGCGGCCATCGCGGCCAGGGTCGTGGCCGCATTCTTCGATTCCGGCGGTTGGAAGGCGGGCACGCCCGTGGCGATGGCTTCGGTCCCGGTCAGGGCCACGGCACCGGCGGCGAAGGCCCGCAGCAGCAGGAGCGCCGTGACGCTCTCCGGGATCTGGCCGGCCTGTTCGACGATCTCGGGCGCGAACCCCGTCCCCTCGCCGCCGACGACGATCCGGAAGGCACCGATCGCGATCATCAGGAACGACGAGCCGAGGAACAGGTAGGTCGGGACGGCGAAGATATTGCCGGCCTCGCGGAGGCCCCTGAGGTTGCCGATCGTGATGAGGGCGATCGCGACCACGCCGATGAGCACCCGCTCGTCGTGGAGGGCCGGGATGGCCGAGGTGATCTGCTCCACCGCCGACGTCGTCGACACGGCCACCGTCATGACGTAGTCGATGAGGAGCGCCGAGGCGGCGATGAGCGAGACGTTCCGCCCGAAGTTCTTCTTCGAGACCGAGTACGAGCCGCCGCCGGTCGGATAGGCGAGGCAGACCTGGCGGTAGCTGATCGCGACGACGGCAAGCAGGGCGGCGATCGCGATCGCGATCTCGAGCCCGAAGGCCAGCCCGACCACGCCGGCAAGGATCAGGACGCGGAGGATCTCCTCGGTCGCATAGGCCGACGACGAGATGGCGTCCGAGCTGAAGATCGCGAGGGCCTTCTTCTTCGACAACCGCTCGCCGAGCTCCTCACCCGAAGCGAGGGGCCGGCCAAGGAAGAAGCGGCGCACGGTCGCCATCGCCCGGCCGAGCCCGGTCGTGGGCGCGCTGGCCGACGCTTTGGCGGTCATGACGCCCTTGCCGCTCCAGCGGAAGTAGGCCGCGTGGGGCCGCTCGACGCGCACCCGCCGATCGCCCATCTTCCGGCCCCGCAGGGGCTGGCGTCCGCCGATCATGACGCGACGCGGATCACAGGCCGACGCTGAGCCGGGCGGCGAGCGATGCCGGCAGCCCGGTCGCGAGCATCGAGGCCTGGACTGCCGCGATGTCGTACGGCGTCCGATGCCAGCTCACGCTGTCCGCCTCGGTATCGAGGACGACGTAGGAGCTGCGGGGATCGCCGTCCCGCGGCTGCCCGACGCTGCCGGGGTTGACGAGCGCCCGGCGTCCGCGGAGCTCGAGGACCGAGCCGTCGCCCGGGCTGACGACCTCGATCCCGCCGTCGTCCTCGAGGAACGCGGCCGGGATGTGGGTGTGGCCGTGGAGGCCGATGCGGCCCCCGAGGACGGCCAGGTTTGCCCGGGCAACGGGGACCGAGGTGACGTACTCCCAGATCGGCTCCCTCGGGCTGCCGTGGACGAGCGTCCAGTCGCCGCTGGTCAGGGTCTGGGGCAGGGTGTCCAGCCAGCCCGAGGTGACCCGCGAGATCGTCGCCCGGGTCCACTCCATCGCTCGCCGGGCATCCGGGTTGAACCACTCGATCTCCGAGCCTCCGGCCGCGGCCGCGTCGTGGTTGCCCTTCACCCCCGTCGCCCCGATCGCCCCGAGACGGGCCACGACCGCGTCCGGCTCCGGTCCGTAGCCGACGACGTCGCCGAGGTGCCAGACGGCGTCCACGGGCCCGCTGGAAACCAGGACCGCGTCGAGCGCCACGAGGTTCGAATGGATGTCGGACAGGACCGCGATCCGCATGCGCCCGCCAGCGTAGCAGCGTCCGACCTCACCATGGCCGTCGCTTCCGGACCGCCGGATCGCGCGGGTAGCCGGCCGGGGTGGGTCCCGCCTTCGCGACGATCACGAGGACGTGGCCGGCGAGGCCGAGGGCCTCGGGCACGGGCTGGAGCGCGGGCGCCGCGGCGCCGAGAGCGACCGCAGCGCGGGCGGCCGCGGCGAGCTCGACCGAGATGTCGCCCCGCTTCCAGGCGATGAGGCGCCCGCCCGTGGCCAGCAGCGGCACGGCCAGCTCGACCAGGTCGTCGAGCGGCCCGACCGCCCGGGCGGTCACCACGTCCCAGGCGGCCCCAGGGTCGGCCCGCCGGAGAGACTCGGCACGGACGGCGGCGACGTCCACCCGCCCGGTCAGCCCGACGGCCCGGCGCGCCGCATCCAGGAAGGCGACCTTCTTCGCCGTCGCGTCGACGAGGAGCGCCCGGCTCCCTGCGAGGACCGCTGCGAGGGGCAGGCCCGGGTAGCCACCGCCGCTGCCGAGGTCCAGGAGCGACTCGTGCGGGCCCGCCCGGATGACCTGGACGGCGGCGAGACTATCGGCGACGTGGCGGCGGGCGACCTCGGCCGGGTCGGTGATCGTCGTCAGGTTGACGGCGGCGTTCCAGGCGAGGAGGAGGCGGACGTGGCCGTCGATCGCGGATCGCGCGTCGGCCGCCAGCTCGAGGCCGAGGACATCGAGCGCCCGCCCGAGCTCGCGCGCATAGGCGGCGGGCAGGTCGGGGAGGGACGCGACGTCCGTCGGGAGCGGTTCTCGCTGGCGGTTCAGGCGTGCCTCCTCGGAAGGTGACGCGCCGCCGCCGGAGAGAGCCACCCCCGGCGTCGTCATTCCATCGCAACCGCGGCGTCGGTCTGGCGCGTCTCGGCCGGTTCGCGGTCGGGTCTCCCCGAGCCCCTCGCGAGCCGCGCTCCCCGCTGCCGTCCCGGTGCGGATGCCGGACGTTAGTCGGGCCCCGGGCCCTCGTCAACGGGGTTATCCACCACCGTCACCGAACGTGCCCGCCGGGCGGTGGATAACCGGTGGATCAGCCTCGGCTGCCCCCGCGGACGGGTCGGCCGAGCGTCCGCCGGACGACGTCCACGACCTCATCGACGTAGCGGTCGGCCTCGCCGTGCGCGGCGGCCGTCCGGACGCAACCCTGGACGTGGTCCTCGAGGACGAGGATCGCGAGCGAATCGACGGCGGCCCGGAGCGCCGCCGTCTGCTGGAGGATGTCGACGCAGTACTCCTCGCGCTCGATCATCCGGGCGATCCCGCGAACCTGGCCCTCGATCCGGGCCAGCCGGCGAACCAGCTGGGCCTTGTCCTTCGAGTAGCTGTGGCGGAAGGTGTCCCCGATGCCGTGGGCGGCGGAATGTCCCGGTGTCGCGGCCATGAGATCCAGCTTCGTCTCCGCTCCGTCACCCGGCGGGCGGCGGTCGCGGCGATGATACCCCCTGGGGGTATCGACCGCAAGGTCGGCCGGTCTCGCCGTGGAACGGCAGGACCCGTTACACTCCGGCTGGATGGGTCCGCAGGATCGCCTCGGCACGCTGCTCGACGGGATGGGGTGCACCGTCTGCGAGGAGCACGTCCCCGCCGCCCGGATCCGGCTCCTCGCGCGACGCGACGATCTCCTGTTCCTCCAGCTGGACTGCCCGGCCTGCGGCAGCACGTCGCTCGGCTTCGTCGCCGACGAGGACGTCGCGCCCGAGATCGATCGCCTTGCGGACCCCGCCCCGATCAGCTCGGATGACGTCCTGGATATGCACGCCCTCCTCGCTACGTGGACCGGACGTCTCGACGACCTCGTCCGCCCGGCGGGGCGCGCGCAGCGCCCGAGACGCCCGGCCGGTCCCGACTCCCGTCGGGCCGAGCGGTCCGCATGACCGACCCGGCGCCCCTCGACGGCGAGCCGCCGATCGACGCGGGGCCGCCGAACGACGCGGGGCCGTCCGACGCGGGGCCGTCCGACGCGACAGGGACCTCCGAGGAGGCAGCGATCTCGGGAACCGCAGCCGCCCCGATCGGCACGGATGCGGCCGGCCGTCCGTGGCCGCCATTCGCCCACGGCAGCGAGACCGAGATGGCGCGCATCCTCGACTTCTACGGGGTCCGCTGGGAGTACGAGCCGCGGACCTTCCCCATCCTCTGGAACCTGGATGGCAACGTCGTCGAGAGCTTCTCCCCCGACTTCTACCTGCCCGACCTCGATCTCTTCCTCGAGCTGACGACCCTCAAGCAGCGCCTCGTCCGGAAGAAGAACCGCAAGCTGCGCCGCCTCCGGGAGCTGTACCCGGACATCCGCATCAAGCTCTTCTACGCCCGTGACTTCCGGGCGATGATGCTCAAGTACGGGCGGCTGGCGCTGGCCGATTCGCTGTCCGGCACGCTCGGCCAGGTGGTCCCGGATCGCGGGCGGGAGCCGGATCTCGACACTGCTGACCTGACTGCCGGGACCACCCACGGGATGAGCGGAGAGGCGGTCACGGCCATCCGTCCGGCGCCCGGCTCATCGGCATCGACTGCGAGCGGAACCGCCGCCGGCGCGTTCACTGCCGGTTCCGCGCAGCTGCCCACCGCTCCGGGCGGATCGGCCGGCGGGTTGGCCGGCCGACGGAATGCCTCCCGCTCCCGACGCCGTCGCGCCGCGGCCGCGGCGCG
>Ga0209641_10003529_pt1 | contig 13129 bp, 14 predicted proteins | sample RifCSP16_1_FD_184022 | JGI IMG/M metagenome (GOLD analysis project Ga0209641, IMG submission 184022) | Soil microbial communities from Rifle, Colorado - Rifle CSP2_sed 16_1 (SPAdes) (version 2) | ecosystem: Environmental > Terrestrial > Deep subsurface > Rock core/Sediment | place: Rifle...
TCGGCGGCCGCCGGGAAGCGCACTTTCAGCCGATCGCGCGTCGGAACGGTCACGCGCAGACCGGCGCCCCCGGTGAGCTCGATGTTACTTGCCTGAACGACCACTTCCACCGCCAGGGGCTCGTCGGTCTGATTCTGCAGCACCACCGGCAGCTCGAAACGGTCGCCGAAGTTGAGAAAGCGCGGGGCCGATGGCCGGACCATGAGCGGCAGCCGGGCGGCGGAGTGAGCGGCATACCCGGCTACAATGCCGCCCAGGTTGTCCTGAGGGAGTTGGGGATCGTACCCGCGCTAGGTCGCAGACGGCTGATCGATCGGGTCAGGCGCCTGGTGAATCTCTTCCAGACCTTTCGCCGGCTGCGGAATCTGCTCTGAAGAAGGGGAAGTTGCCCGCTGAACGGCACGAACAATACGACCCACCGGGAGTGGTTCGCATGGAAAGTGCAGGTGAGATGGACTTACTCATCGAAAACGCCCATCTCCTGAGCCCTGATCAGGACCACATGCTTGACGGGCAAAATGTCGTCGTGAGCAACGGACGGATCGTGCGCGTGACGTCCGATCCAGTCGAGCCCGGGCCGGGAACCAGACGCATCCCCGGCAGAGGGCGACTGATCATCCCGGGGCTGATCAACGCCCACAGCCATTCTCCCGAGAACCTGCTCAAGGGCCGCTATGAGGGACTTCCTCTCGAGTTCTGGCTCTCTGACATCTTCGGTTCTTCCTTTGGTTTCACCGAGCGGGAGATCTATCTCAGCGCAATGATCGGTGCCATAGAAATGCTCAAGGCCGGGACGACTGCGGTGGTAGATCATTTCTAGGTGAACGGCAAGTTGGGCAGGACCGCGCTGGACTCGGTGATGAATGCCTATCGTGAGGTGGGCATCCGCGCCGCCGTGGCGCCGTTGGTCGAAGACCAGCACCGCCTGAACGCGTTGATCCTGGCTGAGAACCCCGACCTGTCCCGCGAGGTCTATGGTGTCTCGCCGCCGTTATCCGCCGACGAGTATCTCGATCTCCTCGACGACTTTTTCCAGGCGTGGCACCTGAAGCACGACGGTCGCCTGCGCTGTCTGGCCGGGCCGTCGGGCGTGCAGTGGTGTTCGGACCGGCTGTTGGTCGGATCGATCGAGCTTGCGGAAAGATACGATACTGGCTTCCACATGCACGTGGAGGAAACGAAACTGCACGCGGTCGCATGCCGAGATCTTCTCGGCCGATCTGCCGTCGCCCATCTGGCTGAACTTGGGGTCCTGAAAGAACGAGCATCCCTGGCACATTGCGTCTGGATCGACGATGATGACATTGAGCGGATCGTCGAGGCCGACACCACCGTTGTCCACAACCCCGTCTGCAATCTCAAGTTGGGGAGCGGGTTCGCGCCAATCCTGGAGATCCTGGACCGGGGAGGTCGTGTCGCTCTGGCCTGTGACGGGGCAGCCAGCAATGACAGTCAGATCATGTTCGAGTCGATGAAGACCGCCGGCCTGATGCATACAGTGCGCTCGCCCGATCATCGCCGCTGGGTGAGTGCAAGGCGGATCTTTCAAATGGCGACCGTGGACGCGGCGAGGGTCTTGCGTCTGCAAGGTGACCTCGGCTCGATCCATTGTGGTCGACCGATTCTGACGAGCGGGTCGAGCGCCGAACGCCACTTCGGCCGCGTCGCTCGCGCTGGTCGTGCCCTGGAACAGGGCCACCGATCGTCCGCCGACCTGGCGCACGACCACTCGCAGGGCGGCCTATGGTCCGGCCGATGTGCCCGAGGGCCCGCCCGAAGGAGCCCTCACGCCAGTCCCGGAGGGAGGCTGCGCAGATAGCCGGCGGCCTCCTCGCGTGTGCGCTTGTCAAGCTTCTCCAGGATGCTGTGAACGTGGTTCTTGACTGTGCCGACCTCCACGACCAGTCGCTCGGCGATTTGCGGATTGGTCAGGCCGTGCCCGACCAATTCGAGGACCTCGCGCTCTCTCGTCGTGAGTTCCATGTAACGCCGGCCGATGGTATCGGCGTCGGTGACGGACAGCCTGAGCTTGGCAAGCCGATCCATCAGCACCGGCGCCACACCGGGCGCGATGTGCGCCTCCCCGTTGCAGGCTGCCCGGATCGCCGCCAGCGCCTCGTCAATCGATTGCTCGCTCAGCACGAGGCCGGCGGCACCTGCCTCCGCCGCCCGGATGACCGCTGCCCCCGACCGCGGGATGCCTGTTACCACAACGCGCACATGCGGATAGCGTATTCTCGTCTGCCGGGCGAAGGCCAGCGCCTGATCCTGACTCAAGGAGGAGCCGGTCACGACGAGGTCGAACCCGCTCAGTTCCTCGAGCGCCTGCTGTGCATCGGCGAAGCTCTCTACCCGTCCAAATGCCGGATCCTCGCCCAGGGTTCTCTCCCACAGTGTTCCGAGGAGTTGCATAGGTTCAAGGAGCATGACTCGCGTCGGTTGGTCCAGCATCTCTCCCTCTCCGCTTGCGTACATTCGTCTCCATTGACCCCGTCATAACCAATTGGGCGCCTGGTCGTGGAAGCTTAGGAGACTGGAGGCCCGGGCGGCCGCCTCTCGCCGACTCTTGACGTTCAGTTTCGCCAGTACATGATGTACGTGATTCTTGACCGTGCCGACCTCGATGAAGAGCACGGCGGCGATCTCCTGATTGCTCTTTCCTCGATGGAGCAGCTCCAAGATTTCCCTCTGCCGCGTGGACAGCGCCGCAACCCCATTGGGGCTCGAGGCGTATGCCTCACCGTGGCTTGCCAGCCGCGCGATCCGGCTCATCAGCCCCGCCGCGATGTCCGGACAGAGCACAACCTCACCTCGGAGCATGGCTCGCAGAGACCGAATGAGGGCGTGGATCGATGGGTCTCCTCGCACATATGCATTCGCTCCTGCCTCGATGAACTCCAGGACCACCTCCCTGGCCATGGCCAGCCCAAAGACCAGCACCTTCATCGCCGGGCGGCGCTGACCGATCTTCCTGGTCAGTTGCAGGGCCTCCCGGTGAGGCACGGTCGCGGCGTTGATCAGGACGGCGTCATAACCGGCTCCTCGCGGCTGCGACAAGGCCTCATCGGCCGATTCGCAGGGATGAATGGCCCCGATTTGCGGGTCGTTATGAAACTCCTTGAGTATGCTCTGATAGACTTGAGTCTCCCGATCGACCAACAGCATGTTAATCACGCTGTCCTCCTCACGGCGAGCGCGGGTGAGAGCATGAGCTACGCGCGTCGCCAATGCAGCCCTCACCGCGGCCAATCCGCCCTCAGGCGGCTTCTCGGCACCTCAACTTCTCGATGATGTCGACGGCCTGGGCGAACTCTGAAGATTTGTCCAGGAAGTAATCTGCGCCATTCGCCAGGCACGCCTGGCGGTAGGAACTGAAGGCGTAGTTGGTCAGAACGATGACCGTGATGTTCGGGTCGATGGACTTGATGTCCCGGATGAGACGGAAGGCAGGGCCGTCCTCCAGCATGAGGTCAAGGATGACCACATCCGGAAGGGCTTGCTGGAGCAGAGCCACGACGGCCTCTGCATCCTGACTTGCCAGGCGGACATCAACCTTATCGAGCTCGGTCAACATGCTTCGCAAGCGCTGGCACACGACTTCCGAATCATCGACGATGAGCACTCTCAGGGGCTCCGGCTTGCGCTTCTCCCCCTGGCTAGCTGTTGTAAGCGGCATCATTGCGGTCTCCATTCCGACCACCAGGATAGTCAACCTGACGGGGGAAGGCCATCGGGGATGGCCGGATTCCCGCGTAGGGGAAGCACGGGGCGACGTGTCGGCATTGTCCTACAGGTGCGGGAGGAGGGCGGTGCGCGGGGATGAATGGCGGGCCAGGCGGCCCCACGCGCTTGTCGGGATTCGCCCCGCACGCACTTAGTCGGGAAGTGGGAGGCGTGTGGAGGGAGAAGTGGACCGCTCGCCCCGTATGATCTCAGCGGGGAAACGCATCCCGAGCAGAGCGTAGCGTAGTCGAAGGATCCCCCTTCTCCCTCTACGAAGGGGCCGTGCCCCCACAGTAAGTCTGCTCTCAGGGGTAAGGGAGCGGGCGGAGTTCCTACACCACGAGCTCGTGCTCAAGGACGTACCGGGTCAGCTCCGCATTGTTGTTCATGTTCATCTTGTCCAGCACCCGCCGACGATAGGTGCTGACCGTCTTCGGGCTGAGCGACAGATCCCGAGCGATCTCGACCACCGACTTACCAGACCCGATCAGACACAGAATCTGAAACTCGCGATCGGACAGCCCGTCGTGAGCCTGCGTATAGCCCTCGCCGGCGAGCACCTGGGCGAGTCTCTCGGCGAGATCCAGACCGACGTACTTGCCGCCGCTCGTGACGCGACGGACGGCCTGGATCAACTCCTGTGGAGCGCACTCTTTGGTGAGATAACCCGAGGCGCCCGAGCGCAACACCCTCATTGCATACTGGTCCTCGGAATGAACGCTCAACACCAGCACCGGAAGGTTGGGCTTCTGATGTTTGAGCTCGTTCAAGATATCCAGACCACTCCCGTCGGGCAATGTGATGTCCAGGATGACGACATCCCAATCCTGGTCGCGGCACAACCGCAACGCTTCCGCCACGGAGCCGGCCTCACCCACCTCGACGATGTCCGGCTCCTCGTAGAGGATTTGCTTGAGACCTTCTCGGACGACGGCGTGGTCATCGGCGACCAGAACCTTGATCACGGCATCACTCCCTCCGCTTGGCGGACGCGGCTAAGCGAGAGACGGACCCGCACCCGAGTGCCTTCCCGCGGACCGTCTTCCACCCAAACCTCCCCGCCGAGTAAATGGGCGCGCTCCTGCATCCCCAGGATTCCGAGAGAAGAGCCGTCGCCGGTGGCCTCGCCACGGATGCCGACCCCGTTGTCTTCCACCTCCAGGTGAATGGATCCGTCGTGGATCTCGAGCCGGACCTCGACCCGTGTGGCTTGTGAATGGCGAGCGACGTTGGTGAGGGCCTCCTGGAGGATGCGGAACGCGCCTGTGGCGACGCGTCGGTCGAGTTCCAGATCCTCGATGTTGGTCAGTAAATTGCATTCGATCCCGGTGCGTTTGGTGAACTCGCCAACTTGCCATTCGATGGCAGGGATCAGGCCGAGATCGTCGAGCATCCCGGGTCGAAGCTCGGTCGCGATCCGGCGCACGGCCTGGATGGTGACGTCGATCAAGTCGGACATCCCGCGCGCCTTGTCCAGCAGCCGCTGTCGTGTCGGGCCGTCCTCTCCCTTTGCGACGCGTTGCTCGATCCAGGCCACGTCCATCTTGAGCCCGGTGAGCGACTGGCCGAGTTCGTCGTGGATCTCCCTGGCGATCGTGGCTCGCTCCTGTTCGCGTGCCTCCTGCAAGTAGCCCGAGAGACGTCGAAGTTGCTCTTCGGAGTCCCTCAACTGCTGCATCGCCTTCACCTGCGGACTGACGTCGCGCACGAGGGTGAACTCGCGCTTGCCGACGCTGGCCTCCGTGACCTTGACCGAGATCTCGATGTTGCGAAGCTGCCCATTCTTGTGGCGGATCACGGTATCGCAATGCTGGGGTGCGTGACCTTCTGCGGCCGCCTGCATATAAGCTTCCACCACCGCCCGCTGACTCGATTCCATCAGCTCGAGGACATCCCCCAGATCTTCGAGCTCGGACGGGGTGTAGCCGCAAATCTGAGCCAAGGCTTCATTGGTGTAGACGATCCGCCGGTCCTGGGTGACGATCACGCCCAGGCCCAAATCACTCTGCGCCTCGAGCAGACTCTCGTAAAGGCGACTCTGGCCACTCAAGGCCTCGGCCATCTCCTTGGCCGAGGTCACGTCTTGCCCGGTCCCGACCATGCGGATCGTCCTTCCGGATGGATCGACGATCACCTTTGCGTGTCCGTGGAGCACTTTCTCCGACCCCTGCGATGTCTGGATTCGGTGTTCGTAACTGAATGGCTGATGATCTCGATAAGCCTGTTCGAAGCGTCTTCGCAACCATCGGCGGTCTTCCGGATGGACGAGCGCCATGAACTTGTCGAAGGTGATTGTGTCCTTGACCGGGTCCAGGCCACAGATCAAGAACAGCTCGTCGGACCAAGAGAGCACGTCGGCCTGAATGTCCCAGTCCCAGTTGCCGATCTGAGCGATGCGTTGGGCCTCCTCGAGCTGGGTCTTGCTGCTGGACAACTCGAACTCGGCCTGTTGCAGCTTGCGGTAAGCCAGGGCGTTCTGGATGGCGATGGAGGCCATGCTCGCCACCGTTTCCAACCGCTCGTGATCCGAGGCCGACCATGCCTCCTCGGAGCGTGAATTGTGAAGCTCGAAAAAGCCGATCACTTGTTCCTGGCTGTCCAGGATCGGAAGACAGATGGCGGATCGTATGCCGAACCGATCCCTGAAGACCGGATCGATCTGAAGATCGGCAAACGCGTTCGGCGCGGTGTAGAGTTTGCGATTCTCCAGAAGCCGCCCCGCCAGCCCCACGCCCGGAGGCCAGACATAGTCGGCTTCGACCTCCCGGCCTCCAGAGAATACTTTGCGGATCGCCAGGCCTCCGTCGACTCTTAAGCCCGCGCATCCACCCTGCGCGCCCACCAGCCTCATGCTTTCACGGACGAGCTCATCCAACAACTCGTCGGGGTCCAGCGTTCGCGTGAGCTGCTGACTGATGAGGAGCAGCCGGCGCGCACCTTCCTCGGCCCGTTGCCGCTCGGCGACCTCCGCCTGCAACGCCTGGATCGCGGATGACAACTCGTGAGTCCTGACCTGAACGCGAAGCTCGAGCTCCTCACCGGCCCTGCGCATGGTCTCTTCACTCTGGGCCCTCTCGATAGCATTCCCCAGGACAACGGCCAGCGAACGGGCAAAGGTGACATCATCTTCCGAGTACGGCCGCGCCTCCACCGAGTATGCCGCCAGGACGCCAAGCGACCGACCCCTGACCTGCAGCGCCACACCCAACCCGCTGCGAATGTTGTATTGGGTGAGCAAGGGCGAGCGAGGGAACCGTGTCTCCTGTGAAAAATCCTCAACAATGACCGGCCCCGAGGAGAAGAGCGCATAGCCCAGGTGTGTGTCGACCTCCGCGGGGAGTACGACCTGCTCCGGTTCGTTCTGGCGCCAGCCCACGCCGGCTTTGAGGATGAGACGCTGCCCATCGGGCGAGACCTCAAACCAACCTGAGAAGCCGATCTCCAAGTCCCGGGCGAGGACCTGAACGGATTCGGCCGCGAGAGTGTTCAGATCGAGCCCGGCCAAGGCTCGGCGACCGAGATCGGCAACGCTGGCTTGTTGTTGGGCTCGACGCCTGGCATCGGCTTGATCTTGCTTGCGCCGCGTGATGTCCAGGCAATACTCCACCCGTCCGCCCTTGTAAAAGCCCTCGGGGATGGGTTGGCTCCAATACTCAAGCCATCGCTCCGGGCGGTCGTTCGATCCGCGCAGGTGGATCTCGTATCCTTCAAGGGGTGTCCGGTCATCATGGCGAGCCAGCAGCGCCTCGACGAAGTCTGCCGTCCCCCCATCGCCGTCCGTCCTCGCCCGAGAGTACAGCTCCCTGGCGCTGATGCCGATGACATCCCTATCCGCTAGGGCGAAGCTGGCCAGCCAACTCTCACTTGCCCACACGACCGTCTCACGCCGATCGAGCACAAGCAGCCCGACGCCGATCAGCCCGATGGCCTGATCCACGACCGACCGATAGCGTTGTTCGTCGCGCTGCAAGAACGCGTACTCGCGCGAACGGGTAAGCAACCTTCCCAATTCGCGCCCAAGATCGGTGAGCAGCCGGCGCACGATCGGGTCGAATTCCGTGGCGGAGGTCGAGCAGAACACGAGCGCCCCGAGCGCTCCGCCGGTCGATCCGCGCTCGGCGAGGGGCACGCCGATGGCCGAGTGAAGCCCGAGCCGGCCGCCTTCGCCCAGCCATCGGCCGGGTTCGCGAGAGCTCAGGTCGTGCTCTCGACGTGCCTTTCCTTGAGCCCAGATTCGCCCGGGCAGTCCTTCACCGAGACCGAGAAAGAGAGCCTGGTGACGGGCGAGCAGGTCCCTGGCTCGGAGGGAGAGGGATCTCCAATGGTCCACCAGTTCCAGTCGCTCTCCCGTCTCGTCTGCCACCCACAACTCGGCCAGGGCGAAGCCCAGCCGATCGCTTAGAAGTCGCAGCAGCGCCTGCGTTATGCGCTCGCCTGCCTGGTCGCTTCTGAGCAAGCGCAGGGCGTCGATCTCCAGCTTCTGATAGAACTCGTGGGAGGCCGAGGATTCCGTTGGGACGACCTGGGGGGAGGGGCTCGAGGCTTGCGTGTCCGGCTGCTCGCCTTCGGATCGATCCTTGAGCTCCACCAGCCTGGCACGATCGCGCCGCAGCCGTACCAGGAGCGCAAAGATCAGCACTGCGCTGAGCGCCAGGAGGAGCAGGACTAGCCCACGGAAAAGCGGCTGCCCGTTCGACTGTGGGGAAAGGAGGAACCAGTCAGCCAGGCCGATGGCGGCTGCACCGGTCAGCAAAGCGAGCAGGCTGACGAGCCAAGACCAGCGCTTGCTTTTCCCAAGGGAAGACCCTCGAGGTTTCAGCGGCAAGCTGGATCTCCTGTTACCTGGGAATACGGGATGTCGGGCGAGATTGGTGAGCCAGTGGTGGCAGGACAGAGGTCATCTTATGTGAAGCGGGCCTCCGCTGGCATGGGGCCGGAGAGCGGGAAAACCTCTCGGCCTTTCTCCCAGGCTGTTGGCAGCCTACTCTACCACGAATTGGAGTGACTGAGTCTGATTTCTGGCCCGCGAGGCCTTGAGCGATCTAAATCCGGCGAGGGTGACGCAGAAGAGCCAGTCCCGCCACAAAGAGGGCGGCGCCCAGGATCGACCAGACGATCGGAAACGGCGTCGGGCCGACCTGAACTGTCAAGAGTTCGGGCAACCTCAGCAGGCCCGACAGCCAGCCGCCGATCCAAGCTCCAATGAACCCGATCAGCATGGACGTCAGGCAGCCTCCCATGGAGTAGCCCGCCAGCCCCTGGCCCAAAGCCCCCGTGATCGCGGCGACTACGAGAAGTAAGCCGAAATCCAGTATGGTCATCCCTCAACTCCTCCAAGTCTGTGCAGGGTCGGCGCCCGATGGCCATCCAGCAGAGCGGTCGGCGATGATCAGTACCGATCTCAACCTCAACGGCTTCTGAGATCCTCGATTGAGCGCGAGAGCTCCCACATCATCCGTTCCAACGCCAGGCGGAGATTCACAAGAGTCTCCCCCGATGCCAGCTTCAGGGTGTCTAATTCCTCCTGAACCAGATCAAGCCTCTCCTGCAACGCCCGGACCTGCTCGCGCAGGGCCTCGTCGCCCTTCAGTTCTATCTCGACTGTAAGTGAGGCCAGCTCCTCACGCCATAGCTTTAGCTGGGCCTCTGTGTAGGCGTGAAAGGCCTCGAGCGTAGCTGAGGTCGGGGGCGCTTCCAGGTCGGGCGTGGCCCCTTGGGCGGATCCTGCCACCCCGACCACGGCCACGATCGCGACCGAAGTGACTGCCAGCACCACAAGAAGCCAGGGCAATGGTGATTTAGACATCTGTCCTCCTTTTGGATTCCTATATCGACGGCCAAACGATCCGAAACCGGATTGGGCTGAGCCCGCGGACGGGCTGCGTCACCACGCTACACGCGCCGCCGTGCTCTTTCCATATACCTCGGGGCAACGGGCGATACGAGCGTGGGTACATGCTCCCCCCGGCCCGGCGTTTGTAGCCGAATCCGGGACAGGCGATCCAGGCGGGGGATATCACCGGAGGCCGACGGACGAGCCAGGCAGGAGGTCAGGAAGGAAGTAGAGATGAAGCGGGGATTCGTCGTGCTGGTTGTACTCGGCCTTGGGCCGGCGGATCCTCCTCCAATTGACCAGCCTGAGAAGATGTATCCCCGGCCATGACCCGATTGCAGACCCAGGTACATGCCGTTGCCGGCGGGCTACCTGTATTCTGCCAGCGCACTGGCAGGTGCGCCTCGACCGGCGAAAGGAGGTGATGAGCGGTCGGCAGCACCCCAGCCTGGTAGCGACCTTCAGGTAGTGTTCGACAATCTCTCAGGAGGAAACGGCATGTCCACAAGAAAACCAGTACCGGTTGGAGCGCTCTTCATGACCCTGGTCGTAGCCCTGGCCGCAATGGGCGTGGGTTACGGCCTGTGGTCCAAGACGCTGTTCATCCAGGGCAGCGTGAGCGCCGGCGATCTCAACACGGCGTTCGTCAGTGCCTTCACCGACGATGACGGCAAGGTGGACAACGCGCTGAAAGACGCGTTGGATGCAGGGCCTGATCCCGCGGCGCCCGGGCCGAATCCTGTCCGGATCGCCGACAATCTCGCTTCCTGCAGCGCCAGCCTGGCGTCGGAGAACCAGGACCTCGATCCCGAGGCAGGCGTCCAGACAGTCTGGCTCAACATCTCCCAGGGCTACCCCAGCTACTGGTGCACCGGGTGGTTCGATGTCTCCAACACCGGCACGGTCCCGGTGGCGCTCGAAGCCGTGCAAGTGCCGTTGGGCGGCACGAACGTGCTCATCGGGCGGTGTGAGGCCAACGCATTCACCTCGCTCGACCTCAACGGTGACAATGTGGCCGACATCGAGGTGTGCGCCATCGGTCTCCCGGCGACCGGGAAGGCCCGGATCGATCCCGGAGCGCTGACCCCGTTCCAGGTGGGTGTCGCAACCCATCTCCTGGAGGTGGAAGGCAACCAGGGCGAAAGTTTCGCCTACACCGTCCAACTGGTGATGCAGCAGTGGACGGTAGTGGAGCCGACGTCTGAGCCGACCATCGAACCGACGGGCGAGCCCACGCTGGAACCGACGTCCGAACCGACGTTAGAGCCGACAGCGGAACCGACCGCGGAGCCGACGTCGGAGCCCACGTCGGAGCCGACTTTGGAGCCCACGCCCGAGCCTACGCTCGGGGGGTGACAACCGTATCGAGATTTCCGGGGAGGGGGCACAGCCCCCTCCCCGTGGAGTGACGATATGCTTTCCGGTAACCGTAGACCTCAAGCCGCGGCTGATGGTAGTGTGCAGCCGATGACGTCTCTTATACCCGCGGCGCTGGTAGCGGCGTGGGCACTGATCGTGTACGGCGTGCTGACCTTGCTCCGGCCGATGCAGCTGTCACCCGAGTTGAGCTTGTATGTGGTCCAGCCGATGGTGTGGCTGTCGCTGGCAGCGCTGGGCTTCGTCGGTTGGCACATTGGTTTGCACGGCCGTCCGGTAGCCACGCCCGCACTTATCTTCAGCGGGATGTTGCTGGGATCCTTCCAGGTCGCGGCCTGGTTGTTAGCCGGGCTGGCTTTCGGTTTCGGCTTCTCCCTGTTCGCCCACTCGCCGCTGGGGTTGCTGGGTAACCTGATCTACGCCGGCAGCGTCTTGTTGGCGCTCGAGCTCAGTCGGACGGTGCTGGTGACGGGGTCCTTCCGTAACCCGGTCCTGGCCGTGCTGGCCACCTCGCTTTTGCTGACCTGGCTGCGCGTGCCTCCGGCGCGCTGGGCGGCCGCCTCGGGAACCGGGGCGCTCGGGCCATTCCTGGGTGAGATTCTGCTTCCGTATCTGGCCGAGGATGTGCTGGCCTCAACCCTGGCGCTGGCCGGAGGACCGCTCCCGTCGCTGGCCTATCGCGCGATGCTGCAGGGTTATCAATGGCTGTTCCCGATCTTGCCTCAACTGCCCTGGACGGTGACGGCCTTTGTGGGCACTATGGCCCCGGCTTTGAGCCTGTACGGCTTCCAGGCCGCGCGAGCAACGCCGCGGGCGTCGGGCCGTCGTGATCTCAGCTCAGCCTGGGCCGCTGTGGGGACTGCCGTTGTGGCGCTGATCTGGTTCAATGTGGGACTATTTGGCGTGCGCCCGACGTTGATCAGTGGGGACAGCATGCACCCGACTTTGCGGGCCGGAGACGTGGCGGTGATCCAGGAAGTTTCGCCGACTGAGATCCATGTCGGCGACGTGGTGCGCTTCCAATACGAAAGTGTGCACGTCGTCCACCGCGTGATCGAGGTGCGGCAGACGCAGGAGGGGTTGATCTTTGTCACACAAGGGGATGCCAACAATCAGATCGATCCTCCCGTCCCGGCCAATCGGATCGACGGCAGAGTCGTCTTCGTCATCCGCAAGGTCGGGTGGATCGGCATTAAAGTGAAACAGGCATTGCAGGGGGCGTCTTGATCCAGGCGCTGAAGCGGCGATCTCGGGGCTGGTTGCTCACGGCGGTCGTGGGGACGGCGCTGATGGCGTCGGCCGTTCCCACGGTAAGCCGGGCCTTGTGGTGGCAGGGGATGAGCGTCTCGGGTGAGGTCGAGTTCGGTCAGTTTGTGACCCCGACCGCGACACCGACGCCGACGCCCACTGCCACGGCTACCCCGACAGTGACACCGACGGAGACGGAGACGCCGGTCGCAACAGAAACGCCGGAGTTGACCGAGACGCCGGCGGCGACGGAGACGCCCACGCCGACCGGCTCGGCCGAACCCACCGCGACCGGCTCTCCGGAGACTCCCTCACCCGAGGGACCTTCTCCGACTCCTTCCGGCGGTGGGCTGCCCACCGCAAGCGATCTCCCCCCGACCGGCCCGCCGACGACCGCGGCGCCGGCCTTTACGCCGAGCGGGCCATCCTGAAGATGTTTCCCACGATGTATCCATGGCATGTCTGGGATAGATGGACGGACGGGCCGCATGCCTCTACCCTAAGGGTAAGGAGCGCCGTTCGGAGCTGTGGTCGCCATGCAAACGGATAGCGGCATCCGAGGAAGCGGTCAGGTCCAGGAGACGGGCAGGCGCCGGGCGGCGCTCCAGATCAATGACTTGGAGGAGGGCGGAATGATCGGACGTGGGTTTCGTGCCCGCATGCCCAAGCGCGGCACCGTGATCATTGCCACGGGACTGTGGCTTGTGGGGTTCGCGTCACAGCCTTAGGCGGGTTCGCGCGGCGCTGTGGCCTGCCCTGCCCGGTTGCCACCTACTCGACGATCACCTGATCGCTGCCGCTGCGGCCGAACACCTCCGGCGAGTACATCTCCTCCGCCTTGGCCGGTGGAACCACGAACGTACCCGGTGTGGTGGCGCGGGCGAGGTAGGTGTACTCGTAGACGCCCTCCCATAGCAGGGAGGTGAAGGCCTCGGCGCGTTGGTCGCG
>Ga0209641_10003541_pt1 | contig 13103 bp, 8 predicted proteins | sample RifCSP16_1_FD_184022 | JGI IMG/M metagenome (GOLD analysis project Ga0209641, IMG submission 184022) | Soil microbial communities from Rifle, Colorado - Rifle CSP2_sed 16_1 (SPAdes) (version 2) | ecosystem: Environmental > Terrestrial > Deep subsurface > Rock core/Sediment | place: Rifle...
CTACAAGGAAGAAGGCACCACGACGACCCCTTTTGATATGGCTGTGATGAACGATCTCGACCGATTCCATTTGTTCGGCGACGTGATTGACCGGCTGCCGCAGCTTGGGGCACGGGTGGCCTACGCCAAGCAAGCCATTCGTGAGAAACTCCTCGAACACAAGCAATACATCGCCAAACACGGAGAAGACCTGCCCGAGATCCAGAATTGGAAATGGATAGAGAAATAACTGTAATAACCAATACCCTGGAATGGCCTTCATTATGGGGCAATCTAGTTTACGCTATGGCAATTTTCCATTAAGAAAAGCATTGAGCATAACATTAGTAGAAGGATTGCCCCCATCAGCGGCGTGTTTTGGGTTTTTGTGTCTCTCCAGAATCTCTTTCCTAATTCTTTTGCCAAGCTCTTTACCAAGCTCAACACCCCACTGGTCAAAACTATCTATCCCCCAAATAAAACCCTTTACTACTGCGCGGTGTTCTGTCCATGCAAGAAGAAGTCCAGCGGCAAATGGGTCCAACTTCTTCAGGAGAAGAGAACTTGAAGGACGGTTCCCAGTAAAATGCTTATAGGGCAAAACATCAGACTTGCCAAAAGCTAGGGCATCAGGCTGGGCAAAAAAGTTTGACATAAGTTCTTCATGATGCGTAACGTCTCTTTCAGTTGCCTGTCCTATTGGATACTGGGGCTCGATAAAACCTATAAAATCGCATGGAACCACTTGGGTCCCTTGATGGATAAGCTGATAAAAAGAATGCTGTCCATTCGTCCCCGCTTCTCCAAATACTACTTCCCCCGTGTCATAACCAACAAACTTCCCATCATTATCAGCCGATTTACCATTGCTTTCCATCTCTACCTGCTGGGTATGGGCGGGAAGCTTAGAAAGCGCTTGTGAATAGGGAAGAAGCGCACGTGTTCGCAGTCCCAAAAAGTTTATATTCCATATATCAATTAAACCCGATAGCACAGGGATATTGCTTTCAAAAGGACTCGTACGAAAATGCTCATCCATCCAGTATGCACCTTTTAATATTTCTCTGAAATTATCAAACCCTAGATAAAGTGAGAGCGGAACAGCTCCAACCGCAGAAGTTGCACTGTAGCGGCCACCGACCCAATCCCAAAAATCAAACATGTTTTCAAGATTAATCCCAAATTTCCTTACCTCATCACTCGCGCTTGAAACTGCTACAAAATGTTTGCTTACCGCCTCTGCAGATTTCTCTCTAGAAGTATCAAAACCCTTTGCTTTTAATCCTTCTAATATCCATTCCCTCGCAGTATTAGCATTTTTCATTGTTTCGGCTGTAGTAAACGTTTTTGAAATAACCACTACCAATGTTTCCTCATGATTTAGCCCCTGTGTTTTCTCGTAAAAATCCGTTCCATCCACATTCGACACAAAAACCAGATTCATACCGTCTTGCGCATAATGTCTAAGAGCGGTAGCTAACTAGTCTACCCCAAGATACGACCCTCCTATGCCAATTGAAACTATGTTTTTAATCTTTTTGCCAGTTACTCCCAATCTCTTGCCTGACAACACTTCACGCGAAATATTTTCAACTCTTCTTAAAACTTCTTTAACTCCTGGCATAACATCTTCTCCAGCAACATAAACAGGATTGTCAGAAATATTGCGAAGGGCTATGTGAAGAGCAGGCCTCTTTTCAGTTACATTTACAATTTCACCATTAAACATTGCGCTTATTTTTTGCTTAAGACCTCTTTCTTTGGCAAGGTCAATCAAAAGACTTATCGTCTCTGGGGCAACTAGTTGGCGGGAGTAGTCAAAATAGACATAAGAGGTTCTTACTGTAAATGTTTCAACACGTTGGGGTTCTTTATCAAACATCTCTTTGAGAGAGAAATCCTTCAAACGCACACGCTCAGTGTTCAAACGAATCCAAGCATCTGTTCTTGTTAAAGATATTTTATCACACATTCTCTTTATCTCCTGGTATAAAAATAAATTTGGCCATGCCCAGAATATGAGTCAATCTCTGGTTCGACAGGGGCAAAGCCATGCCGCATGGTATTTTCTGTAATAGTCTGGGGCTCCATGAATTGCAAAAGATAGTCGGGCCCACCAGCCTTGGAGCCAATCCCTGACATCTTAAACCCACCAAAAGGCTGGCGGCCCACAATCGCCCCGGTAATCTTCCGATTGATATATAGATTGCCTACCCGGAAGTCCTGTTTTGCCTGTTCTATATGGGATGGTGTACGGGAGTATATTCCGCCGGTAAGGCCATAAGGGACATTATTGGCGATAGAGAGGGCTTCAGCAAAGTCTCTGGCCTTAATGACTGCCAGCACCGGGCCGAATATCTCTTCCTGGGCAATAGTAGCACTCCATGGCACATCGGCAAATATGGTTGGTCCGACAAAATATCCTCCCCCGGCTATGCCAGACACATCGGTCTCGAGCACCAATTTAGCCTCTATTTTACCTATCTCAATATAGTCTCGTACCTTATTTAAGGCCGCTTCATCAATCAGGGGTCCGACAATGGTATCTGGCTTTTCAGGGAAATCAACCTTTATACTGCGGGCACTCTCTATCAATCGCTCAAGGAATACCCGGTAGACTCCTTCCAGGACAATGACCCGGGAGGCAGCGGAACACTTCTGACCCTGATAGCCAAAGGCAGAATGAACCGTCCCCAAAACCGCTTCATCCAGGTCAGCGCTGGCATCTACAATGATGGCATTCTTGCCCCCCATCTCAGCTATTACCCGCTTGATACCTCCTTGTCCCTCTTGTGTCTGAGCGGCTATCTGATTGATATGCAAGCCCACTTCTTTTGACCCGGTAAAGGCAATAAAATTGACCCCGGGGCTCTTTACTAAAAACTCTCCTACCTCTTCACCAATGCCAGGAAGATAATTAACAACACCCGGAGGTAATCCAATCTCCAGAAATATCTCCATAAGCTTGGCCCCTGCTACTGAAGACTGCTCTGCGGGCTTCATTATTACGGTATTACCAGCAATAATAGCCGCAGAGGTCATTCCAGTAAGAATAGCCAGCGGAAAGTTCCAGGGGGCAATGATCACCCCTACGCCCCGGGGTTGATAGCTATATTGATTCACCTCTCCGGGGATATGATCCAGTAAGCGTGGCGGGCCCAAACGCAGCATCTCCCGGGCATAATATTCTAGATAATCAATGGCTTCTACCACATCGGCATCGGCCTCACGCCAACTCTTTCCTACCTCGTACACCTGCCAGGCCATTAGTTCCATCCGCTTGCGGGCCATGGCTATGGCAGCTTTAATGAGATACTCGGCCCGTTGGTTATAGGGCACAGTACGCCATTTATGGAGGGCTTCGCGGGCAGCCCTGAGGGCTTCGGCAGCATGTCCAGTATTGGCCTTAGCTATTATACCAACCAGCTCTTGCGGCCGGGCAGGGTTAAGAGAAGGGATGGTATCGCTAGTCCAGACCTTTTTGTTATTAATAATCAAGGGATATTGTTCAGCAAATTGCCGCTGGATAGCCGGCAAAGTTTGTCTCAGCTTTCGGCGATTCTCTTCTTTAGAGAAGTCTAGTAGCGGATAATTTTTAAAAGGCAGCACTACCCCAGCTTCTGGCTTATCCTTTAGTTCTACTTCTTGCACTACAGAGCTTTTGATTTCCCCTGGGTTTTTTATAAGCTCTTCTAGCGGAAGATCCTTAATTATCCGATGCCGTAAGAAAGATTCATTAGAGGTATTCTCCAGGATACGCCGTACCAGATAAGCCATGCCTGGGATAAGCTCTCCATAAGGCGTATAGACCCGGACTTTCTGACCCATCTTTATCAGGGCCTTTTTGATCTCATCCGCCATCCCATAAAGCATCTGAAACTCTATCTTATCTTCAGGCACCTTCAGGGTATGGGCCACTGCCATAGCATGGGCGATACTCCTGACATTATGGCTGGCAACGGCCGTATAGATATGGGCATAGTTTTTGAGCAAGAGTTCTATTAGCTTTTCAAAATTGGCATCCGTCTCCCATTTCCTGGTGAATACCGGCATAGGCCAGCCCCTCTGGCTGGCTATAATAGTCTCATAATCCCAATACGCACCCTTGACCAGCCTTATCTGGATAGGGTGGCCTCGTCGCTTCTGCTGCACCCAATTAATGATATCCCTTAAGGTTTCTTCTGCGTCCCTCAGATAAGCCTGGATCACGGTTCCTACCTGAGTATATTCCCTAAATTCCTCTTCTACTAATAGTTCTTTAAAAATCTCCAGCGTAAGGTCTTTATACTGATACTGCTCCAGATCAACGTTCACAAAGGCCCCTAATCTCCTGGCTACCTGCAATATTTTCCGGAGCCGGTTTTTTACCACAACAGATGTAATTTCGGGAGCAATGGGATCGAACTGGGAATATAAAGAAGATAGTTTCAAGGAGATATTGATCTGGCTGGTGGGTTCTTTACTGGCTACCGCTTCCATCAACTCAATATAGCGTTCCATGTATAAGCCGGCTTCTTTTTCGCTGGTAATAGCCTCTCCCAAAATATCCAGGGTATAACTCATCTGCCCTTCTTTGAGTCCCTTTATCGCCTTTAATGCCTCTTCGACGCTAGCACCGGCAATAAACTTCCGGGCCATCCGGGTAACTATATAACGGGTAGTAGCAGCTATCACCCGGGAAGTAATCAGGGCCGGTCTAGTAAAGGTGACCCCCACCCGCAGGGCTATGGGTAGCCGCTGGTCTGGGTGAGGGAAATATTCCCGCAGGTGTTTAGCTACTTCTTTAGGGGTAGTGAGGGCAGGTAGGACATCTATAAAGCGCAGGATCTGGAATTTGAGGGCTTCATTGGCCAGGCACCATTCCAATACCCGGGCCTCCCACGAAAGCCCCTCTTCGGCCATCGAGGAAAATATCTCCCTGCCAATAGCCTCAGTCTTTTCCTCCACCAGCTCGTGATCCAAGGAGAGCATCTCCCCTGCTTTCGTATATCAGACCTTAGGTACTTATCTTGACATTGTCACATTTATCATGAACCGTTGTAGCGGTGCCATTTATGGCACTTATGAGAGTGCGCTTCATGGCCCGCTATAGTTGCATAAATGCGACCGCTACAGATGATGTGACAATGTCAAGTTATTATTGCCGTTTAATATAAGTGGCAGAGCAAGGCTCTGCTGCTACAATCGTATCCGTAAGCCTTGTCCGTTTCGGACAGACACCGAGACGCGTCACGGCATTAGGGCTTTCCAGCTAACTATTAAATTATAACAGAATGGTCCTTCAACGACTAATAAATTTTGCTTTTGTCCACTCGGCTAGACTTTTAGCTGGTGGTCTATTAAAATAGGGTGAGAGAGGAGATTATGGCGTGCGGCTACAGAAATTTATTGCCCAGTGTGGTGCAGGATCCAGAAGGGCGGCAGAACGGATGATGCAGGAGGGTAGGGTCTCAGTCAATGGCCAGGTGGTAACGACTCTGGGTGTACAAATTGATCCTGAGCAAGATAAGATCAGACTGGATAATAAACTCCTTAAGGGAGCCGAACCTCTCACCTATATCTTATTCTACAAGCCTAAAGGGTGCCTAACCAGTATGAAAGAAGAGGGCTCCAGACCGGCTATACCGCAATTTCTTGAGAGAATAAAAATCAGGGTATTTCCGGTAGGGAGGCTGGATTATGATGCCGAGGGCGTGCTTTTACTTACTAATGATGGAGAATTGGCTAAAATCCTTTCTCATCCCCGTTATAATATCCCCAGGCGTTATTTGGTAAAAGTAAAGGGGATACCGTCAGCAGAAAAGCTTAGTAGCTTGAAAAGAGGCATAAGGCTGGAAGATGGTCTCACCCGGCCGGCTGTTGCAAGGCGTAAAGGTACCACCAAGGCTGGTAATAGCTGGGTAGATATTACCGTTTGGGAAGGACGTAATCGTCTTATTAAACGGATGTTCCTGCAAATAGGCCATCCGGTGCAAAAACTGAAGCGGGTGCAATTCTCCTTTTTGGGGCTGGCTGGGTTATTACCAGGACGATACCGGTATTTAACCCCAGATGAGATAAAGCGGTTGCGGGCGATAGTAGAGGAAAAAGTAGAAAGATGAATCTACCCAATGCTATTACCCTGCTCCGGGTCTTTTTATTACCACTATTTATTTCTTTGCTAGTTTATGGACATAGGGTCTGGCCCGTGGTGCTCTTTTCTATTACCGCCCTTAGTGACGCACTGGATGGCTTTATTGCCCGCACCTGGCAGCAGAAGACCGCTCTGGGTAGCATATTAGACCCTATAGCTGATAAATTGTTCTTGACTGCCTCTTTTCTTACTTTAGCATACGTAGAAGCTATACCAGTATGGCTTATGGTAATTGTGGTCAGCCGGGATGGGATGCTGGTTATTGGGGCATTAGTCATACATATACTGACCGGAAAGCTCTCGGTCTCTCCTACTATCCTGGGGAAAATAACCACCCTTATCCAATTTGTTACTATACTTTTGATCTTAAGCCTTTATGCCTTAGAGAAAAACCTGGTTTTAATCTCTTTTATGTATGATCTAACAGCCTTATTTACTATCCTCTCTGGACTCCATTATATTTATCGTGAGATAGCTAAGCTATGATCCCAGGTAAAACCGTTAGAAACTTGCTTATATTATCAGGGGTTTTAATATTCTTTTATCTGCTATTTTTACTGCGCACCATCCTAACCCCTTTCTTTATAGCTTTTTTCCTGGCTTATCTCTTAGACCCCCCTATTGATGCATTAGAGAAGAGAAAGATACCCCGGATGGTTGGAATAGTATCTTTCTTAATCCTCCTGGTGTTTTTGCTGGTCTTGCTGGTCTTTATCCTGTATCCCATTATAAAACTACAACTGGACAACCTGATAGAGCATATACCTGACTATATAAAAACCATAAGGGAGTGGATTGAGCCGCTTATTGGAAGTATAGTCCGTCAGAACCCTGAACGCACCCGCCTGGTGCTGGAGGAAGTGTTAAAGAGATTGGGGGATATACCTACTCAAATATTAACGGGAATTGCTAATTTCTTCTGGGGGTCTTTATCTAGCCTGTTTAATCTAATTATCCTGCTCCTCAATTTACTGATAATCCCAGTAGCTACTGTATACTTCCTTAAGGATATTGACAAGATCAAAGGGGGGCTGCAAGCATATATACCCCTGGGCTTAAGGGATCAAGTTATCGGGGTCTTCAAAGAGATAGATGAAGTGCTGAGCGGATTCATTAGGGGCCAGCTCCTGGTAGCCCTTATCCTGGCTGGGTTATATAGTTTGGGCTTGACCCTTTGCCAGGTGCCCATGGGGCTCCTGATAGGTGTGATAGCGGGTATTATGGCTATAATACCTTATCTGGGCTTAATAATCGGGCTGGTACCAGCATTGCTCTTGACCTTCTTGCAATACCGCACCTGGGAGCCGCTTTTATTGGTGCTGGCAGTATTTGCGATAGTACAGGTTTTAGAAGGGACCATAATTACCCCAAGGATAGTAGGCAAGAAGATAGGCTTGCACCCGGTAGTAGTGATGATAGTAATCCTCTTGGGTGGTAAGCTCTTCGGTTTTTTTGGTATCCTGCTAGCGGTCCCGGTTGGGGCAGTAGCTAATGTATTTGTGACGCTGGGGCTGAGAAAATATAAAGAATCCCACTTTTTCCGTGGTGAGTAGTGAGTAGGATCTAATTACCAATTAACCAATCACCCATAACCATATTATTGGGAAAGATGGATAAAATATTCCAGGTTGCCCTTGGGGCCTTTAAGGGGAGATTGGATTACTCCATGCAGCACTAGACCTAATTTCTCGGCACAGGCAGTTATTTTTTGGATAACTTCCTGATGCTTATCCAGGTCCTTCACTACACCACCTTTACCTACCTCACCCTTACCTACCTCAAACTGGGGTTTTATTAAGGCCAGGATTTGGCCGGGGCTATGAAGGAGATTTTTTACTACCGGGAGAACCAGCACCAAGGAGATAAATGAAACATCAATTGTAGCTAGATCGGCCTTTTCTGGTAAATCCGCAGGTCTTAAATAACGTACATTAGTCCTTTCCAGAAGGACAACCCGGGAGTCATTCCTTAATCTCCAGTCCAACTGACCATGACCTACATCAACCGCATATACCTTTCGGGCACCATGCTGCAGCAGGCAATCAGTAAAGCCCCCGGTAGATGCCCCTACATCCAGAGCTATCTTATTCTCCACCCGGAGCTGGAATTTATCCAATGCTGCCTGGAGCTTCAATCCGCCGCGGCTTACATAAGGGCAATAGTCTCGTAATATCTTTATGGTAGATTCAGGGCTTAGCCTCTGGCCTGCGCGGGTAACAATCTCTCCATTGACTGTTATCAGGCCGGCCAGGATGAGGCCCTGGGCCTCTTGGCGGCTCTTCACTAACCCCTTTTCCAGCATCAACGTATCTAGGCGACCCTTCTCTTTGAGGGATTTTAATATAGGCATATTCGCCCTCTACTACTCTCTTTACTGTATCTATTATACCCCGGACCGTCAGGCCATATTTAGCTCTCAATATATCTTGCGAACCGTGCTCAATGAATATATCAGGTAAACCGATTCGCTTAACCCGAACCCGGGACAGGCCCTGCTCCCCCAATAATTCTAACACTGCACTACCAAAACCTCCTTGCAAGACATTCTCCTCTACCGTAATCAAGGTGCCTACTTCCAGGGCCAGGGACAGGATTAACTCTTCGTCCAGCGGTTTCACAAAGCGGGCATTTACTACTGCTACGTCTATCCCTTCCAGTTCTAGTTGTTCCGCTGCCCTCAGACCGGGATAAACCATATGCCCCAGGGCAATAATAGCAGCATCTCGACCCTCTTTTAGGAGTTCTGCCTGCCCGATCTCCAGCCGCTTAAAATCATTATCCAACCGAACTCCTACACCCCTCCCTCGAGGATAGCGTACCGCCGCGGGCCCAGGATAGTCTACCGCAGTTTTCAGCATATGCTGTAACTCATCCTCGTCCTTTGGAGACATCACTACCATATTGGGTAAGGAGCGTAAATAAGAAAGATCAAAGGCCCCATGATGCGTAGGGCCATCCTCTCCAACTAGCCCTGCCCTATCTATGGCAAAAGTAACCGGTAAATTAGGTAGGCAGACATCATGCAGGATCTGGTCATAAGCCCTCTGCAGAAAGGTAGAATAAATAGCTACTATAGGTTTTAGTCCTTCAGCCGCCATCCCTGCGGCAAAGGTCACCCCATGCTGTTCAGCAATGCCTACATCAAAAAATCTATTCGGAAATATCTTACCAAAGCCTTCTAATCCTGTCCCATTGCTCATAGCCGCCGTAATGGCTATGATTTTATCATCTGAATATCCTAGTTTAACCATACTTTGCTGAAAAATTTCTGTATAACTAGGTATGGTACTGTCTTTCTTTGGGCGGCCAGTCTTGAGATCAAAAGACCCTACACCGTGATAATACACTGGGTCTCGCTCAGCCGGTAAATAACCCTTACCCTTTTGGGTAACTACATGAACCAATATAGGCCCTTTTATAGCCTTGATGTTCTCAAAGGTCTCGATAAGATAATCTAACCTATGGCCAGAGATAGGACCAATATATTTGAAGCCCAATTCCTCGAAAAGGACCCCAGGAGTAAAAAGTACCTTCAAGGCCCCTTCAAACTTCTTTAGCCCCTTTACTAACCCTTCGCCTACCAGAGGAACTCCGCTCAAAAGGTCTTTTAGGACTTGCCTGATACGCCGATAGGGACGACGCGTTAAGACCCGGCTCAGATAAGAAGCTAAAGCGCCGACATTCGGGGAGATAGACATCTCATTATCGTTCAGGATCACAATCAGACCTTTTTTGCTCCCCCCAGCATGGTTAACCCCCTCAAAGGCCATGCCTGAAGTCATGGAACCATCACCGATAATAGCTATTACCTTACAGTTTTCCTCTTTAAGCGCTAAGGCTTCCAGCATGCCCAGGGCGGCTGAGATACTGGTCCCACTGTGACCAGTATCAAAGGTATCATAAATACTTTCATCCCTCTTAGGAAAACCGTTCAACCCCTGGTATTGTCGTAATGTGGAGAACCGCTCTCTGCGGCCAGTAAGGAGTTTATGGGTATAGCTCTGGTGCCCTACATCCCAGATAATGCGGTCTTCTGGCGCATCGAAGACATAATGGAGGGCCAGGGTCAACTCCACTACCCCTAAATTAGAGGCCAGGTGACCACCAGTATTAGAGACCGTAGCTAAGATTTCTTCCCGGATCTCCTCTGCTAATTTAGGTAATTCTTTTATCGGGATCTTTTTCAAGTCTTTAGGATCATTAATCTTATCTAAATAAGAGTTCATCCCCTCCCTATCTCCTAAATAGGTTTTGGCTTTAAAAAATTTTAGCCGGCCGGCCTTTTTCCTGAGTGAGGATACCCAGCACTCATTAGACATTGGCAGCCTTAAAGGCTTCCATTTCGTTAAATCAACCTGCCTTTATGGAAAGATATACCTTATCATGTTAGCCTTTCTGTGTCAACGAAAAGTTCTACTAAAATAGCTAAAATAGCGATTGATTTTATTTTTTAACCACAACCTCCAGTAGGACAAGCGTCTCGCTTGTCTGTATATTTCACCCGAAGAACAGGTAAGCAGGAGACTAACCACAGAGCACGCAAAGGACACAGAGATGAAGGTGTTGGGGGAAGGAATTTTTGGGTGTTTCCGTTGTTATTTTACTGCAACTATTCCTTCCAGAAGGGAGACATCTTTCGGAGCCGCTCTACTATAGGAGGCAGAATGTCCAGGATATAATCAATATCGTCTTGGGTATTATATCGGCTGAAGCTGAAGCGCAAAGAGCCTTGATATAGCTGCGGTGGGAGCCCCAGGGCTACCAAAACATGGGAAGGCTCGATAGAGCCCGATGAGCATGCTGATCCGGTCGAGACCGCTACGCCAGCCAGGTCTAAATTCATTAACAGGGATTCGCCTTCTATGCCATAAAAGCTACAGTTAAGAGTAGTAGGCAGGCGTTTAGTTGGGTGGCCATTCAGTTTTACCCTGGGTATCCTTTCCTGGAGTCCTTCAAAGAGCCCGTCCCTCAACCCACTCAGGTTTTTTGCCTCGTCCGCCATATGCTGGGCAGCTAACTGGCAGGCCCTACCCAGGGCAACAATCCCAGCTACATTCTCAGTACCAGCCCGCTGGCCCCGTTCCTGATGGCCGCCATGCAGGATGGGTTGTAACTTAAGACCTTTCTTAACATAAAGAGCCCCTATACCTTTAGGGCCATGGAGCTTATGGGCAGAGAGGGATAGGAGGTCTATCCCCAATTCTTGCACTATAATAGGAACCTTGCCTAGACTCTGCACGGCATCGGTATGGAATCGGATACACCTCTCTCTAGCTATCCTGCTAATCTCTTCGATAGGCTGGATAGTACCGATCTCATTATTGCCATGCATGATAGTAATCAGGATAGTTTCATCAGTTATCGCCCCGGCTAATTCCTCGAGACGTATCATGCCATATTCGTCCACGGGTAGGCATGTGACCTTAAAGCCCTCTTTTTCCAGGTGTTTGCAGGTATTGAGCACGGCCGGGTGCTCTATCTTGCAGGTAATAATATGCTGGCCTTTGCCCCGCAGGGCATGAGCAGTGCCTTTAATAGCCAGGTTATCTGCTTCTGTCCCGGAGCTGGTAAAGACTATCTCTTCTGCTGCAGCGCCTAAAAGGGCAGCTACTTGCTCCCTGGCCTCATCAATGGCCACCTTTACCTCCCGCCCGAAAGCATGGATACTAGAGGGGTTACCAAAATTATCCCGGTAAAAAGGCAGCATAGCCTCCAGCACCTCAGGGGCTATCGGCGTAGTAGCATTATTATCTAAATAGACCCTCCGCATATTTTATTCCTCCCTTCAACTTAAGAGCATAGTAATATCCTTACCAAAATATGCCATACCATGCTATAAAGGTCAACCTGGAGGAGATATTAAAAGCATGGCAGCACAAGGTGCTGCAGCTACAATCCCTTCTAATTAGATTATAATACCTTGTAGCAGCAGGGCCTTGCCCTGCCAAAAATAGGTATTACCCACGTAATTAAGGCATTACTTTTCCAGTTCAAATTGGGTTGACAGAACTGTCCCCTTTACTTTATTATTGCGGTAAAGTTATAGATTTTGACCATCCCCTCTCTAAATGCTTCCTATCCCAAGGCGATCCGAAAAGTGAGTGAGAGTAATGCTCAATATCTCTTTTTACAACAGATTGAAATTCAAAATAATCTCCGCCACTATATCTATACTAACCGTTTTTCTTGGTGTCTTTTTTTACTTTTTATATAACTTCCATCGAGAGCAGCTTATAAGCAGTTTTCAAGTCTCTGTCACTTATTTAAGTAGCTTGGTCCAGAACAATTTGGAATACGCCATGCTAATGAACCGACCCCTTATCCTCCATGGCATGGTAGAAGAGCTGGCTAGGCAAGACGGGGTAGAAAATATTGTGATTCTTAATAAAGAAGGCGTTATAAAAGTCTCTTCTGATAAAGGGGTCATAGGAAAGATAATGAATAAGCAAGATGCTACCTGTCAGATCTGTCATCAATTAGCCCCAGAGACAAGGACCAAGAGCATCTTTTTAAAGGATAAACAGGGAGGAGAATTTTTGCGCAATATTAGCCCTATCTTGAATCGGGAACCCTGCCATGAGTGTCATGATCCCAAGGTTAAAATCAATGGGATTATTTTGATGGATTTTTCTTTAGCCGATATTAATCGACAGCTCTCTTCTAATTTAGGTAAATTGTTTCTCCTGGTGGTTATAATGGTTGGCTTATTAATACTGGTGATAAGTTCTTTGATGAATAGATTGGTTATAAAAAAACTAAAGCTTTTAGAAAAAACCTCTAAACTAATAGGGGAGGGGAAGCTGGAAGAGAAGATAGAGATACCGGGCAAGGACGAGATATCCCATCTGGCAGACCATTTTAATCGGATGACTACTAACTTAAAAGAGATTCAACGTCACCTGGTTCAGTCGGAGAAGCTGGCTGCTACTGGCCAACTAGCGGCCGGTATTGCCCATGAACTTAATAACCCCATAGGTAATATAATGCTCTA
>Ga0209641_10003542_pt1 | contig 13096 bp, 8 predicted proteins | sample RifCSP16_1_FD_184022 | JGI IMG/M metagenome (GOLD analysis project Ga0209641, IMG submission 184022) | Soil microbial communities from Rifle, Colorado - Rifle CSP2_sed 16_1 (SPAdes) (version 2) | ecosystem: Environmental > Terrestrial > Deep subsurface > Rock core/Sediment | place: Rifle...
GTGGAGGTCTTGCCCCGCTCGGCTTCGCTCGTATCGATTAGTGCCAGCTTGCAGGGCACCGCCATCAACCTGGACGTCGGCATTTCGGTCGCGGACGGGCGCCCACTCTTCTCGCTCAACCGGCTCAACGGCTACCCGCTTCCGTTGGTTGGCAGCATCGTCGCCCGGGGTGTGAATCGGGGATTCGATGGCGCCTTGACCAGCGCCTCGGCGGGGGTCGAGGCCATTCAGATCACCCCGGAAAGGATTGAAGTGGTGGTGAATGGCTCAGGCACGCAGACCGTGGAAGTGCTGTCGTCCACCTGCCGGGAGGGAGTGGCCCTCTCTGACGACTTCTCCGACATCTACAGCGGCTGGGCCCAGAGTTTCGCCGCCGCCGAGGCGGAGGTCGGATATAAGGAAGGCGCCTATTCGCTGAGAACGCTCACCCCCAATATCATCGTGACCCAGGCGCTGCCCTGCCGTTTCACCGCCTTTGACGCGTCGGTGGAGACCCAACCCGTGGGGGACCCTGCGGACGGCGCCTGGGGACTGGTCTTCTTTGAGACCGATCCGGACAACTACTGGGTCTTTCAGATCAACGCGCTGGGGATGTACTCGATCGAACAGGTGGTGGTTGGGGAGCACTCGCTGATCGTCCCCTGGAAGAGGGCTGACGCAATCAAGCTTGAGGGGGAGAATGTCCTGCGGGTCGTTGTGGGTGATCAGGGCGAGGTCATGGCCAATGCCGAACCCGTAGCAACCTTCACCGTGCCCGAGGAAACGGCCGCGCAGGGGGGCAGCTTTGGTTTCCTGGTGAGGTCGGGCAGCCAGCCTGTTGTAGAAGTCTCCTTCGATGACCTAGGTGTGCAAGGTTCTGAGTGATTCTCCACTGGCCGATTGGCATGGCCAGCTCGCATTCACTCGATTGAGCGGCGGCCTCTGCGCGGCTTTAGCCGGGGTGTCCCGGGCTTTCCTATTCATCCGTGTCTGATTGACGACTCGCTATTCCCGTGACGGATAGCTCCGTAGTGAACATCAAGGGGGTGGGCCCTGAAAACAAGAGAACCTCGGCTTGATTCTTGTTTCCTTCACAAGGCCGCTCTCGCTGGGATTGTTCTCCTGGCCAGCTGCATCCCGATCGAGAGCCCAGCAATCCAAGAGGCCCGGGGAGCCAATGCCGTGCAGGTGCCGACCTCGTCGACTGCGGTTCGCACCCAAGTAGTTTCGGTCAAGCCAGCACCCAGCGCGACACCCACGCGGATGCCGCGACCGAAGCTGGATGAGGCTGGAGTCAACCTCGGACTGGTAGCGGAGCTTGGTCTCGGAAGACCCTGGGAGATCTCCTGGTCTGGGGATGGGGCGCTGTTACGCATCCTGTCGCCGGCCGGCATGACCGTGCTTGAAGAGAGATCTTCAGGTTGGGCGCAGGTTGCAGCCTTTCCTGAGGTCATGGCAGACGCTCTACAGGCCACCACTGGACTGGGCTGGCTGACTACTGATCTGTGCTCGGATCCATGGATAAGGGTTCCCACAGGGCTGTCCTCCGACGGTTCGATTCTCGCGTACCTTGGCGATGGACCGAGATTGGAAATCTGGAACCTCGACGACATGGAGCGCATAGCCAGCACAGACCTACTGCAATATCCGACACCCTCCGGCTATTTCCCGATGTACATCAAGGACATACAAATCAGCGCCGGTGGCTCTACCGTGGCAGCCTTAGAGGAAGGGCGGGGGGTTCATCTCTTTGATTCGCACAGTGGGGCTCAACTCGGGACTTTGGTAGACCAGAACGCCGAGACCATGTTGCTTTCCGTTAGCGAGGACGAGGCGATCACGGGTTCGGAGTCCTATGTCCAAAGGTGGGACCTGACAACCAGGAAGGTGCTGGGCGTTTGGCGGAGCAGCTTCGGATACCCCATGCTGCTCTCCCTGAACGAAGGGGATGTCACTCTTGCGGACTGGCGGTATGTTTGGGTCTTGGAGAGCGACGGCGATGTGACCAGATCCGAGCACGGCTTCCAAGGGCTTGAGCTTGCTCGATTATCGCCCCCAGGAACGAGTCTGCTCGCCTCTGAGAGCGGCTCTGCTCTGGGCAGGTTTGGCGAGGAGGAGGTGAGACGGATCGCAGAGCTTGAACTGCCGGACGTGTATCGCCTGCGCTTCTCACCCGACCAGGCGAAGGTGGCTGCCATTTCATGCGCGGGGCAGATCATGGTGGGGGACTTGGCAGTTGGTATCCCTGAGCGTATCTCGGGTCCAGCCTATTCTGGCGGGATTTCAGGTCTGGCATTCTCACCTGACGGCAGGGCGCTTGCGGTTGCGTCGCCGGGCTGGCCTGTAGGACTCTGGGACGCTGAACGCCTGGAATTCATTCAGGAGGTCGGTGCAGATGGGGCCTTTGTCGACTTCAGTCCCGACGGAACCAAGTTGGTGATCGCGTCAGAAGACGAGGTTTTGCTCTGGGACTTCGACCAAAGAAGGAAGCTCTGGAGCTTCCACGTTCCTTTCCCCCCGGATCAGTTCAACTATCCCATTGAAGGGGTAGCCATCAGAGACGATGGCCGTGTCCTCGTGTCCCATAGGGTGGGCCTATTCTCGCTCGATACTGAGACGGGCGAGATGCTCTGGCAGGTTGACTACGGCCAGGGCAGATATGCAGATGCCCTGATTTCCCACGGTGGGGAGCTGGTCCTCATTCAGTCCTATTCGAACTCGGTTGACGTCCGGGACGGCTCTGATGGAAGGATCCTCCGATCGTTCCTGCTCCCTCTGCTGCCTGCAGCGATCAGTCCAGATCTTCGAGAGGTTGTAACCCTCACCTCCGACGGGGTCCGGCTATGGTCATTGGAGACGGGCGAAGAGCTCCGGTCCTTTGAAGTCCCCCTTTTCCCAGCTACCGTCAGCTACTCTTCCGACGGTAAACTCTTGGCCGTGGGCGGCGCGAGTGACTGGTTCCTGAACGACAATCTGGTCGTGTTGGCGCAGCCGCTGACCAAACAGATTCTGGCAATTCTTGAGGGCCAGACGGGCCTTGTGTCCGCCATTGCGGTCAGCCCAATCGGAGATCTGATGGCCACCGGCGCATCGGACGGTTCGATCCGCCTCTGGGGATCATTGGCAGAGAGCACCTGGGCGCGTTGAGCTTTCCCTCAATGACTTTGCGGGAGTGTTCTCTTCTTCGAGGGTGCATAGGCCTCGCCATTGCCGCAGCGTCGATCTCCGGCTGCATCGGGCGACCGCCCGCAATTAGACCCAGGGTAGGCCAGGACACGCTTGGCCGCCCAGATTCGGCATCAACGTCTGCAGCTCCGATGCTCGCGGTAAGGCCGGCGCCGACGGCGACGCCCACTCCAACTCCCCTGGCGCGGCTGGACGATCCTGATGCCCGGCTCGGGTTGATCGCCGAACTGGGTGCAGGGATGCCGCTGGATATGGCGTGGTCGGGTACCGACCAGTCCTTGGTGATCGTCTCGCCAACTGGCGTGCAGACGTTTGTGCAGGACGCTGGGCAATGGGTCGCACAAGCCACGTTCGCGGAACCTGCGGTCGATATCCTGCAGTTTGTTGATCTGCCGGGCTATGCCGCCTATGCCAACTATGGAGGCTGGTCCGGGCGTGTGTTCAGCGCTGGCGCTATCGTGCCACTCAGCCTCTCAGCTGATGGAAGGTTGCTGGCCTATCAGGGTGATGATCTGGCAATCAGGGTGTGGGATCTCGCCAGCCGGAGGTTGATCGGCCAGACGGAGAGTGCTGAACACGAGTTCTTCGACGTCCAGATCAGTGCCGGCGGCGAATTCGTTGGCGCCCTGCTGCCGGAGGTGGGGGTGGTTCTTTACAGGGCCGACACCGGGGAGCAGCTGGGGATCCTGGTCGATCGCAAGGCCACTACGATGGCCTTTTCCCCGACGGAGGATCAAGCCCTCACCGCCTCGGCTGACTTGCTGCAGCTCTGGGATCTGCAGACGAGGAAGGTGCTGCAGGTGTGGAGAGAGGGCTGTGGCGAGGCTGCGTTTGCCGCGGTCAGCCGAGGCACTGCGATGGTTGGCGGATACGGCCCGTTCGGTCAAGAGGGCTTCGGGATCTGCCTCTATTCGCGTGAGGGGCGAAACGAGGTTGAGCTCGGCTCAAGCGCAATTGAAGCGCTGTTTTTCGTTTCATACGGGGAATTAGGAGGCCGAATATCAGCTTCAGGGCGCTTATTTGCGTTCTGGTTCTGGGCCGAGTATCAGGTTCGAGGTGAAAGGGTGAGCCGAGCTGAGTTGATGTTCATCCGGATGAATGATGGCACGGTCCTACGCACGATCGAAGAGCAAATCCCGGTCTCCAGTCTCGCTTTCTCCCTGAACGACACCAAGGCTATCGCCTGGACAGAAGACGGCAACTTCCTTGAGATCGATCCGACCAGCGGAGGGACGCATCCCATCCCCCTGCCGCCTTACTCAGGGGTGATCGTCGACCTTGCGTTATCTCCGAGTGCGCCTGTGCTCGCGGTGGCGAGCCTTGGGGGCCCGGTGCGCCTGTGGGATGTGAATACGCTGCAGATGTCAGCGGAGCTTGAGTTAGCCGGCTCCGATATTGACTTCAGCGCCGATGGACAGCTTCTGGCCATGGCGAGTGAGGAAAAGGTCCAGGTATGGCGCCTGGGCGAGGGGCTCCTATCTGAATGGGAGATGCCCGAGACGGGCGTCTCGGATCTGGAATTCATGGAAGGCGCGACCCTGGCGGTGGCGACGTGGTCAGGTCTGCAGATCTGGGATGCGGGCAGCGGAGAACTCATCCGGCAATCACCGTACGTCGGCCTGCTTCCCGAGGGTGCCGAGATACTGATTGATGGCTCTGCCGACGGCGCATACGATGTGCGCGAGACCGGCCACGGATACCTTCAGAGTTCGTTCACCCTCCCCTCGATTCCCATCGCCGTCAGCCCGGCCAGCAATGAGCTGGCAACGGTTTCGAGAGGCATCATCACACTCTGGGATTTCGTCACGGGCGAGCAGAAGCGGTCGGTGGACGTTTCCGTTTGGGTGACGAAGGCAGGATATTCGCGTGATGGGAGCATCCTGGCTGCTGGCGGAACCAACGGTCTGCACTTGAGCGGGAATAGCGTCGTGCTGGTGAACCCGCTCTCGGCACGCATCCTCTCGGTCCTCGAGGGCCAGACCGGGAGCGTGACGGCCATCGCGGTGAGCCAGGCGGCGAACATGGTGGCCACCGGGGCCTCCGACGGCACGGTGAGATTGTGGGGCGCCATTCCCTGAGGCACCGCCATGGGCGACACGGTTCATCCTTCGGTCGTGCCTAGGCCCAGGCTGCCCTTCTTGAGCAGGCGGGCATTCCCGCGGCTGGCGGTGCGACTGAGCCTGGCCGGGTTGGCGATGACTGCCTTCTCCTGTGTTTCGAATGCGCCCGCGATTAGGCATGTCGAACAGCCTCCACCGGCTGAAGGCCTGGACTCAGGCAGTGCCCCTGCTAACGAGGCCGATCCACTCATCGGGCTTGAGCGCGTGCCCGACTTCCTGCCCGCGTTCTCGGAGCCCATGGCTGCGGTGAACGTGGGACGCGTCAAGCTGCTGGCTCAACTGGGCAGGGGCAGGGTGCTGGATCTGGAGTGGTCTCCGGATGGTGAGCAGATTGCGGTGGGAACCAGCCTGGGAAGCTATGTCTATGAGGCGGTTTCGCTGGCCGAGGTTGCGTTCTTCCCGACGAAGGCCGCACAGACGAGTGTCGACTTCTCCCCGGACGGGCGCAGGCTGGCCTCCGCCGGAGCCGACGGCGCGATCCGGATCTATGAGCTCAGCTACGGAAATTTGCTAAGAGAAATCCACGCACGCTCCCAAGCGATCGTGCGGGTCATCTATGCCCCGGATGGAAAGACCATTGCCTCACTCGAGCAGGAAAGCGGAACAGTCATGGCCTGGAACGCGGCCGATGGCCAGCTTATCCGAGAGCTGGAGGGTGGTGAGCTAGCGGCGACGGGCGAAAACTGGCGCTATGTAGACGGAATTCGCGTCGATTCGCCATCCGGTGGGGGGATGTCGGTCCACGACATGGCGATATCCCCCGACGGGCGATTGCTGGCGGCGGTGACCGATCGTTCCCTGCGATTGTGGAACCTATCCAGCGGCAAGTTCGTCACGGCCGTATCGCTGCCGACTCCCGCAGAGGCCGTGACGTTCTCCCCAGCCGGTGGCATCCTAGCCACCGCCCACCGGAACGGTATCGTGTGGATCCGCGATGCCGGAACCGGGCAGCCGCTGCGAAGTTTCCGGGCCGCCGAGTTCCTGGCTGCGCTGGACTTCTCGCCGGATGGCCGCATCCTGGCGACCTTCGGATGGGATGGCCTCATCAATCTCTGGGATCTTGAGGCCAGGAGTCTGCTGCGCACGATCAATTTCAACGGGCCTACTAAGTACGGCGGGGGTAGCGGTGCACGGTTGGAATTCAGTCCGACCAGCAGTGAGATGCGCCTGGCAGCCTCCTTTGACGGGATTGTTAGGGCATGGAAGGGCACCGGCCAAGGCTCACCTGCGCTGCTCCCGGGTCACTACGGACCGCCATGGGCCATGGCTGTGTTGCCCGATCAATCCTCGTTGCTCGTCATGGGCTCATCCCCGGCGGTCTGGGACCTGGCCACGGGTGACCTGCTCCGATCCCTGGACCCCTCGGAAGGCCTGGTATATGCCTCCGCGCTCAGTCCGGACAGCAGTCTCCTGGTTCTGGGTACAACCGATGGAAGGATCGTTCAGTGGGATGCGCGGACAATTGAACAGATCTCCAGCGTCAAGGGGCATGAAGGATATGTAACCCACCTGGCATTCCATCCCGAAGGCACTTTGATTGCGTCGGCCGGAGTGGACGACCGCCTCAAACTGTGGGAGTTGAATTCGCAGGTTCCTTTCGTGACCTTGACCGGCCAACCTGATGGGATCGACGGGCTGTTCTTCTACGCAGGTGGAGACCGCATCGGGGCAATTGGCGGACTGTCTGGGGCATCCGACCAGATGTCAACCTGGGCCTGGGATGTGGAAACCGGAGAATTCTTGAGCTCGATCCCCTATCCGGGGATCAGATTCGGCCAGGTCTCGACGATGGAGGGCGGCACTGTCGTCGCTTTGACCTTGACGACGGGAGAATTCGCGAATGTGACGACAACTACGCTCCTGGATGGCGACGACCTCAGGCCCATCACGACGCTGGATGGCGGCAGACCGGTCTTCACCGCCGACGGATCAATGGTTGCGTCGATCGATGGCGAGGGGCGTGTTCGTGTCTCGGACCTTTTGACCGGCGAGATCCTCTTCACCGTCAATTCCCAGGATGAAGCCGCGCTTGGCCTTGCGACCGTTGCGTTCTCGAACAGCGGCAAGATCCTCGCCACCGCGGGATACGTCGGTGAACCCGTGAGACTCTGGGAAGTTCCGTCGGGCCGCCAATTGAGGTCCCTGGGCCTGCTGCCCTCCTGGACGAGCTTCATCGGTTTCAGCGAGGACGATCGGCTGCTGTTCGTCGGAAGCGAGGACGGCGTCTTGCGGATCTGGGGAGTGAGCCACTAGACCGGCGCACTGTGTGCAAGAGTCGCGACGGCCTTTGGGGGGCACAGCGCATATGTCTCCGACCCACAGGCATTTTCGTGTAAGACTGCTGTCCATCCTCAGCCTAGCCCTCATCGGCGCTTGCGTTCCTGGACCGCTTCCGGCCATTCGACAGTCCGAAGCGACGGCCCCACCTCAGCCCCAAGCTCAGAATGAGGTTCTGCCTGCCGGCACCGCAATGGTGGCAGTTAGGGCCGCGCCTTCCGCCACTTCCGTCCCCACTCCGGGACCCCGATTGGATGACCCTAGCGCGAACCTGGGCGTGGTTGCCGAGCTCGGGCTGGGTGCGCCCTGGGCGGCGGTCTGGTCCGCAACGGGCGATCAGCTGAGGGTCCTCTCACCCGTCGGCATGCAGGTTTTGAAAAAGGAGGGATCGGTCTGGACAGCCAGGGGCTTGTTCCCAGAGGTCGGGTCTGACGTGATGGCCGTGCCGATCTTCTGGAGGATAGCCCACGAGTCCCTTGTTCGGCTGGACGGACTCGGGCATTTCCGACCCGCGGAGGTGAGCCTCTGCTCCGGTGTCGACGGCAGCGTGCCTTGGGATTTTTTGTTTGATCCCGCCCTCCTGGCCTATTCTGCTCAGACTGAGTGGGGTGGCTGGCAGGTCAATGTCCGGGATCTTTCCAGCTCCGCGCTCCTAGGCGAGTACTGGGTCTTCCCGGCTGACCTCCAACTGACCTCGAGCGCGTCCACCGTCGCGGTGCTCCAGGAGGGCACAGGTGTCTGGCTCTTTGCGATTGGCCCGTCCGGCCCGACCTCCCACGAGCCGATTGGCAGGCTGGACGATACCAATGCCACTGCGATGGCGGTTTCCCGCAGCGGACATGATGCGATCACGATATCGGAATACCACGTCTCAAGGTGGGACCTGTCTACCCAACGCCTCATGGAGACGTGGGAGGGGAAATTCCCGCCGAACCCAGTGCTGGCTGCACTCAAGTACGGGGAGCCCGTAATCTTCGATCGGCAACGAGCCTGGATCCTTCGAAGTGGGGGCAAGAGCCAGCTCGTAGAATACGAGGGCCACGAGTTTTCGCTGGGTCGGATTTCCCAGTCCGGCTCGAGAATTGTGCTCCAGGACGCTCATGACGGTGAATTCAGTTTGGTGGTGCTGAACGCGAGCGACATGCAGCTCGCCAATGAGATCCGCCTGCCGGTCCCACTGCACGACTTCCGATTCAAGCTGGACGACCGCAAGCTGTCCGCCATTGCCTGCGACGGTCGCGTGGCGGAGATTGACCTGGAAACTGGCCAGATCGCATTCATTCAAGGGCTGAGTTGGTCCGGCCCCGTTTCCGACCTGGCCTTCTCTCCAGACGGCGGCCTCTTGGCCGTCGCTTCACCAGGCTGGCCGGTGCGGCTCTGGGATTGGGCAGGCCAGCACCTGATCGAGGAGCTTGATCCGGGAGGCGCGCTCCTCCAGTTTGGACCAGCTGGGAACTCGCTTGCGGTCGCCTCGGAGCACGATATTGCGCTCTGGGATCTTGCCCAGGGCACGGAGATATGGCGGGTTGTCGATCCCCCTTCGCACGCTGAGGCGGGGTTCCCCTTCGAGGCGCTCCGCTTCACGCCTGAGGGCGATATCCTCGTATCGGACCGGGAATCGCTCTATCGTATCGACGGAGAGTCAGGGGCCCTCCTATGGCAGGTCGCCCATGCAGCCGGGATCTCCGCCAGGGTCTTGATCTCCGATCAGGGGGAGATTGTGTTGGTCAACAGCTATCCAAATCAAGTGGACATACGAAGTGGCCAGACCGGCGAGTTCAGGTATTCGTTCAGTTCCTTCAGGCAGCAAGAGCTCGCGCTGGCGATCAGCCCAGATCTCCGGGAAGTGGCCACGGCGAGTGAGGATGAGATCCGCATGTGGGCTATCGAAACCGGGGAAGAGCTCAGGGCACTTGATGCTCCATCCTCGTGGGGTCTGGTCACTGCGATGGCCTATTCGGCGGATGGCACGCTGCTGGCCATCGGGACCTCGGGTGGCCTCGCTCTCGCCCAGCCGTTGAAGGGGAGGGTCCATGCGATCCTGGATGAGCAGACCGAGTTGATCTCGGCGATCGACTTCAGCCCCACAGGCGATCTCCTCGCGGCGGGCTCGCTGGACGGGAGCGTTAGGCTGTGGGGCGCCGTCCCGGCGAGTCCCTAGATGCCCCAGGGATTGGATGGTGGAAAGAGAGGGTAGTGAGCCCGGGCTAGCTATCCGTTCCCGTTCCGGCCTTCACATCGTCGAAATATGCCCGGAAGGGCCGATCCGGAATCCAGGGGCCGGTCCATCTGTTGCCCAAGAAGAAGGATAGGCTCCCACCCTCATCGATTGCCTCCTGCCACTCACCGGGCGGGGTCCATGAACAGACGGCTTGGTTATCGACGTAGCCGATATAAGCCAGTTCGCCTTGTTCCGCGCCTTCCTCCAGGGATACTCTGAATACATGCCATTCGCCGAATTTCGGGGCGCCGATGGTTTGAGAGAGCGAGGCAAGCGGCTCTGCTACCCACCCAGAAAAGGCGCCAGCGCACTCATAGGCGAGAAAGCCCGATTCGAATACGTAACCCAACGTAAAGGTCCACCGCCCGTAACCCATGGCGGGCCCCGTGAGCTGAAAATTCGAGAATCCGTCGCCGGAATACTCGGAGACCGCCCGGTCAACCCTGATCCTGGCTTCGACGGAAAACCTCATCGCGCCCGACCCGGATGGAGTCCAATGATTTGTTGATTCCAGGTTCGCCTTGTAAGACCATGATTGTCCTTTGGCTGCCTCCAGGGTCGCGACACCGTCTTTCACCTGGAAGTTGGTCTCACTCAACCACCGCAACGGGTTCATCACCATCACTGGACCAGAGACTTCAAAATCGTCGTAGAGGGGAGGCCCGGAATCCTGAATGGCAGCCGCCCCCTCGGCCGCCGGAAGGATCGCTCGTTGCGGAGCTTCGGCGGGCAGCCCGTCATTGCGCACGCTCGAGGAGCCCGAGGATGAGCGGTCGCCAAGTTGTGGAAAGGCCCCGACGGCCCACAAGAGGCCCGCGGCACCGAGGATAAGGATCGCGGCTGCCCCTCCAATGACGCCGATCCGGCGCAGCCTTCCTCCGAGTAGTGTCCGCGACTCGCCTCCTGCCTTCTCCTCGTTCCGAAGCAGGACCTCGATGGCTCCTGCGAAGTCACCCATCTCTTGGAACCGGTCTTCTGGGTTCTTGGCCAACGCCTTGAAAAGCACCTGCTCCACCGCCTTGGGTAGATCCTCGACGAATTCCCGGGGTCTGGGCAGCGGGTCGTTGACCTGCTTCAACAGCACAGCCAGCGGAGTATCGGCTCTGAAAGGCGTCCGACCGGTGACCATTTCAAAGAGGACGATACCCAGGGCGTAGATGTCTGCCCGATGGTCAATCGCCTTACCCATCCCTTGCTCCGGGGCCATGTATTCTGGAGTGCCGATCCCCACCCCTGTGCCCGTCAGGTCCCAGGTCTTCTCAGCTTCGAGGATCTTGGCAATTCCGAAGTCAGACAGCTTGGGATCCCCGGAAGCGGTGATCAGGATGTTGGAGGGCTTGATGTCGCGGTGGATGATCTTCTGTTGGTGGGCGTAGTGCAGCGCGCGAGCGATGGGAGCGAGCAAGCGACAGGCTTGCGGCCAGGGCATGGGCTCTCCCAGGCTTTGCTTCAGTGTGCCGCCGGGCGTGTATTCCATGACCAGGTAGGGCATTCCATCTTGCTCGCCGAAGTCGTGAATGCTCACGATGTTGGGGTGCGCGAGCTGGGCCAGCGCCTTGGCTTCCCGTTCGAAGCGTTTGAGGAACTCCGGCGACTGCTGGCGGATGGGTTGGATCACCTTGAGCGCAACGTCACGCTCTAAGCGGGTGTCGAAGGCCCGGTAGACGGTCGCCATACCGCCTTCGCCGAGCTTCTCGAGGATGTGGTAGCGGCCGATTGATTGTCCGATCATCGTGCGTTTCGCCTATTGGTCTTCATGAGGAGTGCGATTCCATGGGGCGCGACCAATCCACCTCAAGCGGGACATCCGGCGAGGTGGCAGAGGCGAGAGCGATGCCAAGGAGTCCAACGAGGGGCCCCCCCAGGGGGATTGTTGGCCTCGGATGGAAGTTATCATGAGGCCAATAGACCCAGCATCCAGAGTACCATCTTTTATGCCTATGAGAACGAGGGCTCGGCGCCGATTTGTTCTGTCCTGCACCCAAAGCGAACGCTGATAGCACAGAGAGAGGTCTCTAGCGCAGAGGAAAAGCCGTGTCCCCCAGGTCGCGGCTCACGTCAGCCTTCCCCCCGCTCTACCAAGGTAGACACCGCCCGGATCGCGGTAGCCCAGGCGGCTTCGAAGTCTGCGTTCACACCGGCCGGGGTGAGTCGCACTACATTCCTCGCCCAGTCAGTCTCGAACTCATCCTTTCGAGCTTGAAGCCCATTGAGCGTGCTGGCGGATAGGACAATGTCCTTGGCGGCGAACTTCTTCCTGGCATGTCGCGAGACGTCCTCTATTCGAACGTCCATGCGCTGCAGCAGTCGCTGTATGTCATAGAGATCGCGGGCGATCGCGAATCTCCGCTGCCCGGAAATGCCTCGTAACTTCTCCAGCAGCATTTCTCGCAAGTCATAGCACGGCACCTCGAGTTCGCGTGCACCCACGACGTCCAGGTCGGTGTAGGGGTGGCTCAGGGAGGTAACACTTGCGTATGCAGGTCTCGCCCTTGAACAGCACCTGCTTGGCCGCGGGCAGGCGAAACCACTGGCTGAGGAAACAGCCAAGCACGTAGTCCAGGTCGAAAATCATGGGATCGACCTGCCAGTCTCGCGCGCGTCTCAGGATCTCGGCCCCAGTGATCATCGCTTTCGGACCAACCCAGAGAGATTGACGCGCACCCGCCAGCGGCTATCGATGGGTCCCTTCCTGGGGCCTCGAGGATCAAGCAGGGCAGTCCCTTGCGACAACTGCTTCCGCCAGGCGGCAATCCTGCGCTCTGCCTCCGGAATTGGGACGTTCAGGGCCTCAACCAGGTATCCAAGACGCTTGAAGATCGCCCCTGACCCGAACTGTCGCAGGTACCCATCGAGTACATCCCAGTCCATCGCCGCGCCAGCCGTGAGTGCAGCGGCAACGGCCGGAATGCCCCCACAGAGGTCCGGCCGGTCAAGAGCGTCCACCAGCGTCTTCTCCCGGTCGGTGATAGTGAACTCAATGCCGCGACTCCACTGCTTGAGCATTCCGAAGAACTTTCGCTCGACGACATAGATGATCTGGTAGCGGACTCCCAGCAGCGTGAGCTGTGAGCGGTGTTTCCTACTCCTGGATTGTACGAAGACTGTGCGCGGGATCTGCTCGGTCATCCCCCAACGGTGGAGCGCGCTCCAGTAGGCCACCGCGCCGCTTGGGACGAGCTGAGCGGCGATCACCATGGGGTCCTCGATCCAGTGGCCCTCGGGCCCGGCTTCCAGGGGCACAATCAGATACAGCCCTCGCTCGATCCGCTCGAGCCAGCCGCTCCTCACAAGGCGGCTGAGCGCCTGCCTG
>Ga0209641_10003550_pt1 | contig 13082 bp, 10 predicted proteins | sample RifCSP16_1_FD_184022 | JGI IMG/M metagenome (GOLD analysis project Ga0209641, IMG submission 184022) | Soil microbial communities from Rifle, Colorado - Rifle CSP2_sed 16_1 (SPAdes) (version 2) | ecosystem: Environmental > Terrestrial > Deep subsurface > Rock core/Sediment | place: Rifle...
CGTTATTTTAGCTGCTTCGTCAAATGATTGTTCCTGGGGTACCAGGTACAGCATCTCCATAGCCGCCAACTCTGGTGAAGAGATCTTTATTTGAAAATTCCCTGTGTTAAACATTATAAAATATTTTTCTTCCTTATAATCAAAAACTTCATTTCTTTTCAAAACAACATTCTTAAATTTGCTCAACCATACACTAAAATTTTCTTTTCTATCACTGAATAAATATGCTCTGCCCTCAGTTGAACTTAAATAATGACCATATCCTTTTAAAACCAATGCTGTTTTACCACCGGCATGTATGGTTGTATTATTTTTTTTCTGTAAACCATACAAGACACCCTGCCAATTTATGTCATCATGATAAAGTTTATACATACCCCCAACGACTGACTCTATCCATTTCGAATTTGAATATACCTTAAGCAGTTGAGGGGTATAACCAAGTTTCCTCAATTCATTAACCGTCTTTACTGTTCCTTTGGGCCAATTGCTAACAAGTTGGTTTATTTTTGTCATATTATATATATAATTTATTTATAAACAATCACCAAATTAAACTAACTGACTGGTTTATATTTGTAGATAAAAATATATAATTTATATATGAAATTCAACAATAAAGAACTGAATATTTCCCTACGACACGAATTTTATCAGCTCATCTCCTTTAATGCCGAGATCGGTCAAGCTCGGAACTCTAATGGTGCCACAGAGAATTAAATCATAAATATCAACAAAGTAACCGAGTGCTGAGACAAGCACTGTTGTGTTGAAAAGTTGTCTTAAGAGATTTTTGTTTTTGCTTTCCATGATTTCTTGCTGATTTTTTTATTAAGGTGAAAGTAAAATATATCGGAGTAAATAACAAAAGCGAGTATTAAAAATATTAGTTGCCTGTTAGTAATCTACAAACGAATATAATTCTGGAATATGTAAAATTGATTTTCTAAATTGATTATTGAAATCATTTTAGTTTATTAAAAACTACATCTAACTGCATAAACCACTTTAGGAAAACTATGCCTTCAAACAATTCTGATCTCGAAAAACGTTTATGGGAAGCTGCTGATCAGCTTCGTGCTAACTCCGGACTTAAATCCTCTGAATACTCAACTCCTGTTCTTGGATTAATTTTCCTTAAGTATGCTGATTTCAAATTTTCGCTTGCAAAACAATCCGCCGAAGGTGGAGAAAAGGAATCCAAAAGTGGTAGAGTTAAAGTTGGTAAGCTAAACTACCAGTCAAAAGGTGTTCTTTACATTCCGGAGAAAGCGAGCTATGCTTATCTGCTGAATCTTCCTGAAGGAAGTAATATTGGGAACGCAGTTAACAATGCAATGAAGCTGATTGAAGCGGAAAACACTAATCTTGCGGGAGTTCTGCCGAAAAATTATACTCAGCTTGAGAGTGATGTTCTGGTTGCTCTGATAAGAAACTTTGCAGGCATTCCAATGGATGTTGAAGGCGATGTGTTCGGAAAAATTTATGAATACTTCCTCGGTAAGTTTGCAATGGCAGAAGGACAGAAAGGCGGTGAGTTCTTTACTCCGACTTCACTTGTGAATTTACTTGTTGAAATAATTGAACCTTTTCACGGAAAGATTTTTGATCCAGCAAGCGGTTCTGCCGGTATGTTTGTGCAGAGCGCTAAGTTTGTAAGTAAGCATAAGAAAAATCCCAGCGAAGAAATAGCCATTTACGGACAGGAGAAAACCGCTGAGACAATCCGCCTTGCAAAAATGAACCTTGCAGTTCACGGACTTGAAGGAGATATACGCCAGACCAATACTTATTACGAAGATGTCTTTCACTGCGTTGGTGTTTTCGATTTTGTAATGGCAAATCCTCCGTTTAATGTAAACGGCGTTGATAAAGAAAAGATTACTAAAGATAAACGCTATACGCAAGGCATTCCAAGAGTTGATAATGCTAACTACTTGTGGATACAAATATTTTGGAATGCATTAAATGAAAAGGGCCGTGCTGGATTTGTAATGGCTAACTCTGCAAGCGATGCGAGACAAAGCGAATATGACATACGAAAAGCTTTGGTTGATGATAACGGTGTTGATATAATGATTTCCATCTCCTCTAATTTTTTTTACACAGTAATACTACCCTGCACATTATGGTTTTTGGATAAGGGGAAAAAGAGAACCAAGAGAAAAGACAAAGTGCTATTTATTGATGCCCGAAATATTTACAAACAGATAGACAGAGCACACAGAGAATATACACCTGAACAAATACAATTTATTGCAAACATTGCTCGGCTCTACAGAGAAGAAGACATTGATATTGATTCTTTGGTTGAAATGAAGGAAGAATGGAAGAAGAACTTCCCAAAGAATAAATATGCAGACATTCCTGGATTGTGCAAAGTAGCAACACTTGAAGAAATAAAAGAGCAGAATTACTCGCTTAACCCAGGAAGATATGTTGGCGTTACAGAAAAAGCTGCAGATGATTTTGATTTTTATGAAAAGTTGGAAGAACTGAATGAAGAACTTGAAGTGCTGAATGCGGAAGCAAAAGAGTTAGAAGAAAAGATTACGGAAAATGTTTCTAATCTTCTAATGTAAAGACGAACCGTTGGCTCGTCTCAAAACAAAGCAGAGACGACTCACCGAGTCGTCTTTACAGAAAACTGAACGAGGATGTTGAAATGCTAATTACCAAGTCAAAGAGTTTATAAAAGTAAAGACGAACCGCTGGTTCGTCTAAATAACCAAATGGCTAAGTATAAAGATCAATATAGAATTGAAACAACCAGACTAAAGCATTGGGATTATCGCAATGGTGCTTATTATTACATTACAATATTAGCTAAAGACAGAATAAATTATTTTGGAGTTGTGAAAGATGGTGAAGTAAAACTCAACGCTTATGGAAAAATTGTTGCGGATGAATGGCTAAAAACAAAAGAGATCAGAAAAAATGTTGATCTTGATGAATGGATAATTATGCCAAATCATCTTCATGGAATTTTAATAATTGACAGCGATAAATTTTACGCGGATGTAAATGATAATTCTTTTAAGTTATTACCAAATTCATTGGGATCTATTATTGGACAATTCAAATCAATAGTAACTAAAAGAATTCGTGAGATAGGTAATGTTGAATTTTCATGGCATCCGAGATTTTACGAGCATATTATCAGAAATGAACAAGCATTGTATAATATTAGACGATATATTCAATTGAATCCGTTAAAATGGGATCTTGATGAATATTACACTTAAAGTAAAGACGAGCCGTTGGCTCGTCTCCTAAAAGCAAGAGACGACTCACCGAGTCGTCTTTACAGAAAGCTGCAGGAACAACTTGAGGTACTTAATGCTAAAGTAAAAGAATTGGAAGAAAAGCTTGCTAAGAATATTATAAGATTGTTAAAATAATGAATTCAAATTGGGTAAAAGTGAAGCTTCAAGATTTAGGTGTTGTGAAAAGAGGTAAATCAAAACATCGTCCAAGAAATGCACCTTTTCTTTATGGTGGTAAATATCCATTTGTACAAACATCCGATATAAAAAATGCAAATCTTTATATTACAGAATATACACAGACTTACAGTGAAGAGGGCTTAAAACAAAGTAAACTATGGGATGAAGGGACTTTGTGTATTACTATTGCTGCGAATATTGCTGAAAGTGCCATTCTTAAATTCAAAAGCTGCTTTCCCGATAGCATAGTTGCTTTCACTCCCTATAAAGAAAGTTCAGATGTTCGATTTGTTAAATACCTTTTGGATTATTACAAAAAAAATTTTCAAAATATTTCGAAAGGCACAACACAGGATAACCTAAGTGTTGAGAAAATAAATTCGCTTGAGTTATTAGTTCCTGATCTTCCAACCCAACTCAAAATTGCCTCAATACTTTCTGCGTATGATGATTTAATAGAGAACAACACACGCCGCATAAAAATATTAGAAGAGATAGCACAAACTATTTACAAGGAGTGGTTTGTAAACTTCCGCTTTCCAGGACACGAAAAAGTAAAGTTTGTTGATAGTCCGCTTGGCAACCTGCCTGCCGGCAAGGCAGGAATACCGGAGGGGTGGGAACCTAGGAAGTTGGGAGAATTAATAAGCTTTGTGAAAGGTAAAAAGCCGAAGAAAGTACATGATGAACAGTTTAATGGAGCTGTAAACCTTTTACTACTTGATAACATTGCTTCAGGGAATTATCAATATACCGATTATGAGGAGCGCATTTGTATAACGGAAAATGATATTGTGATGGTAATGGATGGTGCTAGTTCGGGAAAAGTGATTATTGGATTAAATGGGTTTCTCGGATCAACCTTGGCAACATTGAAAATTAACGATGATACTAAAAGTGTTTATCAAATTTATTACTTTCTTCAAGAAAATTTTAAAAATATTTCAGATAATAATACTGGAGCAGCAATCCCACATGCAAGTAAAGAATATATTGCTCAGTTAGATTTCGTAAAAGCCACCCAAAGTATAACAGTTCGTTTCAATGAAATAGCAGCATCTTTTCATAATGAAATAAGGTTACTTAAAATAAAAAATCAAAATCTCCGCAAAACCCGTGATTTACTCTTACCCAAATTGATGAGCGGTGAGGTGGAGGTTTAGTAAAGAGGTAATTATGATACAAAAGTTCATCTCAATAAAAAACGTAGGTAAAATAAAAAGTCTCACTTCAACAGACGATCTTAATACAACTAAAAGCGTACTGATTTTTGGTGAGAACGCCACAGGTAAAACTACTCTCACCTCATTATTTCATTCTTTAAAAGATGGTAACCAAGCGATACTAAGGGGAAGAAAGACATTAGGTTCTTCAGAACCTATTGAAGTGAATATAAGAATGAGCGATAGGAATGTAATATTTAAGGATGATAATTGGAGCGCGGTCATTAATAACATTGAAGTTTTTGATTCTAAATTTATATCAGATAATGTTTTCAATGGAACTTATGTTGATATAAATAATAGAAGAAGTCTACAGGTATTTGCAATTGGGGAGGAGAGCGTTGGATTATCGAAAGATATTTTTACTTTGGATGAAAGCATAAGAGAACTTCAAGGCGAGAATAATGAGAAAGAAAGGAAGATAGGCAGTAAAATTGTCGGTTCTTTATCTGTTGATAGCTTTATTCAATTGACAAAGGAAGAACAAGTTGATGAAAAGATTACTCAAAAAGAAAAATTGATTTCTGCGCTAAAAGCAGCTGGAAAAATTCTAGTAAGACAAAACTTAAAAGAATTAAATTATCCGGTACTTGAAATATCTAAATTAAAGAAACTACTAGAATTGTCCATTGATAGTGTATCTGTAGAAGCAGAAAAGAAGGTGAACGAACATTTAGCAAAGTATTTTGAAAGTGACGGGGAAGATTGGTTAAATAAAGGGGTAAGTCACATTGAAGACGATAGTTGCCCATTTTGCGAACAGAGCTTAGTAAAAGTTCAAATAGTCGAATATTATAAACAATATTTTTCTGAGGAGTACAATAATCACAAGGATCAAATCTCATCTGCAATTAAAGATTTACTGCAGGAATTTAATATCCAGAAACTGAGCAATATCAGAACAACAGTAGAATTGAATTCTGGTTTAATGAACGAATGGGGAGAAATCATTTCTTCTTCTCTAGTATTACCCGAAATAGACTATGACGTTATTATTGATACATTTGAAAAATTGAACAGCACGGTAATCTCCACAGTAAAGAAAAAAGAAATGAATCCACTAGAGAAACTGGAAGTAAATGATGAAATTCAAAAACTTGTTGTTGATTATGAATCCAAATGTAGTGTACTCGATAATTATGCTAAAATTGTTAAATCCATTAAGGAAGACATTGAAAAGAAAAAATCCACATTGGCAAAAGGAAATCTAGCAATTGAGGAAAATCAATTACAGATACTAGTAAATCAAAAAAATAGATATAATAAAGATATCGATGAATTAATTGTTTCTTTCCTAAAATGCCAAGAAAAAATTGAGAAACTGAAAGAAGAAAAGACTGACAAAAAAGAAGAACTTAGTAGAATAAACGAAAATTTTATACTAAAATATGAAAGTAGTATCAATAAGTTTCTAAATAAATTTAATGCTGATTTCAAAATTGTTGATCAAAAGATTGCTTATCCAGGAGGCAGACCAAGTTTAAATTATAAGCTGGAAATTAATTCACGCACCATAGAACTTGGTGACGAAAGCACTACGCTTGATCTGCCATCATTCAAAAATACTTTAAGTGAGGGGGACAAACACACTTTAGCCTTTTCATTCTTTCTCGCTAAACTAGATAATGATCGTAATCTGGGTAATAAGATTGTTGTAGTTGATGATCCAGTAAACAGTTTTGATTCAAATAGAAGAAGCGTAACTGCGACAATATTGAGAGCGATGTCTCAAAAAGCACTACAATTGATAATCCTAACTCACGAACCTGCATTTGCATTTAAAGTGAAGGATATTTTTGATAAAGACATTAGGTGTTTTAGAATTATTCGTGAAGGCCACAATACAACATTCAAACTCTTTGTCCCAAGAGAGGAATTTAGGGATGATTATTTAAAACATTATTTTAGATTATTGGAATTTCAAGAGAAGGGAATGGGTGATTTAGATAGTATTGCAGAATCAATAAGACCTTTAATTGAAGGTAATCTCAAATTCAGATTTCCAAGGGTATTCGATAAAGAAAACATCTGGTTAGGAACAATGATTAAAATTGTTAGGGAAGGTCCTGATGAACCAGAGATATTATTTTTAAGAAAAAACCATTTTGAAACGTTAAGTGAAATTTGTGATTATGCAAAAGATTTTCATCATCCCGATCCAGGCATTAACGCTATTATTGATACCAATGAATTAAAAGGTTTTGTTAAAAGAACATTAGAGTTTTGCTCTACGTAAATGAATAAAAATTATTCAGAAGATGATTAAATAGCACAACCAACGATTAAGATTTTAAAATCTCTGATTTATAAATCATATTCCCGCAAAACCCGTGATTTGCTCTTACCCAAACTTATGAGTGGAGAAGTGGAAGTTTAAAAACAAATGGAGATAACTAAATGGCATTTGAAGATAAATATTTGGATGTTCTTCAGAATATTGAATTTCCAATACAAGTAGTTTACAAAACCCGGCGGGATTTGACCGATTACGATGTGCTTTCTGCAATAGAAGCATTGATTGATTTCTATATTGCAGAGGAAAGAAAAAGAGAGCCAAGAGATTTTAAGCTTTCCGAGAAATCTATTGAAGTTTATTATGGTGTAAAGGAAATGTGCGATTTTCGTCTTGGCAGAGATATTCAAGATGATATTAAAGCCGAAGCTACACCAAAATCATTATCCATTTCAGAAATGACTAATTGTTTAAAGACAATTAAAAACTCAATCAACAAATGGACAAAGCGAAATGGAAGACAAGGTTATCTAAACTTTGTTAAAGAATATATGCCGTATGTTTGATAAATATAAAACCGCAACGCTAAAATCGTAATTTTCTTTTACTCAATTTAGTGAACGCTGAAGTACCTTTCTCGGCTTGGCAGCCGAGCCAAGACGGAGAGGTGTAAAATGGATTCATCAAAATATAGCCATGAAATTAGGGTTTGTGGTTAAATTTTGAAAAATATCTGCAATACGTATAAGAATTGTTTTTAATTTTTTATGAATTATTTTTGTAAGGAAAAACTAACATATGTTAGGTAAACCTTACAGAAATCAATTAAAAAAGTACTTGCTCTTTTTCTTTTTTACAAATAAGTTTGTACCCCAAAGGGTACATATGTACCCGAAAGGGAACAATTAATATTATGATAATAAACCGAGTATTAGACGAAGTATTCAGCCGCTGGTCAAATGTTGCAGTTTTACGTGCATTAAACAAATATGTAATCGGCATCTCCGGACGTGAAGTTGCACGTGCTGCCGGCATTACTGCAAAAAATTGTTTTACAGCCCTGAACGATTTGGAAGACATCGGTATTGTTAAAAGAGTCCGCGGCGGCAGGGATCATCTGTTTTCACTTAACCGGCAGCATTTCCTTGTAAAGCAGGGAATCACCCCTGTCTTCGAAACCGAACAACAATTTGTTGAAGAAATCTTTAATGATGTAAAAAAGCAGCTAAAGAAGAAGTGCAAAAGTGTTTATTTATTTGGAAGTGTTGCCCGCAAAGAAGAAGAAGCCGGCAGTGATTTGGATTTATGTATCATATTTGACAAAGCAAATCGAAAGAAAATACTTGAAGAATCGATGTTTGAGCTTAAATCGTTATTGCACAAAAAGTATTTTGTAAATGTCTCACCAATTTATATTACTCATAAAGAGTTTATAAGACGGGCAAAAAATAATAAACCACCGGTTAATGATATAGTTAAAGATGGCATATTAATTTTCGGAACTTCAATAGATAAGCTGCTCAATGCCAAGAGAAACTAAAAAAGCTGTTACTGATAAATCTCAGTTTTCGAGGTTCAGAACTATAGCGGATAATTTTTATAAGGGTGCAATGGCTGAAAAAAAATCAGGGCGGTGGAATGCTTCAGGTGTTTTGATGGTGCACGCAGCTATTGCTTATGCCGATACCGCAACTATTAAATTTGGTGGTGTTAAAAGCAAAGGCGATGACCATCAGGATGTAGTCAGTTTACTTAATGATTTACTGCCTCCTTCAGAGGCTAAAAAGAATGCCCTGCACCAGCTTGAAAGATTAATAGCTCACAAATCCAGTGTGTCATACAGTGGTGAAATTTATGATGAATCAGATATCGAAAAACTTCATAAGCATTTAGACCGATTCAAAACCTGGGTTGAAAAACAAATTTCAGGTTGATGTTTATCAGATGATCACAGATTATTTAGAAGATAATTTAATCGAACAACCTGCAATTGGGATTTTCAGATCTCTTGGATACGATTATCTAAATTGCTTCGATGAAACTTTTGGGGAAAACTCAACGCTGGGCAGAGAGGCATCCTCTGATGTTGTTCTTATTTCAAAACTAAAGCCTGCATTAATAAAACTTAATCCTAAACTGCCTTTAGAAGCAATCAGTAAAGCGATTGATATTTTGATTGCAGATAGATCAATCCTTAATCCTGCTGTAGCCAACAAAGAAGTTTATAAGCAAATAAAAGAGGGAGTGAAAGTTTCTTTTCGTAATAAATCTGCCAAAGGCGGAGATGAAGAGGTCGAGGATGTTGTAAAAGTAATTGATTTCGAAAATCCAAAAGAGAATGATTTTTTTCTCGCTTCACAATTTTGGATTACTGGTGATTTATACAAACGCAGACCAGACCTTGTTGTTTTTATTAATGGCTTACCATTAATACTCATCGAATTAAAAGGCACACACAGAAAACTTGAGAATGCATTTTACGATAATCTAAAAGACTATAACGATACTATTCCACAAATATTCTGGTATAACGTCTTCATTATTTTATCAAACGGTTCTGAGAGTAAAATCGGAACCATGACCTCAGATTGGGAACACTTTGCTGAATGGAAAAGGATAAATACTGAAGGCGAAAAAGGAGTTGTATCCTTAGATACAATTATCAAAGGAACCTGTGATAAGGAAAAGCTTCTTGATCTGATAGAGAACTTTATACTCTTTCAGGATATTGGCGGTAAACAAATAAAAATTCTATCTAAGAACCATCAGTATCTTGGAGTAAACAATGCAATTGAACAATTCCATCAAATAGAAAAGAATAAAGGCAGGTTAGGGGTATTCTGGCATACACAGGGCAGTGGTAAAAGTTTTTCTATGATATTCTTCTCTCAAAAAATATTAAGAAAGTTTGGAGGCAATTACACTTTTATAATAGTCACAGATCGCAAAGAACTTGATGTTCAGATTTATAAAAACTTCTTAAGCTGCGGGGCTGTAACAGAAATTGAAGTTCACGCTGAAAGCAGGAATCACCTCAAGCAATTATTAAAAGAGAATCATCGTAATATCTTTACGCTCATTCACAAATTCGGTTTAAATCAAGGAGAAAAATTAGAAGTCTTATCTGAGCGACCTGATATTATAGTTATTACGGATGAAGCTCACCGCTCGCAGTATGATACTTTAGCGCTTAATATGCGCTCAGCTTTACCGAATGCCGCCTTTATTGCATTTACAGGTACACCACTAATCATAGGAGAAGAAAAAACAAAGGAAACATTTGGAGATTATATAAGCGTTTATGATTTCAAACAATCTATAGATGATAATGCAACCGTTCCGCTCTATTATGAAAACAGAATTCCTGAACTTCAGTTAGATGATAAAGAGTTATTTAATGAAAAGATGCAGAATATAATTGAGCAAGCCGAACTGACTCCTGAGGAAGAATATAAATTAGAAAGAGAGTTTGCAAGGGAATATCATCTAATAACTCGTGATGAAAGACTAAACAGAGTAGCAGAAGACATAGTGGGACATTTCATCAGCAGAGGATACAAAGGAAAAGGAATGGTGGTTTGTATTGATAAACCAACTGCTGTAAAAATGTATCAAAAAGTTAAAGCGCTCTGGAATGCAGAAATTAGAGAGCTCGAATCTATAATGCACTTAGGGAGGGATGATAAAGAGAGAGAATTAGATGAAGAAAAATTAAGATATCTAAAGGAAACTGATTTTGCAGTAGTCGTTAGTCCTGAGCAAAACGAAATAGACAAATTCATGAAACTTGGTTTGGATATTGAAACACATAGAAGAAGAATGGTCAAAGAAGACTTGGATGAAAAATTTAAGGATCCTGATAATCCGTTTCGTTTAGTATTTGTCTGTGCAATGTGGATGACTGGATTTGATGCTCCTCCAGTTTCAACTATTTATCTTGATAAACCGATGAAAAATCACACCCTGATGCAAACTATTGCCAGAGCGAACAGAGTCTTTAAAGAAAAGCCTAATGGATTAATTGTCGATTACATAGGTGTTTTTAGAAACTTACAAAAAGCTTTAGCAATATATGGTCAAGGTGACACGCATACGTCTGATCAGTTGCCGGTAAAACCAAAAGAAGCATTAGTTAAAGACTTAGAGGTAAAAATTAATGAAATAAAGATATTTTGCTTAGCTAAAGGGATTAAAATTGATTTAATGTTGAAAGCAGAGGCTCTGCAGAACATTTATCTTATTGATGAAGCTGTAGAAGCTCTTCTTGAAAATGAAACCACAAGGTTAAATTATTTATCGCTCGCCAATATTGTTAGTACAATCTACAAGGCGATCTTACCAGATCCCAAAGCTAGAGAATATTTTCGGGTCGTGAGATTAATTAAAGTTATCTCAGATAAACTTCGTTCTTTCGATCCTCCTATTGATATTAAAGAAATAATGGCAAGGGTTGGAAAAGTTCTCGATGAATCTGTAAAAACTGAACCATATCTAATTAAGGAATCAGATCCGATTGATTTAAGTAAAATTAATTTCAACGCATTAAGAAAATGGTTCGAGAAAAATAAAAAAAATTCTCAAGCAGAAAAGTTAAAAAATGCAATGAGGGTGAAAGTATCAGCCATGGTAATGCTCAATAAGGGTAGGATTAATTTTGCCGAAAGATTGCAACAGCTAATTGATGAATACAATAGTGGGGCAACTAATGTTGAACAGTTTTTTGATAAACTAATTGAATTTGCAAAGGATTTGAATGAAGAAGAGCAGCGTGGAATAGCAGAGAAATTAACTGAAGAGGAGTTGGCTGTATTTGATCTTCTCAAACGACCGGAACTTTCTGAAAAAGATAAAAATAAAGTTAAGTCAGCATCAAAAGAATTATTAGCTACGCTCAAAGCAAGCAAGCTTGTTTTAGATTGGAGGAAACGACAGCAAACAAGAGCAAATGTTCAACTTACTATTCAACAAATATTAGATAATATATTGCCGAACGTATACACGACCGAAATGTTCCAGAATAAATGTGAAAGAGTTTATAAGCATGTTTATGAAAATTATTTTGGCGATGGTAAGAGTGTGTATTTTTAGGGTTGGTCTGCTCTTGATTGTTATTACAAACACTCAATTGTGCACCCTGCGGGACTCGAACCCGCGACCTGATGATTAAGAGTCATATGCTCTACCAACTGAGCTAAGGGTGCGTACAAAATTAAATATTTCCGCCTGGCTTTCAAAACTTTTTACCCTTTAACATTCTTAAATCACACTGATTATCGACTGAATGACTTATATTTGGGCATCTTATTTCATTTATTAACCAATAAAATCTAATAATTAAACTGAAAGGAATACTACTATGCCGGTAAGAAAAGCGAATGCAGAATGGAAAGGGAATTTAGCACAGGGAAAAGGAACAATTTCTTCTGAAAGCGGTGTGCTTAAAAATATCGCCTATAATTTTGTGTCAAGATTTGAGCAAGGAACTGAAACTAATCCTGAAGAGCTAATTGGAGCGGCTCATTCAGCATGTTATTCAATGGCCTTCGCAGGAAATCTTTCAAAAGCCGGTTTCACTGTAAATTCTATTAAAACAGATGCCAAAGTTTACATTGAAAAATTAGAAGCGGGTTTTACAATCACAAAGATTGAACTTGATACAGTTGGAGATGTAGCAGGAATTGATGAGAAAACATTTCAGGAACATGCTGTACAAACTAAAACTGCTTGTCCTGTATCAAAAGCACTGACTGGTCCCACCTTGATATTGAATGCAAAACTGAAAACGTAATTTTCATTTAAACCTTACTTAAGCGGATGGAATCTTTTCTCTCCGCTTTTTTATTTTGCTAAAAACTATCTGGCTAAAAGAGCCTCATACTCTTTATGCCGCTGAATATAAGTTGCTACATAAAAGCACGACGGAATAATTTTCAGATTATTTTCCTCAGCATAAGTTAAAGCTGTCTTCACAATCTTACCTGCAATTCCATTTCCCCTAAGAGCATTCGGAACATACGTGTGAATAAGATTCAGAACGTTTTCCATCTTAACATATTCAAGATGCGATTCTAAGCCATCAACAACTACATAAAATTTTTGTTTCTGAATATCGTGCAGTATTTCCATTTATCTCACATTTATAGATTATGAATTAAATGCCTCAAAATTAATTGCCGAGAA
>Ga0209641_10003552_pt1 | contig 13079 bp, 11 predicted proteins | sample RifCSP16_1_FD_184022 | JGI IMG/M metagenome (GOLD analysis project Ga0209641, IMG submission 184022) | Soil microbial communities from Rifle, Colorado - Rifle CSP2_sed 16_1 (SPAdes) (version 2) | ecosystem: Environmental > Terrestrial > Deep subsurface > Rock core/Sediment | place: Rifle...
CGCAGACAATAATTATGTGCTGGCCTCAAAAACTCTTACTCCACAGATGGCGAATGCCCACGGTGCCTCTATCTATTTCCCAGGACGCCAGAGCTATACGAAGTATTATGACGACCTTGACTTTGCAAAGAAGAGCAAGTGGGATGAGTTCATAAAAGCATACCAGAAGGCATATGATACGCTGTAGGAGGTCATTACCTCTATTATATAAAAAATTGGAAAAGCTTTGAAAGTAAATAAAATGAGAGGTGGATTTGAATGGATTACTATGCTATCATCGCTAAACATAGTGGCAAGTGTTTAGACGTTGCTGGAGAGAGTCAAGAGCCAGGAGCCAATGTCCAACAATGGGATTGCCATGGTGGCAACAATCAACTATGGAAATTGGTTATTTCTCAAACACCCGAAACAGCAGGAAATTCCACCATTTCTGGTTATATCACTGGAGAAAGACAGTATGTGAAAGAAGTACGTCTCCAAGGTATTGACAAACCACAATTCAAGTTAAGTGCTTCGTTCGACGCCAACAGGCATTTCGCGTTCTTGAACCTACCTGATGGAAGCTATAGAGTTACTCCTATCTAGGGTGGAAAATTTGATTTGAAAGCTGAGCCAAAGTATCAAATTGTGAGATGCCAGGGAAACCAATCGTATAGTATACAATTCGAAATCAAAGGCATTATTGAGGGTTGAAGATCATTGATGCGAATGTGAGTATTACTCCCATTTTTTAAGGTGAAGCCTTCAGTATGTGCTCTTCTCACAGTCTGGAATATCTTTTAGGACTTAGGGTTAATGTCCACTAGCCTTCTGGGGTAAATCCATAGTATAAAATGAAATATTATCTACGAGATTTCGTAATGAAGAGAAGTAATATTATTTTATAACTGTGCTCAAATGTTTATAATTCTTACCCCAATAGCTGTCTGGACATTAACATTAACCAAGCAAACGAAATCCGCTATGAGAGGAACAGAGAAATGAAATGTTTTTAAGTATTTTAATAGATTTCCAAGTAATATTTATGACCGCTGAAAGTGCTAAACTATAGTATATAAACTCTCAAGACAAAAAAGATTTTCAAGGATGAATCAACCTCAATGGATAAAATGGATGTAATAATCATAGGCGGGGGCGCGTCCGGGCTTGCAGCCGGAAAGGAAATAGCAAAAGCAGGCAAAAAAGTCTGCGTGCTCGAAGCCCGAAATAGGCTTGGCGGCAGGATACATACGTTAACTGTTCCGGGTTTCTCAACACATATAGAAGCAGGTGCAGAATTTGTCCACGGTGACATGCCTTCAACTAAATCGTTGTTAAAAGAAGGTGGTATTGAATTCTACTCTACTGCCGGAAAATACTACAGGATTAAAAACGGAAAACTCCAGAAACTTGAAAATCTCTGGATCACTTTCTTGACACTTCTTTCAAAAGCTTATTCACTTAAACAGGATATGCCTTTCAGTAAATTTTCGGATCAATACCTTAACGAAGAAAAATTCAAAGACGTAAGGGAAACCGCCAGAGCCTTTGTCGAAGGTTATGATGCAGCTGATGTTAATAGAGCCAGCACATTTGCTCTGAGAGAAGAATGGAAAAATTTTAGACAATCGGATCAGTACCGTTTGAAGGGTGGTCACATAAAGCTTATAGACTTTCTTTCAAAGGAAATAATTAAGCATAGTGGTGAAATCTTTTTGTCAACTGTTGTAAAAGAAATCAGGTGGAAGCCGGACAACGTTGAAGTTATCAGTGATAAAGGTAAAATATATTCAGCACGCAAAGCCCTGATCACTGTGCCGCTTGGAGTTCTTCAATCAAAGCCGGACGATGAAGCTCACATTCTTTTTTCCCCTGGATTGCCTGGAAAACTGGAGGCAGCTAATTCAATAGGATATGGTACTGCAACAAAAGTATTCCTTGAATTCAAGGAAGCTTTCTGGGAATCATCTGAAAATCAAATTCGAAAGATGCCTAAACTTGGTTTACTTATTTCAGATACTCCTTTTACTGCATGCTGGACTCAACTGCCGAATAAGACTCCGCTTCTTACAGGATGGCTTGCCGGTCCTCAAGCGGAGAAAAATAAAAACACATCTGATGAGAACATAATAAATATGGCACTCGATGCTTTGAGTTATATCTTTAATGCAGACAGATCGTTCCTCACAAAGAATCTGCATGCAGGAAAGGCTGTAAACTGGCAGACTGATCCCTTTTCACTCGGAGCTTATTCTTACGCAACCGTAGAATCAAATGAAGCAAAGAAGACATTAGCCCAACCGGTTGAAGATACATTATTCTTTGCGGGGGAAGCACTGTCGGAAGGCACTGCTATGGGAACAGCAGAAGAAGCACTTGCGAACGGAATAAAAACAGCTAAGGAATTATTGACTCATCTTTAGAGTTGAAAAAGAAAAGTTAAAAACCGGACTGCGCCCAAGTAGACAGTCAGCTAAGCTACTATATTTAAAGTTAGCGCCTTCTCAAAAGTGGTCGGGGATTATAGCCAATCGACGAATGAAGGCTTTTTGAATTGTATAACTCCTCGATGAAACGATCTATATTCTGAAGAGCGTCTTTGAAGTTCACACAGTCTGATTATACGAGTACAAACTCAAGTCACTCCCGTGAAAGCGTTTTTCGACATTCTCCCGCATATTCCTTGCTGCTTCCCTGGAGAAGGTTAGCACGAGGATCCGGGATGGGTCGATGGCATCGTTTGAATATTTCATTTTCTCTCAATAAATGCATAGCACGCTAGATGATATGCAGATTTAGCTGTAACCTCTATCGTTTTCAATTCTTTTATATTGAAATATGGTTTGAAAAGGTCTCTCAGTTCATCTTCAGAAGAAAAATACAAAAGAGTACCCAGTCGTGTTTCTCTGTATTTTCCTGAGCCGCCGAATTCTGGATCCTTCTCACTAAAACACACGGAAAGATACTTTCCTCCTGGATTCAGTATTTTATATACATTTTCAACATATTTTTTCCTTTTTTCAGGGAATATGTGATGCAACAGCTCCCAGTCATAGGCAAAGTCAAAAGTTTCTCTAACTTCATCCAAATCACCAAGAACATCGGCAACTAGAAATCTCTCTTTGACTCCTTTCTTCTTTGCATTTTCTTTGGCTATGTTTATAGCCGCTGGGGAAATATCAATTCCTGTAACGTCAAATCCTTTACTGGCAAGATAAATAGCATAGTTGCCAGTACCACAGCCCAAATCAATAGTTTTGCAGGGTTTAACTTTTCCGCTATCGACCAACTCAATTAAAGCGTCTGGCGGAGTCTCAATATTCCAGGGTATCTCTTCCAAAGGGATCTTTTTATAAATTCTGTCCATTTCAACTTGAATCATAGCATCCTGCATAGTATTCTATATAGTTAGTTAATATTAGCTTTGCGCCAAATAGCGACCGCTGGCGAGAAGCACCACGACCTTACCTGCAGCGATCCCGATGTCTCTGCTAAGGCAGCGGGGCACAGCAGGAAGATGAAGGCGAGGTGTTACAGAAGCGCAGGCGCCGTATGCGAGGCAGCAGCCTGCGTTTGTTGAGAATCGGTGATTTCCGTTTTTTAAATAGCGATCTCGTGAGAACTGAATATAATTTAGGATTATGTGCAGTAGCAACGAGTTTGAAAAACTTCCCCCCTCATCCTGACCGGCTGGACGATAATCCGGGCATGCAGAGATTTTCAAATTCTTGCTTTATGAAGATTAGTTATATATTTAAAAATGTGTGAATAATTAATATTTTATTTTTAGGATGTTGTTCTAACATTAGATTTATTGCTGTGCAAATATAATATCAATAGAGAAGGGTCAAAAAAAATGAACAAGGAGAATGAAACAGAGGCAGAAAGAGAATGTGGATAGTGATATTGATGATATGAGCGATTATTACGATTTTATTTTGAAGAATTTTCATAAGATGGGGGGATACCGCATATTTTTTCCTCGTAAAAACCCTACATTTAATAATCCCGAATTCGAGGATGCCCGATTGCGAGTGTTAATTGTCCGTCTCTCTCCCCTTCAAAATGTCCGAGAATCCTCAACGCATCACTTTCTTTTTCAGGAAATACGAAGAGATGTACCTTCTGCATATATCGATTATGCATTTTTTCCTGAATCAAGGAATATCCCGTTTTTCAAGTATAACAAAATACCATTTTTCCTGGGTATCCAATCACTTCGTCCGATAAATGATTTTGACCTTGTTCTCATATCCAACTCTTTTACCCTTGAATTATTCAACCTGCCCTATCTCTTTTTGAATACTGGAATTCCCGCGCTGAAATCGGAACGACAAACGCTTAGCCCCATTCTCATAATGGGAGGCTCTAACGCACTTATGGCGCAATGCGCAATATCTCCTGATAGTGATTCTTTCATTGACGCGCTCTTTTTCGGGGAAGGGGAAGGCGCTGTCGGGAAAATCGCTACTATCGTGAAGGACAACAGAGAAAAACCTAAGACAGAAGTCCTGAAGATTCTTGAGAAAGAAGTAAAGGGGTTATTTGACATCAGGCTTCCAATCCCGGATATCATTAGTGTCGCAACCCCGAAAATGCCGCAGGCTCCATATATCCTCACCGATTATCCAATATTGAACACCGATATCGAGAGCACGGTAAAAATCCAGATAACTCAAGGGTGCCCATGTTTCTGCTCATTCTGTTTTGAAGGACACACAAGAAAACCCTTCAGGGAATATGACCCGGAAGATATCCTTTCCAAAGCCCTTGAGGCTAAAATAAAACATGCTCTGACCGAATTTGATTTCTTGAGCTTCAATTTCAATCTTCATACAGGCATCTCAAAGATAATCGCTGATCTTAATGAAATAGCAAAATTCGTGAATTTCAAGAGCCAGCGAGCGGATATCATCGCAATGCGTCCTGAGCTTCTTGATATTGAGATACTTTCCGGGAAAAGGACTTACACAATAGGCGTGGAAGGAATAAACGACAGGATAAGGCGTTATTTGCATAAGAGCCTGTCCGAAAAGGAACTTCTCACATCGCTTGAACACATTTATTCAAGAAAACCAAGACAATTGAAATTATTTTTTATAATTACAGGTCTTGAAAATGAAAATGACTGCAAGGAGTTCAAAGACTTCATAATGAAATTAAAACATTTAAGGACAAATTTATCACCCGGCTGCAGGACAATTATGAGTTTTGGGATTCTTTCAAACCTTCCTTTTACTCCGCTGCAATTCAGTCAAACCCTAAAAGACCTGGATAGCATAAAAAAGATAAAAGAAGATATCAAAAGGGATTGCGAGACCAATAATTTTGAGTTCAGGATGACGCAGGATGTCAAGGAATTCCTGATTTCACAGCATATCGTTCTTGCCGGGCACGAATGCTTTGATTTGATTTCCCGATTTGCAGGAAAGGGGGGACACTTTGACGGAGAACATATTATAGGGGATAGGAATGGGCTCATTTTGGCATTGAGAAATGCATCTGGCGACAGTATATATGGTCAAAAAGATAAAAAATATATTTTCCCGTTCGAGTCGATAAAAGGCACCCCTCCAAAATTATTTCTTTTCAAGATGTATAACGAAGGGCGGAATTTCATAGACAATGGGTATTGCCTGGAAGGGAAAGGTGGTTGCATCGGATGCGGAGGATGCGAAGAAAGAAAGCTCTTATCACTTCCGGCAATAAAGCGAGAAGACATTGAAAGACTCAAAAATACAGTGGAGAAAAAGAAAAGGCCACGGATCGTGCAGGTACCAGTTACCATAAAAGAAGCTGGACGTTATCTGACACCGGAAGCAAAATGCGCCTTCATAGGAAAAGCTATACTTGAACAAATACCTTCTCTTGTAAGAGATTATCTTGCTTGCAGGCAGGTGCAGAATATGCATGCCTCAAAAGGATATGGGTTCCTTTTCGGCAGATTCCTGTATGATTTTGAATTTTCAGGCAATCATGGAGTTTTCCTTGAGCACATTAAGGAAAAAAGTATCGATTCATCACTATTGAGTATCTCATTCTTAACAGGGAAAGAAATCGGAAATAATTTCAGAATAGTATCACGTTGGAACGACGCTTCAAAATACAGTTTCCAGAACCATTTGCAGGAATACCTGCTTTCTAAAGGACTTGGTTTTGATATTAAGGAACAGGAACAATTGATCTATTTTAAGATCGCAGCGAAGGACAGGAAAAAAAAGCTCCTGAATTCGGCTGTATTTCAACGGGAAGATAATAAAGTGACTCTTGAAGTAGATACAGGTTCGAAATTCTTGATTATCGAGATGCTTAAGTACCTTTTTGGCGATGGATGGGTTGATGCAATGGTCGAGTCGATATGATATACCATGCAACGTTTGAAGATTTTCAGAACTTTCTGGGGTATAGCTACGTAAGCTGTCACCAGGGGCAGATTAGCAGCCATTTCGGGCAGAGGCCTTTATAGTGGGTGTTTTTACAATCGCAACGCTCTGAGCTTTTTTATCAGCTCCTCGGACCTGCGATCTCCAGGGCCTGCAGGAGATCTACGACTGGATCCTGTCAGGTCCTGGCTAAAATCCTAAACCAAATGTGAAAGAATGCAGCTCAAGAATTGCACAAAAGTATAACAAGCTGGCTGCCTGCAATAACATGGAACGGTTCAATCCACTCACGGTTCTTCTTCTTTAATTATTCAAATAATGGTACACTGCCAGTGTATAAATACACCCGCGCTGGTATCATACTCCCAGAACCATTCTTAGAATGTTTCTCATTGCAGGATCCAATCCGATGGAGAGTATAATGAATTTCAAAAGATATCGAATGTTATCTGAATTTCTAAATTTGGTATTCAGAATCCACAGAATAGGCAAGATTAGGTATCTCCAATCATATTCACCTATCTGAATAAATGCTGATGCTGGAATAAGGAAATCGAACACCGGTTTATGGAAAATAGTATCCAGCCATACATATATCGATAGTATATTCAGAATATGTGCCCATATGATAATTGCATTGAGTTTATTAGTCATAAGGGAAAATCCAAGATAACGGTTTACACCGTAGATGAGAGTTATTAAGCCCGTACCAAGGCCCAAACTCCATAGAAATACTTCTGGATGAACCAATTCTGTGTTAACCCTATACATGCCGCTCAATAACAGAGCAAAGGCGGATATGGATAAAACAACGCCCATACCACCAAACAACACCCGCCAATCATGTATATTCAATTTCGGAGCGAGACCATAGTATGCACTGCAGCAACAGCAGATAATTTCCATGACTAACCTCCATGTCGTGATGCCTCTCGTCAGCTTCACGCAAAGCCATGCAGGTAACAAGATGCCTGGGGTGTACCTCTCCTGCCCTGGTATCGTAATAATTCACGTCTTTCTGTATCTCAAGGAGCTTCGCATAGTGATTAGTTCCATCAAAAAGATGGTTAATACGCCTCACATAGAATAATCGATCAGATCGAAGAATAGACAATTGTGATTTATAATTTCTCTATGGTTTTTCTTGCATCCTCATAAACATCAACACTTAGCCACATGATCTTTGCAAGTTTATCCATGGCATCCAGCGCCTCATTTTTTGGTATTTTTTTTAGTTTTGCGGATCTGATAAGCACACCAATCGAACCAATAACCTCCAACCCCAGGCCAATAGCGAAACGCCTTGCTGCCAGATCATCAATAAGTATTGGATATTTTAGCTTTTTCGCAAGCATTATCGCCGATGCTTCCCCAACATCTATTCCTGTGCTCTCTGCAATCTCTTTTATCTTGTTATTATGTTTGTTAGCTACAACTATCCATCCATTTTCTACTTCGCTCTCAATCAAAAAGGCATCTGCCATCCCTTCATCCTTTCCACGGTCAATGACCTCCAGTTTGACCTCATAAGGTATTATTACCTCTTCAAACAGTTCTTTAATAAGATTTAACCTGTATATTTGCGCAAGATGGATTAATGGTCCTGAGTTGCTTACTATCATATCTCCTTCATGGCCCACTGAATATCTACATCCAGATCTTCTTTTTCATAGCGAAAAGGAATATTTCTTCTCCTTAATTCTTCTAATGCCTTCCTGTATGTTATTCCTGCCATCCTTGCAGCCTTCCAGAGGGAGACTTTACCTTCGCTATACGAATCAAAGGCTTTCTTAATTTGATATTCACGAAGCGCATCTCCTATGAGCTTGCGAAGCATTGTGCCCTTATCAAGAACTTCTTGCTTACACGCTTCCTCAATGGCCTGAACATATTGATCTGGCAATCGGATCGATATTGTCTTCATGGTTTACATTCTATTAAAACGTATACTTAAGTGTTGTTGTTTGTCCTCTTCCCCATGTAAAGGACAAATTCAATCTCTGATTATATCCGAAACGCAGCGTTTTTAACGTAATCGGACAATCATGTCCTGCATGCTTGCAAAAAAGGACAGGTACACAACAGGCGAACACGCACTCAACAAAAAGGAATATCTGAAACTCATCTCAGTGGTGGATCACCTGGAAGATGAGGTGATGATCAAACTGGCTATTTCAACCGGTATAAGACGGGAAGACCTCTGCCACGGGACAATGAAACGAAAACGAATTGATAAATCCACAAAAAAGACGGTTGAGTACGTGGTTATTTCGGGGATCAAGGTATCTGACATTGATTTTGAGGAGAAGAAGCTGTCTTTTCTGGAGAGCAAGAAGAACCGGATCTGGGAAGTGCCGCTGTCTGATGATATGCTGGTCAAGATGAGAAAATTGATCAACAGCAGGGGAAAGAACCAGAGCGAGTATCTCCTATTCCGGAAGGACTGCACACCGCAAGCTGCCGGCATACTGCGATAAAGCACGGATTCTACGAAGACCGTTCCATGCACTTCGAGCAACATGCATCAAGTTCTGCCAGGCTGCTGGCTGGGCTCCAGAGCAGGTCTCCAGGCTGACCGGAGATACGATTGCGGTGATCCAGGAGCATTACAGTACGCCCACAAACGCTGAAATGCAGGCTGTGAGCCAGGATCAGCCGATCCTGCAAATAAGCTCTTCGGTAGATACCGCGACCTGAGAGAAGGATTCGTCCATACCTCATTTAGGGGGTGATGAGGATACATTATAAGCATTCTGAAGAAGGTAGTTCACTTGGTCGAAATAATCGGTAGCTTTATTTATTTGTGTGTTACATTGTGCACATAGTATTTATGATTGTAGTAAAGGATTCTATGATATTGATTCATCTGGCTAAAATGCAGATACTCGCTGATTCGTGCCAGTATTTTGGTAATGTCCTCATTCCAACAAAAGTATATGAGGAGACTGTAATTAACGGAAAGAGAAAAGGTCATCCAGACGCGTTAATAGTTGAACAGACAATCAACAATAATCTGATAAAAATAAAGAGAGTCAAGAACAAAGATAAAGTAGATAATTTAAGACTGTTCGGGCTGCATCTCGGTGAAGCCGAGGCAGTGGCACTATATTTCCAGGAGAAAGCCGAATTTCTGGCAACTGATGATGATACCTGTCGAAAAAACAGGATCATCCTGGGGATTAATATTATTGGCTCACCTGCAATTGTTATTATCTTATTTAGAAAAGCTCTGATAACAAGAAAGAAAGCACTCGATTGTGTTTCCGCCCTTGAAACAATTGGTTGGTTTGATACAGAGGTTATACATGAGATGAAACGACAAATCGAAAAGAGGTGAAGAAATGTCTGAACTGATTTCTTTAGGAATAAGACTTGATAAAAAAATGGTTGAAGAGTTGAACCGAATAGCGGATGAAGAGCATGTAGACAGGACAACTGTTATTAGAAAGCTCATAGCAGAGGCCGTCGAGAATTACAAAAAGGATATGGTTCTTCGAAAATATGAGCAGGGTAAAATTAGCATATCAAAAGCAGCGGAAGATACGGGATTGACTGTAGGGGAAATTGAAGAATACATGGTCAGAAAAGGCTACAGATCAAAGTATTCAACAGCGGACTTAGAAAGAGAACTGGAACTTTTAAAGGCCTGAAGGCAGGGGTTTGTAAACTTCGGTTAATTTAAGGGTTATACGCAGTACGATCGTATCAGAAAAAATTCTTTCGAATAAAAAGAAGAGCGGAAGAGTACAAGTGACTCTCAGTTTATTGCCTATGAGTACTTGACGCACAAATCGGGACGGTACTCTTTTTTAAAAGTTTCAATACACTTTTTTGACGTTTCCGCTATCATGGATTCGGTTCATCTCTTTCTGGCAGCAACAGCTGCCATCATAGCAAAGATCATTAATATCCACTCAAATCCCTGCGCCTTTACAACATCAGGTTGTCCTTCTCTACCTGGCGTTTCTTTTACAACATTTGAATACCCATCTGCCATACTGCTTCCCCCCAGTTTTATCAACCAGAAGTCTGACCCGTGATTTCCGCAGGAATCATCCTTCACGCCACCTATGATATAGCCGCTGTCCGATGTCTCAATGACCGAGGATGGATTGTTCCCTTCGAACCTATTATGCCAACGCACGCTCCCATTCGCATCAGTCTTAATAAGCCAGAAGCCGGCGCCGCTCCCGTCAGCCAGAATGAGATAACCGCCGTCTTTACTCTGCCTTACAGATCTTGCGGATCCATAGTCCTTTTCATCATAGGTCTTCTGCCATAGCGTATTTCCGTCGCGATCGGTCTTCATCATCCAGACATTGATGATGTTACCTGTGGTAGCTTCATATTTCCACATATTCCCGGCGATGATATAACCTCCATCCATTGTCTGATTGATCGAATATGCCATCGGGGTCGTACCTGTCCCACTATATGTTTTCAACCACTTCTCATTTCCGTTTTGATCTACTTTAAGGAGCCAGGCTCCAGTGGTCATGAGACTTACCATAGATGTAGTTCCCACAACAGTATAGCCACCATCAATGGATTCAATAACAGAGTAACCTTCACTGCTGCCGCTTAAATCCCAGGTCTTTTCCCACAACTTGTTCCCGTCCTTATCTGTCTTCCCAAGAATTAGACCAAACCTTGGATCAGCAGGTCCTCCGACCAGATTAGTGATACCTGTCACGATGTAGCTGCCGTTTGAATTCTCAATTGCAGAAAATCCGACGTTGTATGAGAAATCATCGATACTGCCAGGTCTTCCGAACGTCCTGTTCCACTGCTCATTCCCGAACCTGTCTGTCTTTACAAGCCAGATCATCTGCGAATGCTCGCTGTGCAGGTTTATTGACCCTGCGAAAACATAGCCGCCGTCTGAGGTTTGCTCGACCGATTTTGCATCTGTCTGACCATCAATAACGGCGTATGTTATGTTCCATTCTTCATTTCCATCAGAATCTACCTTGACAAGGTAAGCACCTATCCCATATAGAAAAGACGTATCCCCCGCCATGATATATCCTCCATCTGAGGTCTGGCCAACGCTTCTTTCCCCGTCGGCATCTTTTCCTCCGTAAGTCCTGTTCCATCGTTCTTCAGGAGGTATGGATCTCTGGACTTCAAGCCCAATTGTGCTTGAACCTATGCCATTATTATTTTTGTCCTTGAGCATCAGGCTGACATTGTATTTGCCGTCTGAAGCATAGGAATGGACTATTTTTTTTCCTGGCGTTACCGTTTTATTACCATCTCCGAAATCCCAAATGTAGCTGCGGATCTTCCCATCAGGGTCATAGCTCAGTGAGGCATCGAATGTTATTCCTTGACCTGCTCCTGGAAGATTCGGTATGAAAGAGATGAACGGTATCGTACCTCTTTTCAATTTTATCAGCCATATATCCGAGTCGCTGTTACCTGCTTTGATAAGACCGCCGTCAGATGTCTGCTTAAGAGAAATTATTTCGGTTTCTTTAGAATCCACAATCCACTGAATATTCCCTTCCGCATCTATCTTCATTATGCCGTCCTCAGAAGAAGCAAGATACCCGCCGTCAGTCATTTCCTGGAAATGCTTATATCCAAACCCTTTATAATTCCTGCTCCATCGTTTGTTCCCATACTGGTCGAATTTTCTGATCCACAGTTCGCAGCCGAAATTTCCTGCGAAAATATAATCGCCATCAGAGGTTTCGTAGATAGAGTATATGCTGACATACCTGAATTCCTCAAAGCTCTTTTTCCACTGCACATCTCCCTCAGTGTCGGTTTTTGCAAGCCATAGATCAAAGTCCCCCCAGCCGCAGCATGATATGTTCTTTCCTGCGATAAGGTATCCGCCGTCAGATGTCTGGTGGACCGCATCTGTCCTGACAAGCTTCTCTCCATGCTCAAAGGTCTTTTTCCATATCTCTTTTCCATCAGCAGCGACCCTGGAGAGCCAGAGATCAGAGAAAATGAGGCCTGTTTCTCCAGCTATTATCAGTCCGCCGTCGGATGTCGTGTCGAGCGGATATGCCCGTCCTCCTTCTAAGGTCATGTTCCACAGCTGGTTCCCGCTGGTATCTATCCTGATAATCCTGAGGTCCAGGGGCGGGATGACATCCTGGTTCGGGTCTAATTCCTTCCGGTGGAATCCTGACAGAATATATCCGTCATTCTCTGTTTCAACGATCGAAATGACCTCGTTATAACCCGGTTCTCCGAATGTACGGTTCCACAGCTCCTTTCCTTTCTCATCCGTCTTAACGAGCAATATAGTCTGCAGCGGCCCTGAGGGCTTACTGGAGGCAAAGATATAGCCGCGGTCTTGCGTCTCCTGAATATCCTTTATCCAGCCCATCCCTTCATATGTCTTGTTCCATTCCTCCCCGATCTCGACCGAGGATGCGAGCACGGTCGCGTTCAAACTTACATATACAAGAGCCATGAACAGATACCGCTTTTTCATAATTCACCATTCCCTTTGATAAACCTCTCTCGCATTATGATCTTATTAAAGTTTCCATCAGGGGGGCTGTGGGACATAATTAACCGGGATACAAATTCATCAAATTATGCCAGACATCCATACATGTAAACGCTGTACTAATACGATCATCGTTTCAACTATACCACTTCCAGGTATCCATAAAGCACGATAGAGTCATTGCATCGCTGGTAGCTATCAGGAGAGCCAGCACGGGGGTGGTATGAATGGTAGAGTGCTGGTCC
>Ga0209641_10003553_pt1 | contig 13077 bp, 9 predicted proteins | sample RifCSP16_1_FD_184022 | JGI IMG/M metagenome (GOLD analysis project Ga0209641, IMG submission 184022) | Soil microbial communities from Rifle, Colorado - Rifle CSP2_sed 16_1 (SPAdes) (version 2) | ecosystem: Environmental > Terrestrial > Deep subsurface > Rock core/Sediment | place: Rifle...
CCCCTGGTAGCGCTGGCCTTCGGTCTGGCAATCAACCTTATCGCCGGCTGGGCGCTGGGAGCAAGCGCGTCCTCGGAGTGGGTGACCGCATTGTTCAACGGCATTATCGCCGGCATGGCCGCCAGCCAGTAGAAATGGTTGACGAACATGCCGTACTTGGCGGCGTTGGCGGCGTGGCCCATCACCTCCAGCGCCCCCAGGTTCGCCGCCATAAAGGCCAGGCCGGTAATCCAGCCGGGGATGGACCTCCCGGAGAGGAAGAAGTCCTCGCTGGTTTTCATCCGGCCGCGCAGCGCGACGCCAGCTGCGTCGAACTGCGGAAGGTGCAGGCTGACGACATCATGTGACCAGACCTGGCGGGTCGCTTCCCAGCCGATCGTCGGCATGACCACGCCTTTACTCAAGCGGAAGGCCACGGGAAGGCGCTGAACGACCACGCCGCCCATCGCATCATGCAGCGGCAGGCTCCGGTCATACTGCGAAGTCAAGACCGTCACTTGGTGCCCACGAGCAGCGAGCGCTCGCGAGAGCCTCTCCACGTAGATCGTCAGGCCAGAGACGTGCGGCCGGTAATACGTCAGAACGACAAGGACCTTCATGCAACCCGGCCCACTCGGGTCGGTCTAGCGAGGGATGTGCCTCCCTGAGGTCGGAATAGGACCACCGCCCCTCTTCCCTTCTCCGGGCATCTTTCCGAGACCGCTCTCGGCAGCGAGTGCGCCATGATCTTCGTCGTGGTCACCTGGTGACGGCCCCCCAGGCAGGGTCGGCCAAACACTGCCTTCAGGAGGCCTGGTCGATTCAAGCTGGGGATTATAGCATCCGGGCCCAGTCCTGCTTGGGCCCGTGTGATGCCACGACTTACAGCGCTGGAGGACGTATTCGAGCCTGATCTAGGTGAATAGCGAGGGGTTGCTGCTGACCCAATCGTAGAGGAGCTTGACGCCATGTTTGACGCCGACGGAGGGCGCCCAGGCGAGGTCACGTGTGGCCTTAGAAATGTCGGATACGTACACCCGCTGGTCGCCTGGTCGCCAGTCGCCCGTTTCAACTTGGATCGGCTGGCCACGCAGCTCGGCGAGTAGCGGCCCGAACTCCGCCCAGACAGAAAGGCTGTTCTCGGGTCCTCCGCCGATGTTGTACGCCTGCCCCTGGGTGATCTCCGGTCGCTGAACAGCACGCAACATGGCCTCGACCAGGTCGTCCACAAAGAGCACATCCCGGACCTGCTTGCCGTCGCCGTAGATCTTGATCGGGCGCCCATAGATGGCGGCGATGACGAACCAGGCCAACCAACCCTGATCCTCGATCCCAAACTGACGCCTGCCGTAGATGCACGAGTTGCGGAAGACGACGGTTTGCATCCCGTAGATCCGATGGTAATCCAAGAAATACTGGTCGGCCGCGCCCTTCGAGCAGCCGTAAGGAGAGTAGAAGTCGAGCGGGACAGTCTCGGGCACGCCAGCCGGCAGTTCGACGAAGCGATAGCGGCTGTCCTGTTCCTCCACGGAGAAGGAAGACAGTTCACCATAAACCTTGTTCGTCGAAGTCAGAAGCAGAATGGCCTCCGGAGCCTGACGCCGGGCGGCTTCGAGCACGTTCAGCGACCCAAGTGCGTTGACCTCGAAATCGTAGCGCGGATCGGTGACTGAGCTCGTGACAGCCACCTGGGCGGCGAAATGCAAGATAGCCTCCGCCTGCCGGGCTTCGGCGAACGTCCGCTCCAGCGCGGCGGCGTCCCGAATGTCGACTTGGAAGAACGGGAAGTTCCCGTGCTTCTGACGAAGCCAGGCCAAATTCTTCTCACTCCCCGGCCGCGAGAGGTTGTCGACGACCACGACTTCCCGCCCCTCCGTCAATAGACGATCGACCGTGTTCGATCCGATGAAGCCCGCTCCACCGGTTATCAGAAACGTCATGAGCACCTCCAGGCAGGCGCCGATCAGCAAGCAGCAATAAGCAACTGGCATCAAGCAACAAGCAATTAGCAATAAGCAATAAGCAATTAGCAATTAGCAATTAGCAATCAGCGCTGGGCATTAAGCAGTAAGCAGTAAGCAATGAGCTGTCAGCCTTCAGCTGATAGTTGTCCGGTTGAAGCATGAAGCTTGTAGCCTGCAGCTCCCCTCCCCTGTCCTGCATCTTGAAGCACGCGTCCTGCGTCTTGTGTCCCGTGTCTTGTGTCTTGAAGCTTGAAGCACGGGACTACTCCTCCCCGATCTTGAGTACCGCCATAAACGCATCTTGCGGTATCTCTACGCTCCCGACTCTCTTAAGGCGTTTCTTGCCTTTCTTCTGCTTCTCCAAGAGTTTCTTCTTGCGACTGATGTCTCCTCCGTAGCATTTGGCCAGAACGTCTTTGCGCAGAGCTTTGACGTTGGCGCGAGAAATCACGCGGCCACCGGCGACCGCCTGAATTGGGACGGGGAACAATTGGCGCGGGATCAGCTCCTTCAGCTTGGAGACCAGAGCCTGTCCCTTGTGGTAGGCATCCCTGCGATGGACGATCATTGCCAATGCATCCACCGGCTCTTCGTTGATCAGGATCTCCAGCTTGATGAGGTCATCCGCCCGGTACCCAGAGAAGTGGTAGTCGAGCGAAGCGTAGCCTTGGGTGCGTGACTTGAGCTGATCGTAGAAGTCGATAATCAGTTCCGCCAGCGGGATTTTGAAGCTCAGCACAACCCTCCCAGGGGCCGGATAGTCCTGCTCAGTGAACGTCCCCCTCCGCTTCGTAACCAGATCCATAACCGTGCCGTAAAAGCTCTCCGGGGTGAAAACCTGGATACCCATCCATGGTTCGCGAACTTCGGCGATTTGAGACGAGTCGGGGAGCCTGGCCGGCGAGTCGATCTGCAAAGTTGAGCCCTCGGTCATCAAGACCTCGTATTCCACTGAGGGCGCGGTTGCGATAAGGTTGATGTCGTGCTCGCGCTCCAGGCGCTCCTGCACGATCTCCATGTGGAACATCCCCAGGAAGCCACAGCGGAACCCGAAATTCAGGGCCTGGGATGTCTCTGGTTGGTAAACTAAGGAAGCGTCATTCAGCTGAAGCTTCTCGAGCGCTTCTTTCAAGTCTGCGTAGTCTTCGCCCTCGACCGGGTAGAACCCCGCAAATACCATCGGCTTCGGATTTTGGTATCCCTCCAGAGGAGTCACCGACGGCCGAAGGCTCGACGTGAGCGTGTCCCCGACGCGGCACTCACGTACGCTCTTGAGACCCGTTGCAATGTAGCCGACCTCGCCGGCCATCAGTCGACCCGTCGGGTGCAGCCCGGGAGCGAAGGTCCCGATCTCGATCGGCTTGAGGTTGACGCCGCTCGCCATCAGGCGCAGATCATCCCCCTGCTCAAGACCGCCGTCGACCAGACGCACATAGGCAATCACCCCCTTGTACGAGTCGTAATGGGTGTCGAAGATCAAGGCCCGAAGGGGCGCGGAGGGATCGCCTCTGGGTGGAGGGACGTGCTCGACGACCGCCCGGAGAACGTCTTCCACATGGGTCCCCAACTTGGCCGAGATGCGCGGAATGTCATTCGGATCGGTCCCCAATAGGGCTTGAATCTCCCCGGCGACTTCGTCTGGTCGAGCCGCAGGGAGATCGATCTTGTTGATCACCGGTATGACTTCGAGGCCGGCGCCGAGGGCCAGGTACAAGTTAGCCAGCGTCTGGGCTTCAATCCCCTGAGTTGCGTCGACCACCAGAACTGCGCCCTCGCACGCCTCAAGGGCGCGGCTTACCTCGTAAGAGAAGTCGACGTGTCCAGGCGTGTCGATGAGGTTGAGTTCATACTCTTGTCCACCCTCGGCCCGGTAGGCCATTCGGACGGCAGAGGCCTTGATGGTAACCCCCTTCTCTCGCTCAAGGTCCATGCTGTCGAGGACCTGCTCCATCATTTCGCGCTCCGAGATCGTGCCGGTTAGCTGAAGGAGGCGATCGGCCAGGGTAGATTTCCCGTGATCGATGTGGGCGATGATGCAGAAGTTGCGAATGTGTGTCGAGTCCATCGGGCTATCAGACATGAACGGGCGAGAGGAAACCCTCCCGCGCCCGGAAGTATACCTGACACACGATGGCCTCGATAGTTTTCAGTCGGCTTGGGGTCCAAACAGGCCACGCAGCATGTCCGCCTCGGGCCTGGCGAACCCACCTACGACCGACCAGAGCAGGAACTCGGCGTTGCCTTTTGGCCCGGTCAGCGGCGATCGCAACAAGCCTTGAGGCACCAGACCCGTGGCGGAGGATGCTACCAGAACCTTCTCCACCACCTGCCGGTGAATCTCAGGATCCCGAATCACACCGCTTCTGCCGACCGCCTCTCGGCCTGCCTCGAACTGGGGCTTGATCAGGGCGACCACTTGACCCCGCTCGGACAGCCACCCTCGAACAACCGGGAGAAGCAGCTCGAGCGAGATGAACGCGGCATCGATGACCGCGATCTCGATCGGCTCAGGGAGCCTGTCCTGGTACCTCGCGTTGACCCCTTCCATGACGACCACTCGTTCATCCTGTCGCACGCGCCAATGCAAAATGCCGCGGCCGACGTCTAGCGCGTACACCCTGGCGGCGCCGTGCTGAAGCAAGCAATCGGTGAATCCACCTGTCGATGCCCCCACGTCGGCACAGATCTTGGTTTCGACGTCGATCGAGAACGCTTCCAGTGCGTGCGCCAACTTCTCTCCTCCGCGCGATACGAAGCGTGGCCCCGGATCGATGCGGATCTCCTGCCCCGGATCCACTCGCTGCGATGGTTTTGAGACCGGCTGGCCTTCGACCCGCACCTGGCCAGCCATGACCAGGCGTTGCGCGGTCGCCCGGCTCTCAGCCAGCCCACGTTCAACCATCAAGACATCGATCCGCCGCTTGTTTGCCATATATACAGCCAGATTCGAGAAGGAAAGCCCGGTGGTCAGTTTCTGTCGCCGGCATCCCCCTTTGCGGTTCCGCGAACGCCCTTCCGACCGAGCCCGGATCCCGATCAGGTAGATTCTACTTGATCCGTTCGTCGGCCCGTCAGGGGTGCGCCGGATGCTTGCCGCGGGGCAGCGATACGAGTATGATCCGACGTATGCTCATGGCCTTGATTCGAACCATGCGGCCCCGCCAGTGGGCGAAGAATGTCTTTGTGTTCGCCGCGCTGGTGTTCGACCTGAAGTTGCTAGAGGTAACTCCATTCCTGAGGACCCTGGCCGGTTTCGGCCTTCTGTGTCTGGCCTCGAGCACGGTCTATCTGATCAACGACTTGGCCGACGTCGCGCAAGACCGACGCCATCCGACCAAACGACTGAGGCCAATCGCCGCGGGTGAGCTGCCGATCAACACCGCCAGGATCGCGGCGGTGGTATTGGCGGCGATCACCCTCGGGACCAGCTACGCGCTTCACCCCCTGTTCGGCCACATCATCCTGGCGTACATGATCTCCAACCTCTTCTATTCGTATCGCTTGAAGCACATTCCGATTATCGACGTGCTCATCGTCGCCGCCGGCTTCGTCTTACGCGTCGCCGCGGGCGTTTCTTTGATCCATGTCGAGCGCTTCTCGCCGTGGCTTTACGTTGTAACGACCCTCGGCGCCCTGTTCATCGGGTTCGGAAAACGACGCGCCGAAATGGTCATGTTGCGCGACGAGGCCAACAGCCATCGCCGAGTGCTAGACGGGTACACCATCCCCTACCTCGATCAACTGTTGGTTATCGTCTCGGCCACAACCATCATCGCCTACTCGCTCTACACGTTTTCGGCCGAGAATCTGCCCCGTAACCATTTGATGATGCTGACCATCCCGTTTGTCATCTACGGGGTCTTTCGCTATCTATATCTGATCCACGTCGAGGACGCCGGCGGCGCGCCGGAAGAACTTTTCCTTTCCGACCGTCCACTGCTGGCCACAATCGTCTTCTGGGGCCTGGCGGCGGCAGGGATCCTGTATGTCGGCTCCGGCGCATGACCGCCGCCCAAGCACCAGGCAAGATCATTCTATTCGGCGAGCACGCCGTCGTGTATGGTCGCCCGGCGATCGCCGTCCCCCTGGCCCAGGTTCAAGCCACCGCTGAAGTAACCGATATGCGAGACGCGCCTCGCGGCCGGATCCGCATCGAGGCTCCTGACGTCGAAGTTTCTCGTTGGCTACACGAATGTCCGGAGACGGACCCACTCGCCAAAGCCGTTAGGCTCACCCTGGATGAGGTCGGTGCAAGCGACTTCCCTGCCTGCCGGGTCAGCCTCTCATCAGACATACCGATCGCGGGCGGATTGGGGTCCGGCGCCGCGGTTTCCGTGGCGATCATCCGCGCCCTGTCTGCTCACCTGGGGACGCCCCTCCAACTGGATCGCCAGTCGGCGCTGGCCTTCGAGGTCGAGAAGCTGCATCATGGGACCCCGTCGGGCATCGACAACACCGTCGTCACCTACAACCAACCCGTTTATTTTGTGCGCGGCGAACCGCCAGAACCCTTTCAGATCGGCCAACCGTTCACCTTGGCAGTCGGCGTCAGCGACATGCCGTCGCCGACCTCGGCCGCGGTGTCGATGGTGAGACAGGGCTGGCTCAAGAATGGCGAGCGCTTTGATGATCTTTTTGACGCCATCGGGAAAGTCGCGTCGCAGGCGCGAAAGGTGATCGAGATTGGCAGGCCCGCCGACCTGGGTCCGCTGATGGACGAGAACCAGAGGCTCTTGGAGGAGCTCGGAGTCTCGAGCTCTGCCTTGCGCGAGATGATCCAGGCTGCACACACGGCGGGCGCATTAGGGGCCAAGCTCTCCGGGGCTGGGATGGGGGGAAACGTGATTGCATTGGTCACCGATGCAACGCGCAAACGGGTACTTGAGGCATTCGAATTGGCCGGGGCGACGAAGACGCTTGAGACCGAGGTTCGACCGTGACGACCTTCCTGAAGCTCGGTGGCTCGCTCATCACCGACAAGGATCGGCCTCAGACCGCCCGGGAGGACGTCCTCCGTCGGCTGTCGAAGGAGATCGCCACTGTCTTGCAGGAGAACCCCGGCCTGAGCCTCGTGCTTGGACACGGGTCAGGGTCATTCGGGCACAAGGTCGCCGCCCTTCACGGGACCCACGCGGGTGCGGCAACACCTGAAGAGTGGCGCGGCTTTGCCGCTGTGTGGGCTTCCGCAAGTAGGCTTACGCGCATCGTGATCGACTCCCTGATCGAAGCCGGTCTGCCAGCGATCGCGCTCCCCCCTTCGGCCTCAGCCGTTTGTCAAGACGGCCGGTTGGTGACCCTGGCGACAGAGCCGATCGAGCGTGCGTTATCTGCCGGTCTGCTGCCAGTTGTTCGCGGCGATGTCGCCTTCGACCGCATCCGAGGTTCGACCATCGTCTCGACGGAGAAGGTCATGGCCTACCTTGCGCCGATCCTCAAACCCTCGCGTGTGCTCATGGCCGGCGTCGAGCCGGGGGTCTTCGCTGACTTTCCGATGAACCAACATCTTCTTGAAGTGCTTACCCCCGACCTGCTCGGTGGGGCCCACGTGGTAGGGGCCAGGTCGACCGACGTCACGGGGGGCATGGCGGACAAGGTCGCCCAGGCATTCGCTTTGGCCAAAGCCGTCCCCGGGGTCGAGGTGCGCATATTCTCGGGGATGGAGCCGGGAGTGATCCAACATACCTTGTCCGGCACGCCAGCCGGGACTCTGATCCGCCTGCCTTGAAGGCGCTCGATCTCAACTGTGTGCTCCACCCTTCCCCATCCGACATCCATCTCAAGCCATAGGGTACAATTTTCGCCGTCGGGCCACACTGAGGAGGGATTCTGATAAACGGGAGTTGCCGGAGGCATCGAGGATGAGGCTCCGTATTCTGACCGGTGTCATCCTGGCGACACTCCTTTGGGGCTGCCGTCCAGGTGAGCCTATCACGCCCCCCGTTTTGGAAAGCCCCGCCACACCGGAATTCTCCTTTGGCGAGTTCGAGGTTCAGACCGTCGAGGCAAGCGTGGAAGGAGAGGGCCCGGCTGATGTCACCTTGACGGTGGGCGGCATGCTGTCGGACGCGTGCACGCAGATCGACTCGGTGTCACAAGAACGGATGGGCAACTTAGTCTCGGTCCACATCACGACCCGCCGTGAGAAAGACACCGTGTGCGTCCAGGTCCTTGCCCCCCACCGTGAGGTTATTCGACTGGGCACGTTCGCCGACCCGGGGTCATACACCATCAAGGTGAACAGTGTTCAGACTGTCGTCCTGGTCGGAACGATACCCGAAGAACCAGTCGGCGGGTATGCCGACCCGGTGAACCGGCAGTACACCACCCCAGACGGTTCTCTCACTCTTTCCGCACCCACCACCTGGCAAGTCCAGGTTACCTCTGGATCAATTGTCGTCGCAGCAACGACCGAAGCGATTTCGCAGCCAGAGGCGCCCTCAGCCGCCCGTGTATCCGTGACGATCGTCAGCGGGCCTCACCGGGCCGCAGATTTTGGGATCGACGGCCTGACACTGCGTGAGGCCTTCGTATTCCTGGTCGTAGACAGGGGCCTTATGGTCGGCCCCCCGAAGAGCATTGAAGATGAGAGATGGCCGACGCTCTGGCAGCACGCCAGTTCTCCGGCGACGGGCGACGTGGATCTCCGGGTACTTTCGATTGACGCGGAGACCGTTCTCGCTATCCTGGCACACGCCCCTCCGGGGGAGTGGGCTTCGTTCGAGCCTCTCTTCCAAGCCATCCTCGCCTCTCTCGATCTCAGCTGACCTTTCTTCACCCCTGTTCGCCGTTGAGGCTGTGAATAGATGGAACATCCTGCCCAAAGCGCATCAGCGAGAATCGACTCTGACTCCACCCGGTCAGGCGCCTGACTCACCCCCCCGCCCCCTCTCCGCCATTGCGGCACGACTTCCGCTCGGGCGAGCAATGGCGGAGAGGGGGAAGAACTCATTCGAAGGAGGGGGCGGCTCCGTCGCCCCCTCCTTCGAACATACCTCTCCCCTTCCCCCGGGAGAGCATCTGCGGTGGTGATGGTGCGTCGGAGGCCGGGGGAGTAGGAATAAGGGGGCCGTTCGCCCCTGGCGTTCCTACCGGGGTGGGGGCTGCATGACCGGTTTCGTATCCAAGCCGGTATAGGGCCGGAATGCGAAACCGGCCTCACTGGAATTCGTTCACAGGCTCCATCCGAGACAAGGTCTTCGGAGCCGTTGGTCCGAGGTCCTAAGGCCTATGTGCTTCGGTCCCCGAGGGATTACTCTTCAAATCATTCCATCCACCCGGCGACTTCTCGTCCAGTCGATCTCCACCCAGACCGTCCTGGCGTGCCGATCGTCCGATCGATGGCCTCGCCGCAGCGGGAAGCAACGAATTCTGGACCGCCCCGGCAGAGCTCACTCCCGAATGGGACGGACGTAACTTGTGATCAGCCGCTGAGCCTCCTAGACTGGAATTGAACTCGTTGAATGACCATGAAGGGTACAAGGACGACGGTCCAGATCACGCAGCGGTCGCAGGTCAGAAGCCTCTCGGATCCGGTCCGTTATCGGGTCCCGACCACCCATTGAGGTCCCCGGACAGCCCAGACGTTGCCTGGAGCTCGAAGGGGCTAGAACGCTGAAGACTTGAGGAGGGGCCCGAATGCCTGAACGCAAGAAGATGACGCTGCCGATGCTCTTCAAGAAGGTCGCCGCGGGGGAGCCGGTCACCATGCTAACCTGCTACGACTTCCCCACCGCCCACCTCCAGGAGCAGGCCGGCATCGATATCGTCCTTGTCGGTGACAGCTTGGGGATGACCATGCTCGGCTATGAGAGCACACTCCCGGTCACGATGGATGACATGATCCGGCACACACAGGCTGTTCGTCGGGGAACCCCGAACGCGTGGCTGATCGGGGACATGCCCTACATGAGCTACCAGCCGAGCGTCGAGACGGCCATCCGCAACGCCGGCCGGTTCATGGCTGAGACCGGCTGCGACGCCGTCAAGCTCGAGGGCGGCGCAGAGATGGCCGATCGCTTGGCTGGCATTGTCGCCGCCGGGATTCCTGCGATGGGACATCTTGGTCTCACCCCCCAGAGCGTCAGCGCTCTGGGAGGCTTTCGCGTCCAGGGCAAGGACGCGATGAGAGCGAAGAAGATCCTGGACGATGCCAAGGCACTTGAGCAAGCCGGGGCGTTCTCCGTGCTACTCGAAATGGTTCCAGACCGGGTATGCGGCTTAATCACACAGCGCGCTCAAAATTGCTTCATCATCAGCCTCGGATCGGGCCCCGATGCCAACGGTCAGCTGTTGATCTATCACGACATGTTCGGTTTGTACCCGCGATTCAAGCCACGCATGGCAAAGGTTTTCGCCGAGGCAGGCACCCTCATCCTGAATGGCCTGCGCCAGTACGTCGCGGAAGTCACGACGCGCAAGTTCCCAGCCGAGGAGAATTGGTTCGGGATGCCGGACGACGCGTATGCGGAGCTTCTTAAGCTCCTCGAGTAGAGACGTTTGCGCTGTTTCCCGATACCGGGTGGATCCCATGACAGGCAGGCGCAAGGAGGAGACGACAATGGACCGCTCGCTTCTCGAAAGACTTCGGATTTCGAACGACCAGGTGGAGCAGATCAACGCCCTCTTGCTTGACCCCGAACTGGAGGTCATGCACGACTTCTTGGAGGTCGTCGGCAAGTACGGAACGCCTGAACAGATCAATCAGAAAGCGGAGGAGGCGCGCCGCCTTCCGCGTCTTCTCGAGCTGGTCGAACAGACAAAGCCAGAGAACCTGGCTCAACTCCATTGGCTGACCGACCAACGAGATCGACGGGTGTTTGTCAACGTCGAAGAATATCGGCGCCAGGTCCTGGGTGACAGGGCAGCAAGGATACAGTTCCAGGAGGACTGCGCCGTGACCCTTGAGGTTAGCGCCTGCCAGTACTTCGACTGGGTGATCGAGGCCGCCCGCCGCGCGATCGCGCAGCGCTCCTTAATGCCCGGACGTTTTATCAGGGTGCGAAAGATGAAGGAGCAGGAGGCAGATGGCGACCTGCCGGCATTTGCAGCGGCGATGCAGATCATCGGGGCTAGCTACGTTGAGACTCTCGACACCAAGGGCACGGATGGATCTAACGTCCATCTCGGAGGGCCCGAAACCATCACGGGCTACTTCGGCGGCATCGGCCAACCGAACGGATATGCGCTGAAGTGGCTCGATGAATACCTCTACTACTACACGAACTACGGCGTCCGCCAGGTGCTCAACATCAACCCTGGCACCGTGCTTCTGGGCTACCTACTGCATCGGCTCGGCGTGGATATCGAGTTCAAGATCTCGGTCTTCATGGGCAACGACAACCCCTACGCCGCTTTGTGGACGCTGATCGGCGCTAAGCTATTCGCTCGCGAGGACGGCACATCGCCGTTGATCGGATTCAACTGGAGCAACTCAGCCGACAACCGGACGCTGGAGATTACGGCTCAGTTTCGAGAAAAGCTCGGTTTCGAGAATGTCGTGCGTTTCGAGCATCACATCACCGAGACCTGGAAGAGCATCGTCCGGCAGCCATACAACCGGCGCTCGGAGCTGGTCGAGATCGCCGACCACGTGGCCAACATTTCCGCCAAACATGAGGGTGGCGAGCCTGACCTCGAGCCACTGCGCGAGCACCCCTCCGACATTCTCGACTACTTCCGGGACAGGGCGGAGATCGTCGAGAACGGCGACTGGGAGTGCCTGACACAGAACTTCCTCGACAAGTTCGACTCAACAAACGAGACAGCCCGCGCCCTGACCTTGGGTGGCCTGTCATTCGTTGCCGCAAAGAACCTGCATCACATCCGTGAACCCGTCGGCGCATAGGCAGTCCCCCAGCGGGAATGAAACCTTTGTGCGGTTATCAACCAGGGCCGACGGACTGTGTTGAAATGAGAAGGGAAACGGCTTCGCCGTTTCCCTTCTCATTTCTCAATTCAACGCCTACCTCTTCCCCGAAATTCGGCGTCGAGTGGAGCGTCCACAAGACACCAAGGGGGTCGAAAGAGGAAGTGGGGCTGGGAGACGCATCGACATCCGTGCGGGATCGCGGGACAGCCGTATAGGACATTGTTCGAGCAGTACGTCAAGGTAGCTTGACGTACTAACCGAGGAGGATCAAAAGAAGATGATCCCCAAGACGATGCACACATTCCTACAGGGTCAGCTTCCCGAGAAGACTCTGGCCAATCGCCTGATCAGGGACGATGGACTGGCCTTCATGGAATTCGGCCCACTCGACGTTGAACGGCTGGCGGCGCTTGGGATCCAGGTGGACAGTCTCGGGCCGACTCTCGTTGTGTGTCTGTGGAATGAGACCTCCGATCTGGAGATCGGAGGCTATCTAATAGTCGACAATCTGGCGATGGGCCGCCCGTCGATGGGGGGGATTCGGATGCTGCCGGAGGTCACCCCCGGAGCGGTCCACAACCTCGCCCGAGGAATGACCTTGAAAAACGCCGCCGCTGATCTTCCTTACGGCGGTGGGAAAGCGGGGATAGTCGCCGAACGCGATCTCTCGCCGGAGGACCACACCCGGGTCGTGCGCGGGTTCGCCCGGCTGATCCATCGCTATCGTGATATCTACCTTCCCGGCCCGGATGTCGGAACGGACGATGCCGACATGCGGACGATCGCTATCGAGAACGGGCTCGACAACGCGCTTTCCAAGCCGATTGAAATGGGCGGCAACAGGATTGACCAGCTCGGCGCGGCTGCCGGAGGGACGATCATCGCTCTGGAGGAGTTGATCCAACTCATGCCGCGCTTGCGGACCCTGCCGCAGTTCTCCTCCAGGGAAATCCCTGCATCGGAAGACATCACCCTGCTGATCCAGGGCTTCGGCGCAGTTGGCGCCCATGCCGCCAAGATCGCCTGCGAACGGATCCCCGGGGTTCGGATCGTCGGGATCAGCGACGAGCAAGGGTACCTGTTCGACCAAGATGGCCTGCCTGTCGACGAATTGTTCGAGCTGTGGCAGTCTCAGCGACTGGTCACCCTTCGCCACTTCGAACGCCTGCTCACCACGCGGGAGCCAAGGCGAGCGTCGTTCAAGTACTCCTCGCAGCCCAATGACCTTCTGCGGGAATCAGCTTTCTGTCTCATCCCTGCGGCACC
>Ga0209641_10003556_pt1 | contig 13068 bp, 11 predicted proteins | sample RifCSP16_1_FD_184022 | JGI IMG/M metagenome (GOLD analysis project Ga0209641, IMG submission 184022) | Soil microbial communities from Rifle, Colorado - Rifle CSP2_sed 16_1 (SPAdes) (version 2) | ecosystem: Environmental > Terrestrial > Deep subsurface > Rock core/Sediment | place: Rifle...
GCCCTTACGTATCCTCTGAACGCAGGCCGGTTCGACCGTGCGGACGGATCCATCCTTTATGTAAGCAGGGGCACCGGCACCTGGGGCCCTCCCATCAGGTTCCTTTCACCGCCGGAAGTGACGGTGATAGAGCTGGTGAGGAAGAAAAAGGAGCCGGCGCAGGGGAAAGTCTGAAACTTTAATCTTGAGCTTTTTCCAAAACCCCCTGCATCCCGTGAATCCCGCCTTGGCGGGACGCGGCGCTGTGAACGGCGGTGCAGAAAAAAGAAAAAGGATCGTGAACTTCCAGGATGCTCCCCGGCTCGATCAGGATCCTTCTTCGTTTCAGAATGTCCAAGACTTTTCTTACTCCGTCCGCACGAGATCCTCAAATCTGATATCCACCCCGAACACCCCCGCGATCTCGTCGGTCTGCGACCTGACGGGCGCCGAGACGGTGATGCAGAGAGCGCCGGTGATCTTGGAGGTGTAAAAGTCCGACACGAAGCTCTTGCCGTCTTTCATCGGGTTGATGAACCACGAGCGGTCGGAGAAATTGTCACCCAGGCCGGCGGTCTCGAACTTCGCTTTATTCTCGATGTCCGTGATGTTCTTCGTGATCTTCTTTCCCTCAGCATTCACCACATAGGCAAACTGAATATAGGGGTCTTCCCGCTGCAGCTTCTCCATCACCGGCTCCTGCAGCGTCGGCCTCATGGACCGCATCTCCGGTCTTTCCACGAATTCCTCCACGATGTGGCGCGCAACCTCCGATGCTTTCTTTTTCAGCTTGTCGAGATCCGAGATAAAATACTCCGGCAGGTGCTTCTTGGCCTTGTCGAGCAGTTCTTCATTCGAAATGCTCGTGGTACGGCCCTCCTCGTACTGCTCGTTTACCCACTTGTGGATCTTCACGAGCCCGGGGTGGCGCTTGTCGATCTTTCGATCGCCCTCGAAGGCAAGGTGGCTGTTCACCCAGTGCGCAATGCCCGCCACGCCCGACTTGTCGGTAATGATGACGCCCATGGGCCGCGCGAGGATCTTCGTCGTGTCGAAGATATTATAAATTTCCTCGTTTTTCATCATGCCGTCGGCATGGATCCCGGCGCTCGTGGAATTGAATTCCGCCCCTACGAAGGGGTAGTTGGCCGGGATGTTGAAGCCCATCTCCTTGCGGAAGTACGCGGCCATCGCGGTGATCGCGCCGGTATCAATGCCCGCGTCGCTTCCGGTAAGGCTCATGTAATCCATAAGGAGCGCCTCGACCGGCGTGTTCCCGGTGCGTTCGCCGAAGCCGAGGAGCGCGCCGTTCACCGATGAGCAGCCGTACAGCCACGCGGAAATGCCGTTCACGAGCCCCTTGTGGAAATCGTTGTGGCCGTGCCACTCGAGCAGCTCGGACGGCACGCCGCCGTCGTGGATCAAGGCATAGAATATCTCCGGCACGCCGCGCGGGAGCGATGCGCCGGGGAAGGGGAATCCATAGCCGAGCGTATCGCATGCCCTGATCTTCACCGGGATCTTTGCCCCCTGCGAGAGCTTCATGAGGTCCTGCACAAAGGGGATCACGAAGCCGTAAAAATCCGCGCGGGTGATGTCTTCCAGATGACAACGGGGAAGGATGCCGTGCTCGAGCGCCGTCGCCACGATGTCGAGGTAGGCATTGAGCGCTTCCTTGCGCGACACGCCGAGCTTCAAAAAAATGTGATAGTCGGAGCACGAGGTAAGAATGCCCGTCTCCTTGAGCCCCATCTCTTTCACGAGCTTGAAATCGTTCTTGTTCGCGCGTATCCAGCCCGTGATCTCGGGATAGCGGTATCCCCTTTCCATGCAAAGCCTCACCGCTTCCTTGTCCTTGGCCGAGTAGAGGAAAAATTCAGACTGGCGGATCACGCCGTTCGGCCCGCTCATGCGGTGGAGGAAATCGAAGATGTCCCCGATCTGCCTGGCGGTATACGGCGGCCTCGACTGCTGGCCGTCGCGGAAGGTGGTGTCCGTGATCCAGATATCCTTCGGGACATTGATGGGAAGCAGCCGGTCTTCGAGCACGACCCTCGGCACGGCAGAGTAGGGGAACATGTCCCGGTAGAGCTCCGGCTCCTTTACCTCTTTGAGCTGGAATCGCGTCCTTGTCCTTCGATCAATGATAGACACCGCTGCCTCCTAAACAAAACACTAATGAAAAATGCAAAATGCAAATTTTAAAATTGCACTTGTCCGTAATTTTGCACTTTGCATTTTGACTTTTGCAATTTTACTTGCTTCCTCGCAGCCCCCGGATAACCGCCCCGTAATCCTTATGCCCGAAGACCGCCGAGCCCGCGACGAGGATATCCGCGCCTGCGCGGATGATCTCCGCCGCATTGTCCGGTTTCACCCCGCCGTCGACCTCGATCTCGATCTTCAGGCCGAGGTCATCGATCCGCTTCCTCAGGGAACGGATCTTTTCCAGGGCCGAAGCGATGAAGGTCTGGCCGCCGAAGCCCGGGTTGACCGACATGATGAGGACCATATCTACGTCGTCCAAAATAAAGTCGAGGCTGGAGAGCGGCGTGGCCGGATTGAGCGATACGCCCGCCCGCACCCCTTTATGCTCCCTCATCATCTGGACCAGTCTGTTCAGATGGCTCGTGGCTTCCACGTGCACCGTCAGATAATCAGCGCCTGCCTTCGCAAAATCGCCGATGTACTGCTCCGGCCGGGCGATCATGAGGTGCACATCGAGCGGCAGCGTTGTGGTCTTGCGCGCCGCTTCCACGATCAGCGGGCCGATGGTTATATTCGGCACAAAATGCCCGTCCATCACATCGATGTGAATAAGGTCCGCCCCCGCCTTCTCCACCGCCTTGATCTCGTCAGCCAGCCGGCCGAAGTCCGCCGAGAGAATGGAGGGAGCCACCTTGATTTTTTTCGTCATGATACTCCTCAAAAAATCAAATCAAAATGCAAAATGAATAATGCAAAATGAAAAGTAGAAAGAATCGCGCATCAGTTCTCATTTTGACTTTTGCAATTTGCAATCTGCATTTTGCATTGAGCTACTGCGTACTCACTTGCTCACAACGATCTCCGCAGCGCCATCCGATGAAACCGGATATCCCGGGCCGGGCTTCTGGCCTATGACGATGCGCTCAGCGCCCGCTGTCGTACTTTCCGATGTTTTGTAGACCACGCGATGCTGGAGTCCTGTCCGCTCAATGGTCCGGACCGCTTCTTCGGCCTTCTTCCCGATAAGCTTCGGCATGACGAGCACTGGCGCTTTTTTGCCCGAGCTGACGAGAATGCTGATCTTGCCGCCCTTCGCGAGCGGACTTCCCGCTGCCGGGTCCTGGGCGATCACCACATCCCGCTGGACATTCTCGGACCAGGCCCGCGACAATGCGCCGGGGAAGAAACCGGCCTGCCGGATCGTCATCTCGGCCTTGCGCATGTGCTCTCCGACGAGGTTCGGTGTCTGCGTCTCGTTCGCCCCCTGGCTCACGATGATGCGGACCGGCCGGCCCTTTTTTATCCCGCTGCCGGGCGCCGGCGTCTGCGAGATCACCGTGTCCCTCGGCTGGGTAGGGTGCGGTTCCCGGCGCTCCACCTTGAGCTGAAGGCCCTGCTGCGTGACCGTCTCGATCGCGGTCACGATATCCTGGCCTGTAAGGTCAGGCGCGCGCACCTCTTCCTGGCGAAGGAGCAAAGCCACCACCGCAAACGCGCTGATCACCCCGACCCCGGCGAGCGCAAGGACCATGCCGAAACCTTTTAAGAACTGCTTCATAATTAGAACACTATATTATACAGAAAAGTCAAAAAGTGCAAGAGTTCTTAGCAATTTTTTATGAGAATTGCCAACTATTTGGGAAAAGGGCTCCGGTCCGGCCTCAGAATTTTTATCCCACTACCTCCGCGTGAAAACAGCTTGACAAAAACCGGTTTGTATTACATAATGTAGTACAATTTTAAGAGAGGTGTGAGATGCCGTCAAGCACGCGATTAGACAAGGAAACCGAGGCCCTGCTGAAGAAAGCCTCGGAATACGCCGGGGTCACCAAGTCGGAGCTGGTGCGGGAATCCATACGGGAGTATTGCGCAAGGATCGTGGAGCAAAAACAGCGGACCCCGTGGGAGATTTACCAGGCGGTTCACAAGAGCGAAGAGGGAAGCGGGCATGGAAAGCGGATCAGGAACGCCAAGGAAATATTGAAAGCCCATTTGGAAGAGAAGCGGAAAAAATGGTCATTATAGACGCGGGCCCGCTCGTTGCGCTTTTCGACAAATCAGAGCCGTTACATCAGACATGCGCTGATGTATTGGCTGATTTGCGCTCACCTCTTGTCACTACATGGCCGGCCGTGACCGAGGCATTTTATTTTCTTAAAGGGTGGGATGTCGGGCAGCGCGAGCTGTGGGATTTCATTCTGGCCGGCGGACTGCGTATTGACGATATTCCCATAGAGCGGCACGGCCGCATGCGCGAACTGATGAAAAAATACGCGGACAATCCCATGGACCTTGCCGACGCAAGCCTCGTTGCCGTGGCCGAGATTCACAAGATAAGGAAGGTCTTCACCCTCGACCGCAGCGATTTTAACCGCTATCGCCCCAAACATTGCAGTCACTTTGAAGTTATACCTTAGACGGGATTCAGGAGCTTGATTGAGGCTTTCGCAGGGGAGTGTTTGCTGCGATCGATTCCACGCGCTGCTTCTTTTTCACCACTTTTTCACCATTCTCACCCCGAAAAATCCATCCATCTCCGGTTCCATTGGAAAAGTACTAAAAAAGCCTTTGGCATCTACAAGCCTGGCTGCAGATGCAGGGAGGAACGGTCGTGGATCGTCGAGGGCGAATTCAGGGTGTTTCGCGAGAAAATCAGCGATCACATCCTCGTTCTCTTCGGGTTCGGTGGAGCAGGTTGCATAGACAAGCGCGCCTCCGGGCTTGAGGAGTCCCGCGCAGTTCTCCAGGATCTTTTTTTGGAGCGTCTGACGGTCTTTCGGCGAGCGCTCTGTCTTGTTCCACCTGCCGTCGGGGTGCCTGCGGAGCACGCCGAGTCCCGAACAGGGAGCATCCACGAGCACCTTGTCAAAGGTGCCTTCTCGATATCGCGCGGCGTCTCCGAGGACCGGAGAGATGATCGTTGTCCCGAGCCGGAGGCTGTTTTCGCGTATCTTTTCGATACGGGCAGGAGCGCTCTCCAGCGCAACTATCATCCCTTTGTTTCCCATCATCTCCGCCAGGTGCGTTGCCTTGCCGCCGGGGGCGGCGCAGGCATCGAGCACCCGCTCTCCCGGACGCGGCGCAAGCATCATGCTGATGAGCTGGGCCGCCTGGTCCTGGACCATGAACAGGCCTTCTTGATAGGCCGGCAGCGTCCCGATCCCGGGTGAGCGATTGATCTCGAGTCCCACGGGAGAATATGTTGTTTCGCCCGCTGTTACGTCCCGGGATTCGAGGGAGGCCTTAAGTTCTTCCCTCGTGGTTTTGAGTGTGTTCGTTCTGAGAATGAGCGGCGCATGCCTGTTGTTTGCCCGCAGGAGCGTTTCCGCGGTCTCCACGCCGAATTTCTCCACCCACCGCCTGACCAGCCAGTCAGGGTGGGAGTAGAGGACGGACAATCGCTTTATCGGATCATCGGCTTCCGGATAGGTGATGGATCCTTTTTTTCTATCCAGGTTTCTGAGCAGGCCGTTCACGTACCCGGGCTTCTTCCCGAGGCGTTTGGCAAGCTCTGTCGAGGTGTTGACGGCCGCGCTCACCGGGACCCTGTCAAGGAACAGGATCTGGTACGCGCCGAGCCGCAGAATGTTCCTGGTCCACGCGTCGGTCTTGTCCACCGGCTGCGCGGAGAATTGATTCAGCGTCCAGTCAAGCAGGGCCTGATTCCTGAGCGTTCCATACACGAGTTCAAGAATAAAGGCATTGTCAAGTGCGTTGAAGCCCGGCCTCTCCTGCTCAAGGAGAGGATCCGCAAATGCCCCCTCCTCTGCGCGGCGCAGGATCTCGAGGGTTTTTTGTCTTGGTTTATCGGGCAGGGCCATGAGTAACTTACAAATCAAACGGTACCGTCATACGGCAACGAAGCCCGTATCGGGGAAATATGCGTGGAGCGCGTGTCGGCGACGAGGCCCGTATCGTCGTTCGGTTACGTTGTTCGGCTTTAAGACGTTACCGTCAGACGCTAACCGAAACGGGCATCGTAACCGTTACCGTGATCTTTCCGGTTTCGTTACCTTATCCGCGATAGTTTTACCACGACCGTTCGCAAGGAATTCGAGCGCCTCGGCCACTTTGGCGATATCGACGCTCGTATTGAAACACGGTCCGTAGGGGCGGTCGTTCAGGATCCCGATGACCGGAAGGGGATAGGCGTCCTGGATGCCGCTCGTGAGGTCCCGTTCGCACGCAACGGCGATGATGGCCTGGGGTTTGGCCTCCGCCACCCTCCTCCGCGCGAGCGTCCCGCCGGTGGCCACGGAGAGGTGTACGTTGTGTTTCCTGGCCAGCACGACGAGGTCCTTGATCTTGCACTTTCCGCAGGCCTGGCACCGGTACGCGTCGCTCGTGATCTTGACGGGGCAGTCATTGAACTGAAGACAGTGCGGCATGAGGAGCAGCACGCGCTTTGGTTTCATTGCGGCGCACTTGGCCCGGACGAGGAGGTTGTTCACTTCCACAAAAGACTGCTGTATCTTTTGCCTGGATATGCCGAGGAGTTTCCCGACCAGGATCATGATGGGGAAAAGCACCTCGATCACGATTCCCCTGAGCTTCTGCGCTGAAAATATCTCCTTGCCCCGGACCAGCGTGAGGATCAACAGCCCCACACCCAGGATCAGGACGCCGAGCGCCCCGCTCATGGTATAGAAAACGATCGTCGGCGCCCAGGGATGGATATTCCTGAGTCCGATGTACGGGATCAGATAGAGCCCCACCGTGACCGCGGTGATCAGAAAGACCGTGAAAACGATGAGGCCTATGAAGATTCTTTTTTGGGGTTTAGACATGATTTAGAATATAATTAATGCAAAAGTAAAAATGGAAAATACAAATTGCAAAATGAAGGTATGGCCTTCGGCCATGGATAGGTAACCCTCACATTTTGACCTTTGCAATTTGCACTTTGCATTGATCAGGTCCCGTTCTTCTCGGGACCTGAGAATTTTTTCCCTGCCACCCCCCGGTGTCCCCGCAGAAATTCCCCCGCAGTCATGGGTCTTTTCCCTTCGGGCTGGATCCGGATGAAGCGCAGGAGGCCGTTTCCGGCGCCGACGTCAAGCGCGTTCTTGCTGTTCTGATATAACACGCCCGGCTCGCCTTCTCCGGGAACGATCTCTGTTTCGAGTATCTTGAGCAGCTTTCCGTCTAAAAAACCGTATGCCCCAGGCCAGGGGGTGAGGCCCCGCACGCGGTTGCGGATCTCTTCCGCCGGGAGTTTCCAGTCCAGGAGACCGTCCTCTTTTTTGAGCAGCGGCGCCAGGGTCGCCCGGGAACTGTCCTGTGCCGCGGGTGTGAGCGCTCCGGCCTCGATGAGCGGGAGCGCCGTTATGATGAGCCGGGCGCCGAGGGCCGCGAGCTTGTCCGTCAAGGTCCCCGCCGTGTCCCCGGGGTCGATGGGAATATCCTCCTGCATGAGGATCCCTCCCGTGTCCATGCCCTCATCCATCTGCATGATGGTAATACCGGCCCGCGTTTCGCCGCGGATGATCGCCCAGTTGATGGGCGCGGCGCCCCGGTATTGCGGGAGGAGCGAGGCATGGATATTGATGCAGCGGTATTTCGGGAGCGAGAGGATCTCCTTCGGAAGTATTTGCCCGTATGCGGCCACCACGATGATCTCGGGATGAAGTCCGCGAAGCCCCTCGATAAATGCCGGCTCCCTTACACGCCGGGGCTGGTACACCTGAAGGCCCATCTGGTCCGCGGCGAGCTTGACTGCCGGCGGCGCGACCGAGCGGCCCCTGCCGGAGGGCTTGTCGGTCCGGGTGACCACGCCGACCACCTCGTGTCCGGCATCAACCAGCGCGCGCAGCGGATGCACGGCAAACTGCGGTGTGCCCATGTATACGAGTCTCATAGTGCAAAAGGAAAAATGCAAATTTTAAAATGCAAAATTAAATTCCTTAGCTTTTCATTTTGCACCCTGCATTTTGCACTTTTCATTGGAGTCATCAGGTTTTTTGGAACGCCGCCTTCTTATACCTTCTTTTGAAGATATCCTTTTTCAGCGCGCTGAGCCTGTCAACGAACAGCAGCCCGTTCAAATGGTCGATCTCGTGCTGGAGGGCTTTTGCCAGCAGCCCTTCAGCCTCCATCTCGAAGGATTTCCCGGCGCGGTCCTGAGCGCGCACTTTGACTTTTGATGCGCGTTTTACCATCTCGGTATATTCCGGAAGGCTGAGGCAGCCCTCTTCCTCAGTGACCGATCCTTCCTGGGAGAGCATTTCGGGATTGATGAGGACGAGAAGCGGATGGCGCCGGCCTTTTTCTTCCCGGGAGCTGAGGTCGATCACGGCGACCTGGAGCGGCACGCCTACCTGGTTGGCGGCAAGGCCCACGCCGGGCGCCGCGTGCATGGTCTCGACCATATCGTCGATCAGGCGCTCAAGAGCGGCATCAAGTGTTTCAACGCGGCCTGTTTTCTGCCTGAGCACGGGGTCGGGGTATTTTCGTATCTCACGGAGGGCCATACTGTCACTTTTTAACATGATTTCGCCTAAAAATCAAGGCAAGATAATGCTGTGTTGACCTCCGGCGCACTTTATGGTATTTTTAATCCATGGCTATCGACAAGAACGCCGTCATAAAAGAGGCCCAGAAATTCACCGCCAAGGGCCAGTATGCAAAGGCCATCACGGAGTGGAAGAAACTCGTCAGGGAATCTCCGAACGACGCCAACATCTTCAACACCATCGGCGACCTGTGCCTCAAGAAAGACTCCAAGGACGAGGCCGTCGACGCGTACAAAAAGGCCGCCGACATCCTGGCCGCGGACGGGTTCAGTTCAAAAGCAATAGCGCTTTACAAGAAAATCCTCAATATAGATCCCAAGAAGATCGAAGTCCATCTCGCCCTCGCGGACCTCAATGCAGAGAAGGGCCTCACGGGAAACGCCCTCGAAAGCTATAAGTTCGCAGCCGACTACTATACGCAGAAGAACGAGATGGTAAAGGCCCTCGATATCTACCAGAAGATGGCCGACCTGAACCCGTCCAATGTCGGTTTCAGGCTCAAGCTCGCCGAGCTGTATATCAAGGAAGGACTGAAAAAAGAAGCGGCAAAGGCGTACCTTGAGGCCGCCAACGTGCACCTGTCCAAGGAAGCTTTTCAGGACGCGCGCCAGATATTCGAAAAGGTCCTGACCCTTGATCCGAACAATAAAGAGGTTTATCACAAGGCCGGCATAGTATACTTCAAGGAAGGCAAGTTCGTGGAGGCATGCAAGGCCTTTAAGCCCGCTTTTGAAGCCGATCCGGCAAACCAGGAGCTGATCGACCTCTATCTCGAAGCGCTGTCCAAGGCTGACCGGGCCGCCGAGGCCGAGGAAGTGCTCAAAAAACTCCTGTCGCAGGACGCTGCAAGGATGGACCTGCGCGAGAAACTCTATCATCTCTACCGTTCGAAAAAAGAGTACGATAAAGCGCTCACCGAGGCTGCTGCGATCGCGGACGCGAAGGTTGAGAACAGAGAGCATGATGAGGCTGTAGAGATCCTGAAGGGATTTGTCTCGGAGAATCCGGCCAATATCGCCGGCCGGCGCAAACTCAGCGAAATTTACGGCAACATCCGGCGCGAGGAAGATGCGGCGCGGGAGCTTTTCCAGATAGCCGATCTTCTCACTGCGGGCGGGGACAGGGACGGCGCTCGAGAGACCCTCGTTCGGGCGGCTGAGATCGCGCCGGACATGGCTGAGGCCAGGCAGCGGCTCGAAACTCTGGAGGCGGCGCCTGTTGCCCCGCCTCTCGAAGAACAGGCCCCTGTAGAACAGGTCGTGACGCCGTTCGAAGCCGTGACGCCGGCTCCGACCATGGCGCAGCCTGTTGCAGAAGAAGATCCCGCCATCGCCGAAGCATTTACCGAGATCGACGTGCTCATCAAGTATGGACTTGCGGGCAAAGCCGTTGAACAGCTCGAGGGGCTGACAGGGAAGTTCCCGGAAAGCCTGCAGGTGCGCGCGAGGCTGCGGGACCTTTACCGTGAACAGGGCAACACGAAGAAGGCCGTAGAATACGCCCTGCTCTTGGCCGATCTGTATTCGCAGAGAGGGATGAGCGGGCAGGCGGAAGCGGCGCTCCGTGATGCCCTTGAGATAGAGCCGAACAATAGCGCGGTCATGGCCCGGCTTGGCATTTCCCCCGCGCCGGAAGCGCAGCCTTTTCCTCCGCCTTTGACGGAAGAGGCGGCGTTCCCGGGGCCGGCCTTTGGAGAGCAGCCCCCCGCGTCCGCGGAAGAGTTCGCGGCGCATACGGGAGAGGGGCCGGCGATCGAGTGGCAGCCGCCCGCGCCTGAGATCACCGAGGAAGCTTTTGCGGAGACCCCGGCAGACATCCGTGAAGACCTCATCATCCAGATCTCCAAACAGGCGTCTGTTGCCAGGGAGCCTCTCGCGCAGGAGATCGATATCAGTGAGGTCTGGGCAGAGGCCGAGTTCTTCTACCAGCAGGGACTGTTTGACGAAGCGAGGAAGCACTACGAGAAGATCCTCGAAGTCGCCCCGTCCGACAAACGCGCTCTCGGGAGGATAGCCGAGATCTCGCGCGAAAAGGAGGAAGTGCAGGAGTTCTCGAAACTCGCCGAAGCCGTTGAGGGGCTGGAGGATTTTGTCCCTTCCGGCGCGCCTGAGCAGGAGGCGCCCCTGAGCGCGTCCGATGAAGAAGCCGTCCGGACCCTGATGGAGGAAATAAAACAGCTTAATAAGCAGAAGCAAAAGGCCCCATCCCCGCCGAAAAAAGAGGCGGCTCCGCCTTCACGGAAAAAGGCGGAACCGAAGAAAGAGGAGCCGTTCGAATTCGAGCCAGCGGCCGGGAAGAAAGCGGAACAGAAAGAAAAGAGACGGGAGGAGGATTTTTTCGACCTCGGCGCGGAGCTTCGAAGCGCGGGCGCGCCTGTTCCTTCAAAACGCGAGGAGAGTTCGGACGAATTCTTTGATCTCGCGGCGGAATTGAGAGACGAACTCGGCAGCGCGGCGCTTCCCGAGAAACAAGCGGACTCTTCCGGCGAGCAAAGCCTGGACGATATTTTTGAGGAATTCAAGAAGGGCGTTGAAGAACAGGCGGGCAGGGAAGACAGTGATACCCACTACAATCTCGGCATCGCCTATAAAGAGATGGGGCTGCTGGAGGAAGCCGTCGCTGAATTTAAGCTGACCCATGAAGGCGAGCCGAAGTTCGTCGAGAGCCGGTATATGCTCGGGCTCTGCTTTATGGAACAGGGGGATTATTATAAAGCCATTGCGGAGATCGGCAACGCCTTGAATTATTCCGAGAGCCTGTCGGCTGACGGAGGGGATCGGACCAGCATGCACTACGATCTTGCGCTCGCGTATCAGGGCGCCGGCAATATGAATGAGGCCATGAGCGAATTCCAGAAGGTCTCGAATTTGGACCCCGGATACCTCGATACGGCGGCCAAATTAAAAGAGATGGAGAAGGGAGAGTTTATCTCTCTTGACCAGCTTAAGGAAGATATCGAGAAAGAGATCTCCGCCAAGTTCTTTGAAGAGGGCGAAAGAATAGAGCGCGAAGAGAAGATCAGAAAAAATGAAAAGATGAAAAGTTAATATGCCTAAATTTTAGGCTTCTGATTAAAGAAAAGGCACTCCTACCGTAATGCCATACCGTTAACTCACTGAAATTACTTATATTTTGTTCTGGCACCAAATCTGCAAAATACTTGCTACTGGAGGTCTTCGCATGAAGAAGATTGAAGCGGTCATCAAGCCTTTTAAGCTTGATGAAGTGAAGGACGCCTTAAATGCCATCGGTATTCAGGGCATTACCGTGACCGAGGTCAAAGGTTTCGGCAGGCAAAAGGGCCATACCGAGCTTTACCGGGGGGCTGAGTATGTGGTTGATTTTCTCCCGAAGGTTAAAATAGAAATTATTGTTGCCGATAATATCGTGGCGAAGATCATCGAGACGATAGAGACGACAGCCAAGACCGGCCGCATTGGGGACGGGAAGATATTCGTGACGCCGGTGGAAGAAGTGATCCGTATCCGCACCGGGGAACGCGGAGAAGCGGCGATATAAATGACAAAAAACACGATACAGGATGCACGATACAGGATGCAGGATGAAGACAATGCATTTGCAGTAGCGTGAATCATGCATCGTGGATCATGCATCATTAATTTATATGAGGAGGAACGTATGGGCCCCAAAGAAGTACTCAAATTGGCAAAAGAGAACAAGACAATGATGGTAGACATGAAATTCATGGACTACCCCGGGCTGTGGCAGCACTTTTCCGTCCCGGTCGATGAACTGACCGAAGAAGTATTTGAAGAGGGGCTCGGCTTCGACGGATCGAGCATCCGCGGCTGGCAGTCCATCCATACCAGCGACATGCTGGTGGTCCCCGATCCGGAAACGGCGGTGATGGACCCCTTCACCAAGTACCCCACGCTCTCCCTCATCTGCAATATCGTGGACCCCATCACTAAAGAGCGCTACTCCCGCGACCCTCGCTATATCGCGCAGAAGTCCGAGGCATACCTCAAGGCCTCGGGCATCGGCGATACCGCGTATTTCGGCCCTGAGGCGGAGTTCTTCATTTTCGACGACATTCGCTTCGACCAGGATGCCCGCTCCGGTTACTACTATATCGACAGCGTGGAAGGCATCTGGAACAGCGGCAAGGACGAGAAGCCCAACCTCGGCTACAAGCCCCGGCACAAGGAAGGCTACTTCCCGGTGCCGCCGGTCGACAGCCAGGAAGATATCCGCACCGAGATGGTTGAGGAGATGCAGAAGATCGGCATCTACGTGGAGCGGCAGCACCATGAGGTGGCGACCGCGGGCCAGGCCGAGATCGACATCCGGTTCAGCCCGCTTGTCAAGTGCGCGGACCAGCTCATGTACTTCAAGTACATCATCAAGA
>Ga0209641_10003559_pt1 | contig 13067 bp, 11 predicted proteins | sample RifCSP16_1_FD_184022 | JGI IMG/M metagenome (GOLD analysis project Ga0209641, IMG submission 184022) | Soil microbial communities from Rifle, Colorado - Rifle CSP2_sed 16_1 (SPAdes) (version 2) | ecosystem: Environmental > Terrestrial > Deep subsurface > Rock core/Sediment | place: Rifle...
GAGGTGTCGGAAGGGGGGCGGAGCCCCCCTCCGAGGTATGACGGAGCCGCGACAGTACAAGCATCTCAACGTGACGCGGAGCGCCGACGGCTTCGGCGTCACGGTTGAGCTCAACCGGCCCGAAGTTCTAAACGCCATGAACACCGCCATGTGCGAGGACCTCCTCGCCTGCTTCGAGGCGCTCTTCTGGGACAAGACGGTCCGCGCCGTCGTCCTGACGGGGGCCGGGCAGAGAGCCTTCTCCGTCGGTGCCGACCTCAAGGAACGGCAGGGGATGACCGACGAGACATGGTTCGCCCAGCACGAGATGTTCGAGCAGATGGCCTTCCGCCTCCTCCACTGCCCGGTCCCGGTCATCGCCGCCGTGGAGGGGTTCGCCATGGGCGGCGGCCTCGAGCTGGCGATCCTCTCCGATTTCATCGTCGCCAGCGAGACCGCCGTCTTCGCCGTCCCCGAGATCACCCTCGGCATCTTCCCCGGGATCGGCGGCACCCAGCTCCTCCCCCGGATTCTCGGCGCTCCGCTGGCGAAGGAGCTGATCTTCACGGGGCGGCGGATGGGGGCCCAGGAGGCCAAGGCCGCGGGGCTACTGAACTACCTGGTCCCGGCCGGCCAGGCGCGGGCCAAGGCGCTGGAGATTGCCGCCACGATCGCGGACAATGGGCCCATCGCCGTGCGCCAGGCCAAGAAGGCCATCGCCCGGGGGACGGAGACGGACCTCGAGACCGCGATGATCCTGGCGATCGAGGCCTACAACAACACGGTGACGACCGAGGACCGGCTGGAGGGCGTGCGCGCCTTCAACGAGAAGCGCAAGCCGCGCTTTCGGGGGAGATAGCCCCGAGGAGCCACCCATGAAAGACATGACGTTCACGCTGACCGACGAGCAGCGGGCCCTCAAGGCCGCGGTGCACGACCTCTGCAAGCAGTTCCGGCCCGAGTACTGGCGCGAGCTGGACGCCAAGCGCGAGTACCCCGAGGCCTTCGTCAACGCCCTGACCAAGGCCGGCTACCTCGCGGCGCTGATCCCCCAGGAGTACGGCGGCCCGGGGCTCGGCATCCTCGAGGGGTCGCTCATCCTGGAGGAGATCAACCATTCCGGGGGGAACGCGGCGGCGTGCCACGCCCAGATGTACATCATGGGCACGCTCCTCCGCCACGGCTCCGAGGCTCAGAAGAAACAGTACCTCCCCAAGATTGCGACGGGGGAATTGCGGCTCCAGGCCTTCGGCGTCACCGAGCCCAATTCCGGTTCAGACACCACAAAGCTTCAGACGACGGCCGTCAGGAAGGGGGACAGGTACGCCGTCAACGGCCAGAAGATCTTCATCTCCCGCGTCCTCCAGTCTGACCTGATGTTGCTGCTTGCCCGGACGACGCCTGTCGACCAGCTCAAGAAGAAGACCGACGGCCTCAGCGTGTTCCTCGTGGACATCCGCAACATCAAGGGGCTCGAGGTGCGGCCGCTCCGCATGATGATGAACCACTCCACCAACGCCCTCTTCTTCGACAACATGGAGATCCCGGCCGAGAGCCTCATCGGCGAGGAGGGGAAGGGCTTTCACTATATCCTCGACGGGATGAACGCCGAGCGGATCCTCGTGGCGGCCGACTCCCTCGGCGACGGCCGCTGGTTCATCGAAAAGGCCGTGGCCTACTCCGGCCAGCGCGTCGTCTTCGGCAAGCCCATCGGGGCCAACCAGGGCGTCCAGTTCCCGATCGCGAAAGCCCACATGGCGGTGGAGGCCGCGGACCTGATGCGCATCAAGGGCGCCCGCCTCTTCGACGGCGGCGAGCCCTGCGGCCCCGAGGCCAACATGGCCAAGTACCTGGCCGCGGAGGCGGCCTGGGAGGCGGCCAACGCCTGCATCGACTGCCACGGCGGCTACGGGTACGCCGAGGAGTACGACGTCGAGCGCAAGTTCCGCGAGGCGCGCCTCTACAAGACCGCTCCCATCAACAACAACCTGATCCTCGCCTACGTCGGCGAGCACGTCCTCGGCATGCCCCGGTCTTACTGATGCGCGCAATGAAGTTACCCGCGCGCGTGACGATCTGCGAGGTGGGAACGCGGGACGGCTTTCAGATCGAGCCCGACTTCATCCCCACCGACCTCAAGGTCGAAGTGGTGAACCGCCTCGCAGCCACCGGCATGCCCCGGATCGAGGTCACCTCCTTCGTCCATCCCAAGGTGGTCCCCCAGCTCAAGGATGCCGAGGAGGTGATGGCCCGGATCAGCCGGCGCCCCGGCACGACTTACGCGGCCCTCGTCCCCAACGACAAGGGCGCCTCCCGCGCGGTGGAGGCGGGGGCGGACGAGATCCACACGGTGGTGTCGGCCAGTGAGAGCCATAACCTCGCCAACGTGAACATGACCATCGCCGAGTCTCTCGACAAGCTCCGGGCCGTGGCCGAGGTCTGCCGGCGCGCCGGCAAGCCGGTGATCGCGGGCATCTCGACCTCCTTCGGCTGCCCGTTCGAGGGCGAAGTCCACTTGAAGAATCTGGAGGCCGTGGTGGTCCGGCTGGTGGACCTCGGCGCGAAAGGCATCGCGCTCGCCGACACCACCGGCATGGCCAACCCGGCCCAGGTGGCGCGCACCCTCGAGCATCTGATGCCGAAGTTCCCCGGGATCGAGTGGACGCTGCACACCCACGACACCCGCACCATGGCGATCCCCAACATCCTGGCCGCCATGGAGCGCGGCGTCACGCACTTCGATGCCTCCATCGGCGGCCTCGGCGGCTGCCCCTTCGCCCCCGGGGCGTCGGGGAACGTCTGCACGGAGGACCTCGTCCACTGCGTCCACGCGATGGGAGTCGAGACCGGCATCGACCTGGATGCGCTCATCGAGACGTCGAAGCGGGTCCAGGAGATCGTCGGCCGCCCGCTCCCCGGCCAGATCATCAAGGCGGGCAAGGCCGACCGCCGCTACCCCCTCCCCGACTCCGTCCACCGTAAATGATCTTCGCCCCGCGCCGCGAGCCGCTCGCCAAGCTCCCGACCCCGCTCCTGGACCTCGCGCGCCTCGGCACAATCCTCGGTGGCCCGCGCCTCCTGATCAAGCGGGACGACCTGGTCGGCTTCGCCCTGGGGGGCAACAAGGTCCGGAAGCTCGAGTTCTTCCTCGCCGACGCGCGCACCGCGGGCGCGGACGTGCTCATCACGTGCGGCGGGGTCCAGTCCAACCACTGCAGGGTGACCGCGGCGGCGGCGGCGCGGGCGAGCATGCGGTGCGTGCTGGTGCTGAGCGGGGCGACGCCCGCGCGGTTCACCGGCAATCTCCTTCTCGACCAGTTGTTCGGGGCCGAGCTGGTCTTCGTCGAGACGCGCCAGGAGCGCGCGCCCCGGATGGAAGCCCTCGCGGCGGAGTTCAGGGCGAAGGGCCTCCGCCCGTACGTGATCCCGCTCGGGGGCTCGACTCCGCTCGGCGCCTACGCCTACGTGGAGGCCGTGAAGGAATTCGCCCAGCAGTGCCGCCTCGTGGGCATCCCGGTCTCGACCATCGTCCACGCCTCCTCCTCCGGCGGGACCCAGGCGGGCCTGGTGGTAGGGTGCCTGGCCGAGGAGCTGCCCACGCGCGTGGTGGGGATCAGCGCCGATGAGAAGAAGGACGATCTCGGCCGAATGGTGAACGACATCGCCCGGGCGCTCGCCGAGCAGTCGGGACTGCCGGCGCCAAGAAAGGATCAGATTGAAGTGCTGGACGACTACGTGGGGGAGGGGTACGGCGTCCCCACCGCCGCCTCGGAGGAAGCCACTCGACAGTTCGCCCGGCTCGAGGGGATCGTGCTCGATTCCACCTATACCGCCAAGGCCGCGGCCGGGATGATCGACCTGATCCGCCGCGGGCGGTTCAAGCGGGACGAGACCGTGTGCTTCTGGCACACGGGAGGGAACATGGCCCTGGGATGACCAAACGCGCGCGCTCCATGCTGAGGCAGATGGACCGGATCACCCGGTCCTGGTTTCTCCCGACCATCGGGCGCGAGAAGGCGACCTTCATCGGCCGGCTCATCGACAAGCGCCGGCCGAAGCGCGCCGTCGAGATCGGCTCGCTCATCGGCTACTCCGCCATCGTCGTCGCCGGCCACCTGCCGCCCGGCGGGCGCCTCACCTGCATCGAGCTGAACCCCTACATGGCGATGATCGCGGAGGAGAACCTGGCGGCCGCGGGCCTCGCCACGCGCACCCGCGTCATCACGGGCGACGCCCGGCGCGTCCTCCCCTTCCTGGGGAGCCGCTTCGACTTCGCGCTGATCGACGCCACCAAGGAGGAGTACTTCGAGTACCTCCGCGCGCTGGAGCCCCGTCTGGCAAAGGGTGCCCTCGTCGTGGCTGACAACACGCGGCTCTACCGGAGCCGGCTCAAGGACTACCTCGCCCACGTCAGGCGGAGCGGCCGCTACGAGAGCCGCGAGCAGGGGTTCGGCAAGGACGCCATGGAGGTGAGCCGCTTCCTGGGATAAGCCTTCTCGCTAATTCTTCGCGTGCTTCTCGATAAGCTCGACAATCCTGTCCGGATCGGCCGGCTTCGCGATGAACGGCCGGCCTCCGATGTTGCGGCCCGACCCCCCCGCCTCTTTGCCCGTCACGAGCGCCGTCAGGAAGACGACCGGCGTGTCCTTCAGCCTGGGGTCGGCGCCGATCTCCGCCGCGACCGTGGCCCCATCCATATCCGGCATCACGACATCGAGCAGAACCAGATGCGGTCGGAACTCCCGGACGGCCGCCACGGCCCGACTTCCGTGGTTTTCCGTCCTCACCTCGTAGGCCTGCGTCGCCTCCAGAAACAACTTCAACATGCGAGTCACGCCGGCCTCGTCGTCAACGATCAGAATGCGCCTCTTGTCCATCGCTAGTTCCCTCCCCTTGGCAGTTTAAACAGGATCGTCACCCTCACGCCGCCTTCCGCTCTGTTCCGGATATCGATCATTCCTCCCTGCATCTCGACCAGCTGCCTCGACACCGACAACCCCAACCCCGTGCCCTTCCCGGTGGGCTTCGTGGTGAAAAAGGGATCGAAGACTTTTTTCACCTTGTCTTTGGGGATGCCCGTCCCCGTATCGTCCACTTCCACAACGACGGCGCCCTCCGGGGTCGGCAGATCACCTATCGTATCGTCCTCTACCCCGCCGCCCGCTCCGGCAGGCGGACGCAGATAGGTCTTGACGGTCAGCATGCCGCCCTCGGGCATCGCATGAATGGCATTGGTGAAGATATTCACCAGCACCTGCTGGATCTTGAAGCTATCCAGCATTACGTCCGGAAGGTTGTCCTCGAGCTTCTTGATGACGGTAATATGCGACCGGTCGAGGTCGTGCTTCACGAGCAGGAGGGACTGGGCCACGATCGGATTCACGCTCTCGGGCTTCACGTCAAGCTCGCGCGGAGCAGAAAGATCCAGCAGCCCGATGATGACCCTATCGGCCCGTCTGACGGCCTCACTCATGTCTTCGAGAACGAGGCTTACGGTCTCGTCGGAGGCGGGCAAATGTTTTGACAGAAACTTGACCCCGGTCAGGAGCGTCATCAGCGGGTTCTTGACCTCGTGAGCGACGCCCGCGGCCAACCGACCAACCGATTCCAGCTTCTCGGCTTGAACCATCCGTTGCTGGGCGACCGTCAGCTGGAGCTCCTGGTCGTGCACGACCTCCTGGAGCTGTTTGGCGGACTGGAGGGCTTCCTCCAGCAGGCGGGCGTTATCCAGGGCATAGGCCACGTACGTCATGAGCGCGTTTAGGAATTGAAGGTCCGTGGAAGTGAAGGACGGGGAATGGGGCGGGCTGGCCACGCCATGCTCTCTCTTGGCCAGGTTGATGACGCCGATGATCCGGTCCCCCACACGGATCGGCACGCAGATGAAGGACCCGCCACCGTATGCCGGGTGGCAGTCTTTCGCGAAGCGCGGATCGGCCTCGACGTCATCTACGACAATCGGCTCCCCGAGCTGCGCCACCCTCCCGGCGATGCCCCCGCCCACGCAGAGCCCGACGTCGGCCAGGGCACTCTCCGCGACCCCGCGGGCGGCGACGATCCGGAGGTTCTGGCGCTCCCGGTCGACGAGCATGATCGATCCCACGGCCGCCCTCACCGTCCGCATCGTCCGCTCCAGCACGAGGGCCAGGAGATCCTTCATTTCCGGAATTCTCGCAGCGACCTCCACCATCTCGTTCAGCGTCCCTTGCTTGAACACGAGATCCTCGAGCCGCTCCGTGGAGTTCCGCAGGTCCACAAGAAGCCGCGACAGGAAATCGCGCAACTGGCCGATCTCGGCCACCGCACCGAGGCCCGGGATCGGGGACTCGATTCCTCCCAGAGACCCCGCCTCTTCGACAGGCGTGGGCGCCCCGAGAGCGTTGACCAGCGTCGAGATCCGGTCGACCATCCGGCGGAGCGCCACGAAGCCGAAGACCGCCAGCGCCACCGCCGCCAGAAGGCTCAGCTGAGCTTCCAGCTTCCCCAGCAGGTTGTGGCGCGACAGGAAGGAAACCAACAGGAGAATGGGAAGGAGGGTGCTGATGCCGAAGATCGCCGAGGCTGCCTCGCGAAGGCTAACGGTCTTGGAGATCAAGCGCCACACTTTCATGAATCTCCCTCCATGGGCAGCCGATTGGGCTTTCAGCCGCCCTTGACGTCATTCACTGTTTAATGTTGAACAGCAGGATAGATGCCACGAGGGGTTAACAGTCATAACTACTTGGTCCCTTTGGCATAACTGGTTCTCTTCGGCCTCAGCATTTCGTCCATTTGCCTGCCACGGTGACACTCCCGTGCCAGATTTCCCGACGCGGGCGAAGGAGATTCTTTGCTCGATGTATGATAGGAGGGTACGAGGAGGCCACCACACATGTCCGGACGGCCGTTCCTTCAGATTCCCGGGCCCACGCTGGTGCCGGAGCGCGTCACGCGGGCCATGTCGCAGTCCATCATCGATCATCGCGGGCCGAAGTTCGCCGCGCTCGTCCAGGAGTGCCTGGCGGGCCTGAAGGGCGTCTTCCAGACGGCGAAGGGGCAGATCGTGATCTACCCCGGCTCGGGCACGGGGGCGTGGGAGGCCTGCCTGGTCAACACGCTCTCCCCCGGCGATCGCGTGCTGGCGTGCGTGAACGGCCACTTCTCGACCGGCTTCGCCAGGACGGCGGCGGCCTACGGGATCGAGGTGGACCGGCTGGACTTCCCCTACGGCGCCGGTGTGTCAGCGGAGCAGGTGGAGCAGCGGCTCTCCGAGGACAAGGCCCACGAGCTCCGGGCCGTGCTTGTCGTGCACAACGAGACCTCCACGGGGGTGACCGCCAACGTGGCGGCGATCCGGGCGGCGCTCGACCGGGCCCGGCATCCCGCGCTTCTCCTCGTGGACGTGGTCTCCTCCCTCGCGTCGATCGACTTCCGCGTGGACGAGTGGGGGGTGGACGGGGCGCTGACGGGCCCCCAGAAGGGACTCATGCTCCCGCCGGGGCTCGCGATCCTCGCCGTGAGCGACAAGGCGCTTCACGCCGGCGAGAAGGCCAAGTGCCCGCGCGCCTACTGGGACTGGGCCCCCGTCCTCGAGCGCAACAAGCGCGGGGAGTTCCCCTACACGCCGGCCACGAGCCTCCTCTTCGGGCTCCGCGAGAGCCTCGCCATGTTGAACGAGGAGGGGCTCCCCAACGTCTTCAAGCGCCACGCGCGGCTGGCGGAGGCCTGCCGGCGCGCGGTTCAGGCGCTGGGCCTCCGGCTCCTCTGCCAGAACCCCGCCGAGTATTCGAACACGCTCACCGCGGTGCTGATGCCGACGGGGTTCGACTCCGACGCCTACATCGCCCATGCCTGGAAGACCCTGGAGGTCTCGCTCGGGGTCGGACTCGGAGACGTGAAGGGCAAGGTGTTCAGGATCGGTCACCTGGGGAGCCTGAACGAGCTCGACCTGCTCGGAGGGCTCGCTGGAGTGGAGCTGACGCTCAAGGGCTTCGGGGTGAACCTCCGCCTCGGGGCGGGGCTCGCCGCCGCCGAAGAATACCTGCTAGAGACCCTTTCGCCTCGGTAGCTGTTCGAGCCCCCCTCCGAGTTATTTCAGCCAGCCGTTCTTCAGGAACGACTGGTTCTGCTCGCCGTTCACCACGATGACGACCGGCCCCGTGTAGTGCGACAGGGTCCGCTTCGCCGCCGCGTACTTCCGGTACTCGAAGACGTTCCCGAAATAGAGCCCGTCCCGGCAGAACGCCCAGACCGGGCCACGCTCGATGGCCGGGGAGCAGGGCGTGAGCTTCGGCGATGGGAGTGAGGTGGGATTCGGCCGGAGCTGCCCGTTCACGAGGACGCCGATCTCCTGGCCCCTGGCGTTCAGCACCCTGGCCGGCGACGGCGATTCGTCCCTCACGGTGGTCTCCGCCAGCGCAATCACTCCGGCTGAAAGCACGCTCAGGGAGACCAGCCCGATCCCGATCAGCGCGACGCTTCGCTTCGTCATTCCTTGTTCCTCCCGCCGACGTGGCTAACAAAAAAATGTCGGCACTGGCAAGAGGGGGGAGCAAGGAGGGTGCCAGGTCACAAGTGCCGGAAAACTAGCAGGATTTCGGCCCGACGGTGGGAAGACGAGGGGCCAAGGACGGGTCAGCTTGTCCAGTGTTGTGACAAAACGGCGGGAGAAGACCTCAGCGGGAGAAACCGCGGAGGACCCGCTGAATCGTCTGGAATTGGCGGACGTCGCGGAGGATCGATTCCCGATCCAGGCGCGCGTCGATGTCACGCGCCGCTTCGACCAGGCCCGCGCGCTCCTCCTCGAGCCGCATCTGCCGCGCCGCCTGTCGGGCCTCCTCCGCGGCCGGCCCCTCCTTGGGCGCCGGCTCCACCGCTGCCGGCCGCCTGGCGATCTTCTTCAGCTGGAGATCCATCTGCTGAGCCGATGCCGCCGGCGCCGGGAGCAATGACGCGAGAAGTCCTGCGATCGCGAGAGCGAGCACTTTCATCTTCACGATTCCATTTTATACCCTTTGACGCTACGATACTGGTCGCATGAGCGTCGAGCTGCCCCCCTACGGCGTCCGGGCCCGGAACACCAGCGCCTACGCGGAGAACAAGATCCACGACGACGCCGTGGCTCGCCGCCTCGGCTTCAGGGGCGGCCTGGTCCCCGGCGTCACGATCTACGCCTACATGACCCACCCCGTGGTCGCCGCGCTGGGCCCGGAATGGCTCGAGCACGGCACGTTCTCCGTTCGCTTCAGAAGGCCGGTCTACGAGGAGGAGTTGCTCACGATCACCGCGCGGGAGGCGGCGCGGGCGGAAGCCTCGATCACCCTCGAGGTGACGGCGCTCAATCCCCAGGGGGAGGCATGCGCTCTCGGGATGGCGGCGCTGGTCAGGGGCTCCCGCCCGGAGATTCCCGATCTCGCCGCATACCCGAACGCTCCCCTGCCGGCGGCGCGCCCGGTGGCCACGCGCGAGCGGCTGGCCGACCTCGAGGTGCTGGGGAGTCCCGAACTCCCCGCCGACCCGTCCGAGGCCGCAGCCTATCTCGACGAGGTGGACGAACCCCTCGCCCTCTACCGGGAGCCCGGCGCGCCAGCCCACCCAGGGCTCTTCATCCGGCAGGCCAACCGCGCCCTGGATCGCAACGTCCTCATGGGGCCGTGGATCCACGTCTCGAGCGACGTGCGGCACCTCGGCCTGTGGCGTGCCGGCGAGCCCCTCGCGACATGCGGCCGCGTCGCGAGACTCTGGGAGAAGAATGGTAACGAGTACGTCGAGCTGGACCTTCTGATGGTGGCGGAGGGGCTCCGCCCGGTCGCCCACGTCCGTCACCGCTCGATCTATAAAGTGGCCGAGAGGGAGTTGTCAGTCTGACCTAATCCCTGCCGACCTGGCACCCTCCTCGACCCCTCTCCCCGCTAGCGGGGACTCGAAATAGCCCAAATTCTCCAGCACTTAGTCTCTGGCACGCCCGCTGCACTTTCCATCTCCTGCCATGGCGAATGTCTCCTGTACGTTTGCCACCTCCGACGGGGTCCGCCACGTTGAAGTCAGCGCGGAGGGCGCCCTCACCACCGTCAACGCCTCTTCGCTCTGCCGGGCCGTGCGCGACCATCTCGAAATGGGCGCCCACTCATTCCTGATCAACCTCGAGAACGTGAAGGCGGTGGACGCCGTGGGGCTGGCCGCCCTCCTCCAGAGCGTGCGGCTGGCCGAGCGCCTCGGGCTCGGAGTCACCATCACGCCCGGGCCGGCGGCGTACCGGGCCTTGCTCGCCACCAGGCTCGTCTCAGAGCTCCCGCTGGCTTCGTCGGAGGATCCCACGCCGCTACTGCTCCCGGGCTCGCCGGTCTACGAGATCCCGGCCTCGCAGCGTCTCTTCGTGGCGAGGAACCACCGCCTCGGCCTCCGGCTGCCTGCGCTGGAGGACCTGGCGCTCTTCGAGCAGTGGGCGCACGAGCCCCTCCTGGACCAGATGGTCGGCAGCGACTTCCTCTATCTCTGCCGGATCCTCGGCGCCCACAACCCGGACTTCACCCCGCTGGTCTGGAGCGATCCAACCGCGCTGACCCTGCTGGTCCAGCCGCTCGGCGCTGCGGGCCCCGCGGTCGGGTACGTGCGCCTCTACAACATCCACCTCCTCGAGCAGTTCGCCTTCCTCGAGACGGCCGTGGCGGACCTCCGCTCCCTCCGGAAAGGCTGGGGGATCGAGGCCTCGCGCCTCCTTCTGGCCTTCGCCATGGACACGCTCGGCCTGGGACGCGTGGAGGCGAAGGTGTACGCCTACAACCTTCTCAGCATCAACGCGCTCAAGCGGAACGGCTTCACTCAGGAGGGCGTCCTCCGCCGCGCGCGCAGCTACGACGGCCAGCGCTGGGACATCCTGGTCTTCTCGATCCTCGAGGAGGAGATGGTCGAGCAGCGAAAGCAGGAGGACTTCCCCTACATGGGGTTCTGGACAAGCCGGCGCGATGATCTTCCATAAGCTCGCCCCCCTGCTGGCCCTCGGGCTCAACCTGCTGCTGCTCGGCACGGCCCTCGCCCCGGACCGGAAGAGCCACCGCGAGAAGCTCTTCGCCTGTCTGGCGGGCGCGCTCGCCTGGTGGAACCTCGGCGTGTTCGGGCTGCGCGTGAGCGACGACCCCGCCACCGCGCTGATCTGGGAGCAGCTCCTCCACATCGGCGTGATCCCGCTCCCCGTGCTGTTCTACCACTACGTGCTCGTGTTCCTGGGCGTGCCCACGCGCTCGCGCGCCCTCCGGGCGGGCTACGTCCTGTGCGGGGGCTTTCTCGCCGTGAGCCTCAGCCCGCTCTTCATGTCGGGCGTCGCGGAGACCTACTGGGGCTATGCCCCGGCGGCGGGACCCCTCTACCACGTCTTCTTCGTGTACTTCCAGGCCTACATGGTCCTGGGGCTCGCCCGCCTCCTGCGGAGCTACCGCGGCATGGAGTCCAGCTTCCGGCGGAACCGGACGCTGCTGGTGATCTTCGGCGTGGTCGTGAGCCTCCTCGGCGGGGCGGTGGACTTCATCCGGTTCATCCTCGGCTGGGAGTGGCTCTACCCGATCGGCATTCCGAGCAACGCGATCTTCGCCCTCGCCCTGGGCGTCGCGATCATCCGCTACCGGCTCATGGACGTCGGCGTCCTGGTGAAGCGGGCCCTCCTCTACCTGCTGACCTCCTTCGCCCTGGCCCCCGTGGTCTTCCTCGGCCTGTCCGCGGCGGAGCGGCTCCTGCCGGGCCAGCACCTGGAGGCGAACCTGCGCTACTCGATTATCCTCCTGGGGGCCCTGGCGGTCGCCCTGCCGCTCCTCCGGAAGCTGGAATCCGGTCTCGACCGGCTGATGTTCCAGCACCGTCACGGCGTGCGCAACGCGCTGATTACTCTCGGGAAAGAGCTGGCGTCCATCCTCGAGGTGAAGGTCCTCGGGCAGCGGCTCACCGAGAGCCTGGTGACCCGGATCCCGCTGACCCACGCGAGCCTCAAGCTCTACGACCCCGCCGCGGACGCCTTCGTCCGCGACGTCTGGGCGAGCTCCGGCGCCTTCGACGTCGAGGAGATCCCCATCCCCGCCAAGAGCGGGCTCGCGCTGTGGCTGCAGGCGACGGGACGAACGCTCGTCCTGGAGGAGGCGGGCTTCCAGCCCCAGCTGGAGCCCGGCATCCTGGACGCCGTCACGGAGCTGGAGCGGCATCGCGCGTCCATGCTGATCCCGCTGCGCCTGGACGGGGAGCTGAGCGGGATTCTCGTGCTGGGCGAAAAACTCTCGGGCGGGATCTTCGAGCAGGAGGAAATCGAGCTCCTCGAGATGCTCGTGGGCGAGACCGCCGTGGCCCTCCGGAACGCGCGGCTCTACGAGGAGCTGCGGAACCAGGTGGACGAGCTCCGGCGGACCCAGCAGCAGCTCGTGCAGTCCGCCAAGCTCGCGGCCATCGGCGAGCTGGCGGCCAACGTGGCGCACGAGATCAACAGCCCCCTGACGAGCGTCCTGGGCTACGCCGGCCTCCTGCTGAACCAGAGCCCTCCTGATAGCCCGGCGCGCGCCCGGCTGGTCGTGATCGAGAGCGAAACGAACCGGGCCCGGAAGATCATCCAGGACCTGCTCCACTTCGCGCGGCGGCGGGAGCCCAAGCGGGAGCCGGCAAACGTCCACGACCTGGTCGAGCGCTCGCTGGCGCTCCTCCACGGCAAGATCGCCGATGGGCGCGTGGAGGTCGAGACGGTCTTCGACTCCTCCCTGCCGCCGATCTGGGCGGACGGCGACCAGCTCACGCAGGTCTTCATGAACGTCGTGGCCAACGCCGTCGATGCGATGCCGGGCGGCGGCCGGCTGGTGGTGCGGACGGAAGCCCGGGACGGCGGCGACCCTCACGTGGCCATCACCTTTCAGGACACCGGGGTCGGCATCCGCCACGATCAGCTCGCGCGGATCTTCGAGCCCTTCTACACGACCAAGCCCGAGCGCCAGGGGACCGGCCTCGGCCTTTCGGTGAGCCTGGGCATCGTGAAGAACCACGGCGGGCGTCTCGAGGTCGAGAGCGAGCCCGGCAAGGGAACCACGATGGTGGTGCTGCTGCCGCTCGCCTGGAAGCCCTTCGAAGGGTCCTGGGAAGGA
>Ga0209641_10003563_pt1 | contig 13061 bp, 11 predicted proteins | sample RifCSP16_1_FD_184022 | JGI IMG/M metagenome (GOLD analysis project Ga0209641, IMG submission 184022) | Soil microbial communities from Rifle, Colorado - Rifle CSP2_sed 16_1 (SPAdes) (version 2) | ecosystem: Environmental > Terrestrial > Deep subsurface > Rock core/Sediment | place: Rifle...
GCTGATGGTCGCTGACCCGAAGACTCTCGCGCCCGTGCCGCGCGACGGCAAGACGGTCGGCGAGATCATGTTTCGCGGCAATACCGTGATGAAAGGTTACCTCAAGAACCCCGACGCGACGGCTGAAGCGTTCCGCGGTGGCTGGTTTCACACCGGAGACCTCGCGGTCTGGCATCCCGACGGCTACGTCGAGATCAAGGATCGAGCGAAAGACATCATCATCTCGGGCGGCGAGAACATCTCCTCGATCGAGGTAGAAGAGATCCTCTATCGGCACCCGGCAATCATGGAGGCGGCGGTGGTGGCGAAGCCCGACGAGAAGTGGGGCGAGGTCCCTTGCGCCTTCGTCACCCTCAAGCCTGATGCCCGAGAAATTACCGAGGGCGAGATCATCAACTGGTGCCGCGCCAACATGGCGCACTTTAAAGTTCCCAAGCAGTTTGTCTTCGGGCCGTTGCCGAAAACCTCGACCGGCAAGATCCAGAAGTACATGCTTCGTGAGCGCGCGAGGGAGGTGAGGTAGCGCTACTTCGGGTGCGGCCTGACCGAGAGGATCACGTAGGTGTCTCCGTGGATCTGGAAATAAAAGCGCCACCCGCGGGAGACGCGCGCCTGCCATATGTCGTTGGCTTCATCGTGCTTCTTGGCGCGCAGGGACGGGTGGCGGAGGTCTTGGAGCAGCAAATCGAGTTTCCGATCGAACGTGCGTTGGATCTCGAGGGGCGCCTCGGCGTATTCGCGGGCAAAGCGCTTCGAAAACGATGGCGCATCACGCCAATTTCTTAGCTTTCTTCTTCGCCTTAATCTTTCGCACCTCGGCGTGGAGCCAGCGGAGTCCCGCAGCGGCGCTTGAGAAGGTAGGAGAGACGCGGCCCCTCTTCACGTCTTCGAGGGCGAGCGCAAGCTCGCGATCGAGGAGGCGCTTCGGGGTCAGGGTGATCTTCTTTCCCTCCACCTTGGCCTCGAGGATATCGCCCACGGCCAAACCCGCCTGCTTGCGGACGGCGGTGGGGAGGGTGACCTGATACTTTGTCTTGACCGTTACAAGCGCCATGGCGAATCCTTCGACGGATGCGTTGGAAAGTTAGAGAGTTAGACCTGGCCTCAGTATAGCGGGCGCGCGAAGAACTGGTCAACACGTCTTGCGATAGTCTGCTGGTCAGCTTTGCTTTGTGAGCGGTCGACCTCGGGGAGGCGATGTAGCGGGCGTGCTCACTCGACTACTCCCTTGACAAAAGGGGATTCCTGTAAGAATGTCGGCGTGCCTGGGTGGTGTCATTGCCCCTCACTGCTCGGGCGTGCGATCCCGCAGGGGCAGCTTGGAGGTGACCTCATGAAACGGTGGATTCTGGTTACCTTTGTCATTGTGCTCTCCCTGGGTTTCGCGACGCCTGATCCCGCGGCTGCCCAGTGCCGGTTGGGGGTGCCGGCCATCAAGATCGGCGTGCAAGGGGCGGCCTCAGGGCCCCATGCGGACTACGGGCGCCAGATCGAGATGGGCTCTACCATGGCCATCGAGGAGATCAATGCGGCCGGTGGCATCCTGGGCTGCAAGCTCGAGACGAAGTTCATGGATGACGAGAACAAGGCCGCCACCGGCGTGAAGAACGCGCGCTACCTGGTGACTGAATGGGGGGCCCACTTCATGGTGGGGACGGATAGCAGCGGCGTCGCCATGGCCATGGGGCCTGTGCTGGCGGAGCTGAAGCGCATCCACTTCTTCACGCACGCGGCGACTCACCGGCTGACCGAGGATCTGGTGGCGGACAAGAAGATCAAGGAGATCGTCAGAGTAAGCGTTCCGGTTTATCAGGATGCCATTATTGCGGCGCTGATCTTCAAGGATCGCCCGGAGATCAAGCGGTGGGCCACCATCGGGGCTGACTACGAGTACGGCTATGCGTCCTGGAGCATGTTCAAGGACACGCTGAAGAAGTATCGGCCCGATGTTGAGTTCGTCGCGGCGGCCTGGTCGCCATTTTTGACGCTCGACTTCTCCCCGCATGTCTCGGCGGTGATGGCGCAGAAGCCTGACGCGATCTTCTCTACGCCGTGGGCGGGCGAGGCCGTCATGCTCCTGAGGCAGGCCCTCATTCAGGGCGTGTTCGACCAGGTCCAGGTTTGGTGGCAGGCGATGGGAGGCTCCGTGGATGTGCTGGAAGGGATCACCTCGGAAGTGCAGAAGGACAGGTTCAAAGGGAAGCTCTGGGCCACGGCCCGGTATATTCATAACTGGCCTGACACGCCGGAGAACAAGGCGTTCAACGAGCGCTACAAGAAACGCTGGGCCAGATTCCCCAACTACTCCGCTGAGACCACGTACTCCGCGCTGTTCATCATAAAGGCCGCGGTTGAAAAGTCCAACAGCCTCGACACAACGAAGGTCATCGAGGCGCTGAAGGGGATGCAGATCAGAAACCCCGGGGGGCTTCGCGTCTTTAGGTCCGAGGACCAGCAGTTCGTTTACAACGTCCCCGCCGGTCGCCCCGTGATGGACCCCAAGTACCCGATCCCGGTGCTGGGCGACCTCAGAGTGTTCGACGCCAAAGATTACTACCGTCACCCGCCGTTCACACCGGTTGTCGTAACGAAATAACGGTATCGCCTGAGGGGAGGGCCCAACAAGGGCCCTCCCTCGCATCCGAACTCTAGGTCACATGGATAACATTGCCTTTCAGGGTCTCATCGGCCTTTCACTGGCCATGTACCTCTGGCTGATCTCAGCCGGGCTCACGATCATCTTCGGAGTGCTCAGAATCGTGAACTTCGCCCACGGGAGTCTCTTCATGATGGGGGCCTACCTGGCCTTCACCTTCTACGGGCTTCTCGGGTTACCGTTCTGGCTGGCCGTCCTGCTCAGCCTCCTTGGTGTAGGGCTTCTCGGCTTTGTGATGGAGCGCTTCTTCCTCCGAAAGATCTACGGCATCGATGAGGCCTATCAGCTCCTTCTGACCTTCGGCTTTATCCTGATCCTTGACGACGCGGTGAAGATCATCTGGGGGGGCGTCTTCAAGATCCCGCCGATTCCGGCCTTTCTCGACGGGGCGTGGCGGATGTTCGGCCGGCCATTCCCGGTCTACAACCTCTTCATCATTGCTGTCGGGATTCTCGTTGCGCTCGGTCTCTGGGTCCTCTTCGAGAAGACGTGGTGGGGGCGGTTGGTGGGGGCCACAGCCTCGGACCGTGAGATGGCGAGCGCGATCGGCGTGAATGTCCCGTGGGTCTTCTCCAGCGTCTTCGCCTTTGGGGCGATGCTGGCAGCCCTGGGCGGCGCATTGGGAATACCCGTGCGGGTCGTGGCGCCAGGAATCGGCGCGGCCATGATCATCCAGGCGTTCATCATCACGGTCATCGGCGGTCTGGGGAATCTCAAAGGCGCATTCGTCAGCTCACTGATCGTGGGGATCTTCAGTGCATACGGGACCCTCTTCTTCCCGGTCTTTGAGCTCTTCTTTATCTTCGTCATCATGGCGGTTGTCCTCCTGGTCCGCCCTCAGGGGCTCTTCGCACGATGATGGCTGGCCGACCGGCTTCCCGCCTCTCACTGCTCGTTGGTCTCTTGGTCGTCGTGCTGTTTTTACTTCCGTTGCTGGCCGGGCGCTACCCGCTCTACCTGGCGATCCAAATCCTGATCCTCTCGGTCTTCTCGCTGGGCTTTAACCTCCTCTTCGGCTACACCGGCCTGCTCTCGTTCGGCCAGGCGGGGTTTTTTGCCGTCGGGGCATACGGCTGCGCGAAGATCCTGCTCGCCGTGCCGAACCTCTTCCTCGGACTTGCGGGCGGGGTCATTGTGGCGGGCGCCGCGGCGCTGCTCCTCGGAATTCTCTCCGTCAGGCACACCCGCATCTACTTCTCCATGCTCACCCTGGCCTTCGGCATGATGATCTTCTCGATCGCCTGGAAGTGGCGCGACTTCACCGGCGGGGACGACGGGCTCGTCGGGATCCCGCGAGCCCCGCTCACCATCCCGGGACTCGGGAGCCTCAGCGTGGCCACGATGGAGCGCTACTACTACGTCGTCCTGATCGTCTCGCTGCTTGCGATCCTCGCGATGTACCGCCTGGTGCGCTCGCCGCTCGGCCTCACGCTCCAAGCGATCCGGGACAGCGAGAGCCGGGCTGAGTTTGCCGGCGTGCCGGTCAGGAGTTATCGCCTCGCTGCCTTCACGATCGCGGGCCTGTACGCTGGATTGGCCGGAGCCCTGCTCCCTCCCCTGGAGAACACGGTCACTCCGCCTGTGGCCCACTGGAGCACGTCCGCCGAGCCGGTCCTCGCAACCCTCATGGGGGGCATCCATACATTTGGCGGCCCCATTGTCGGCGCGTTCCTGTTTTTTATGATCAAGGACATCATTGTGCGGTTCACCGAATACTGGCTGATCTGGCTCGGGGCCATCGTGGTGGTCCTCACCTTGGGCTTCCGCGGTGGCGTTGCGAGCATCTTTGCAAACCGATTTCTCTCCGGCCCGGTGATCACACGTCAGAGCGAGCCCGCGCCCCCACCAGCGACATGACCGAACTTTTAAAAACCCAGGGCATCCGCAAGCACTTCGGGAGCTTTGTGGCCATCGACGGGGTGGATCTCACGCTTCCAGGAGGAAGGCTGACTGCGATCATCGGTCCCAACGGCGCCGGGAAGACCACGCTCATCAACCTGGCCACCGGCGCGCTCGCCCCCGACTCCGGAGCCATCTATTTCAAGGGTGAAGCCATCACGCATCTGGCCACACACCAGCGGGTGCGGAAGGGGTTGTCCCGCTCATTCCAGATCATGAACATCTTTCCCCACCTCTCTGTTCTGCAGAACGTCCTCCTGCCGATCCTCTCGCGCCGCGGCCGCACCCTTGTTCCCTTCTCGCGTCTCGAGCGGGAGCACGAGGCGGTCACGGAGGCCGAGCGGATTCTCTCCGAGATCGGCCTCGGCGGTGCGCGTGATGCTCCGGCTGGCGCCCTCTCTCACGGCGATCAGCGACTCCTGGAGCTGGGGATTGCGATTGCGCCGAGCCCGGTGCTCTGCTTTCTCGATGAGCCCTCGGCAGGCCTGACGCCGGTTGAGCGGGCAACCGTGATGGAGCTGGCCCGGCGGCTTTCTCAGCGCGGAACCACCACCTTCGTCATTGTTGAGCACGACATGGACGTGGTCTTCTCGCTCGCGGAGTGGATTGTCGTGATGAATCGGGGCCAGCTCCTGGCTGAAGGTCCTCCCGCCGAGATTCGAGGGAACCGGGAGGTGCGCGAGGTGTACCTCGGGGAGGAGTTCTAGCTGGCGCCGTGCCGATAACCGTCGCATCTCTGCGTTCTCGGTCGTCGCCGATCCTCAACGTACGAGGATTACGTCTCCGGTCGGCTCCTCCCTCGGGCCTTGATCTGCTCGGTTCTCGGCCCGCCGCGAGTGGGCGTGTATCTAAAAGCTCGATTCGAATCTCATGGAGTTGAGGAAACAGATGATTCTTGAGCTGCGCGATGTGGCGACGGCCTATGGTCAGAGTCAGGTGCTGTTCGGCGTGACGCTGAACGTTGCTGAGGGGGAGGTGGTCTGCCTCCTGGGAAGGAACGGCGCGGGAAAGACCACGACGCTTCGAAGCATCATGGGGCTCGCTCGACCACGATCTGGCGGCATCAACTTCCGGGGGCAAGAGATTGTGAGACGGGAGCCCCATGAGATTGCGAGGATGGGGATCGGCTATGTCCCCGACGATCGAAGGATCTTTGCCGATCTGAGCGTGGAGGAGAATCTCGAGATCGCCCGTCGCGTCGTCCGGCGGAACGGCCATTGGACCAAAGAACGCGTGTGTGAGCTCTTCCCGGTTCTGGAAACTCTCAAAGGTAATCGCGGGACCGCGCTCTCGGGTGGTGAGCAGAAGATGCTCGCGATCGGCCGGGCCCTCATGGCGAACCCCGCGCTCCTTCTCCTCGATGAGCCATCGGAAGGACTCTCTCCTCTCGTGGTCCGACGGCTGATCACGGCCTTGAAAGAAATCCGGCAGGCTGGCGTGACACTACTCATTGCCGATCAAAATGTGAAGTTTGCTCGCGCGGTAGCGGAGCGCGGCTACATCATGGAGAAGGGGAGAATCCAATATGAGGGCACCATGGAAGCGCTCTGGGCCAACGCGGCGGTCGTCCAGAAGTACCTCGCCGTGTAGATGTCGGATGTCAGATCACGGATCTCAGATCTCGGCTGGTCGAACTTCTGACATCTGGGATCCGACATCCAGTTCCGATCGGCCTTGACAGCGTTTCGCGGCCCGTCCATACTTTCTCTACTTCGCAACGCCCCTCGGAGGAGAGGCCTATGATCAAACTGGAAGCGCGTCCGGAATCGATCGTCGTCGACCCGGCCAAGACTGCCCTGATCTGTGTGGATATGCAGAATGCCTTTGTCAATCCTGGAGGCTTGCTGGACCGCGCCGGCATCGACATCTCAGCGACGCCGCGGACCGTCGAAGCCGCTCAGCGTGTGATGAGAGCGGTTCGAAACATTGGGGTCCCCGTCATCCATCTGCAGGTGGGCTATCCCTCCGATCTCTCCACCGCGGGCGGGCCCACCTCGCCGAATCCTCGAAAGGAGCTGGCGCTCTCTCTGATGGAGCGGCGCCCAGAGATGCGAGGGGAGCTGCTGATCTGGGGGACGTGGGACGCAGAGATCATCGACGAGCTGAAGCCCCAACCCGGAGAAGTGGTGATTCAGAAATCCCGCTACAGCGGGTTTGCCGGGACCCCATTGGACCAGGTGCTGCGCACCCGCGGCGTCCAGTATCTCCTCTTCATCGGGATTGCCACCAACGTCTGCGTCGAGTCCACGCTCCGCGATGCCTACTTCATGGAGTATTGGCCGATCCTGGCGGGAGACGCTTGCATGCAAGCCGGGCCTCCGTTTCTGCAAGAGGCCACGCTCTTCAACGTGGAGCATTTCTTTGGCTGGGTCACGACCAGCGAGGCAATCGAGCAAGCCCTCAGCCATCAGCAATCCGCTACAACAAGTAGGCTTTGAGTTCGAGGCTGACCGCTGACAGCTTAATCTAGCCGAAGGGGTCCCAGGGGGTCACGCGTTTCGGCTCGATCTTGTAGATCCGTCTCACCTCGCCGGGATAGCGCCAGCCCTCCGGATATTTGTCTCGCCCGAGGTAGCGCCGGGCTAATGTGTCCAAATGCTCGTCAGCGCCCTGTTCCGTGATCTCCGCCACGCGACCGCGGACCGCGAGGTAACGGTTCGGGTTGTCAGGATCTGTGATCTCGATCGCGACGTCGGGTCGCTCGGCCATGTTGCGGTCTTTCTGACGCCCGGTTGCTGAGTTGATCAAGAGGTGGGTGCCGTCGTAGTCCACCCAGACCGATGTGACCTGCGGCGTGCCGTCAGGCATCAGCGTCGCGAGGTGAGCAAAGGTCGGCTTCTCGAAGAGGTCGAGGAACTGGGCCGGAATCGGGCCTCGCGCGCGCTGGCTCTGCCGCCACTGCTCATAACGCCTGATGAACTCGGGATCACCTGCCTTCAGCCGTTGATAGCCCATCCGCTGACTCCGGTTCATCAACTTGTAGGTGAAGGGTATAGGGTCGAGGTGGAGATGGGCCTCGGCGTTCTCCAGCCAGATGAGACTCCTGAGCGCGGCCTCCTGGAAGCGATCGACCACGGGCTTTCGCGCGCGCTCGTACGCCGGGAGCGCGTCCTCGACAGTCGCGCACTCGGCGAAGGCCTTGGCCAGCGAGACCGTGTCCTCGAGCGCGAGCTTGGTCCCCGAGCCGATGGAGAAGTGCGCGGTGTGCGCGGCGTCGCCGGCGAGCACGACGTTCCCATGGTGCCAGCGCGTGTTCTTCACCAGCGGAAAGTTGAGCCATCTCACGAAGTTGTTGGAAAGGAGCGGCTGCCCTTGGAGGTCTTCCCTGAAGACGCGGGCCAGATAGGCGCACGTCTCCTGCTCCGACATCGGGTCGAGCCCGGCTTTGAGCCACGTATCGGTGTTGCACTCGACGATAAAGGTGCTGGTGGTCGGGCTGAACCTGTACGCGTGGGCGATGAAGAGGCCGGCGTCGGTCGGCCTGAAGATCATCGAAAGGTCGTCGAAAAGCCTGGGCGTGCCGAGCCAGATGTACCGGTTCTGGCGGATGTCGACCGACGGCTGGAAAAAGTCGCTGTACGTCCGCCTCACGAGGCTGTTGGCGCCGTCGGCGCCGATCAGCACATCACAATCCGCCAGCTCCGTCACGTCGGTGATTGTGGTATTGAAGCGGATCTCCACCCCGAGGTCGAGGCAGCGCCGGTGGAGAATATTCAGGAAGGTGATGCGGGCGATCCCAGAAAAGCCGTTGCCGAGGACGGAGATCTTCTCCCCCTTGTGAACACACGCGGCGCCCTCCCATTTCTCCGAGGCCCTCGTGATCGCGGTGTATGTCTCCTGGTCGTGCTCGCGCAGGAAGCCGAGCGTGCGCTCAGAGAAGACGATCCCCCAGCCGAACGTGTCCTTCGGCCCGTCGCGCTCGACGATCGTGATGCGGTGAGCGGGATCCCGCTTCTTAGTGAGAATCGCGAAGTAGAGCCCCGCCGGCCCTGCGCCCAGGATGGTGATCTCCATGGCTCGTTCCTCGAGGCCAGAATACAATCGAAGGTGTTCACTTATCAATCCCGGCCTGAGGGCAGCGTCTATGGGTTCTGGTTGACAGCCTTGCGCGACCGTCCTAGACTCGGGTCCACAGAGTGAAAAAGTCGGTCTCGCAGCCTCTTGTCCACTTCGTTCGGGGCGAGGGCGTAACGCCACGCAGTGGCCGCCGCGTAAGCCGCCGCCGACCACAGGAGGAAATGAATGAAGCTCGGTCGATTCATCGTTGACACGCACGTCCATGCCCAGCGGTTTGCGGCGGGCCCGGCATTCAAGAAGCAGAAGCTCTCAACCCAGGCCGCGCGCTACAACGACCTCGCCCAGATCATGCGCGACCTGGTGCCGTATGATAATTCCCCTCGCCTCCTTTACGACATGGAATGCTACGACGTGGATCTGTGCGTGTTGCTTCCTGCGTTCGGGATGAGAAACGAGCTGAACCTGGAGATCATCGACCGCCATCCGGACAGGTTCGTCGCCGTGTGCGCGCCAGTCGAGACGGCGCAGAAGGCGATTCGCGGGGAAGCGCCGTGGTCGCCCGAGGCCGCGGCCGCGGAGCTGGACCGGCTGCTCTCCACCGGAAGATTTGTCGGCCTCGGCGAGGGGATGCCGGCTGATTCCACTCGTCGGAAGACGATTAGCCAGACCGAACGAATGGACCAGATGCGCCCCATCATGGAGGTCGCCAAAAAGCACAAGACCGTGGCGCGAATGCACACGGGCACTGTGATGGGCTACCCCCTCGGCTACCACTACTGGCCCGAGACGCTGCATCCGATGTGGGCGCATGACCTGGCCATCGAGTACCCCGACGTGCCACTGGTCCTCGACCACGGGGGCATACAGGGATGGTGGTCCGAGCGATTCTTCGAGGAGGCGCTCAACGTCGCCGCGTCCCATGACAATGTCTACCTCGAGACTGGGCTTTGGTGGACTGACCTCTACATGAAGGCGCTGCTCGATCCGAATATCGGCGCTGAGAAGCTCCTGTGGGGCACTGACTGGGGGGCGAGCATCCCCTTCCACGCCCAGTACGGCAACAAGCCTCCCGCGTACGCCGTGCAGATGCGCAAGCGCCGCCTGGTGACCCACCAGGTGGATGTTTGGGGGTGGAGCTTGAAGCAGCTTGCGCGCCTGGACATCACGCAAGACGACCTGAATCTCATTCTGGGTGGTAACGCAGCACGGCTCTACAAGCTCCCCGTGCCTCACAAGCGCCTGTTCCGCCCAGCCGCCGGTGAGCCAGAGTCTCAAGAGCCAGTCACTATCGCTGGGGGGTGTTGTTAAGCGCGCACCGCGAGCGTGCGCAGGAGAGAGGATGCCATGCAACGAACGATCCGTCACCTCAGCATGATGGTTGGAGTCCTGATCCTGGTCGCCCTCATCGGGACCGCCTCGGTCGTCACGGGGCAAGGGAGCTGGGCCACGTCACCGGCTGTGAAAAACCTTTACGAGAAGGCGAAGGCTGAGGGCCAAGTCGTGATCTGGGGACCGAATGATCAGGAGCTCGATTGGATCCCCCGGGCCTTCAATAAGCGATTTCCTGGCATTGAGGTAAAATTTACCGCTGACCTCGCCGCTGTCACCAAACTGGTCGCTGAGTATCGAGCCGGTCGGCATACGGTGGACACGTTCATCTTCTCACTCGGCGGCATGATGCCTCTCGCCGAGCGCGGGATCCTCGGGCCCAACGACTGGGGCCTCTTCGGGGTTCTCCCGGAAGATGTCTTCTTTAATGGCAACGCCGCGGCGACCCACAACCTCCTCTACGCCGTGATCTATAACACCGATAAAGTCAAGGAGTCCGAGCTGCCCAAGACGTGGGACGGCTTCCTGGATCCGAAGTTCAAAGGCAAGCTCGTCTCGAGCGACTTCCTCTGGCCTCGGTTCCTCGGCTTTCTCGCTCTCTCCTGGGGGGAGGAGAAGACGATCGAGTTTGCCCGTGCGATGCGTGACAAGCAGAACATCGCTGTGACCGGCACGGCTGTGGCCGAGACCATGGTGAAAACGGGCGAGCGGCCGATCACCCTCGGTAGCTTCCCCCAGAACGCGATCTACTGGAAAAATGTGGAGAAGGTCCCCACGTGGTGGGCGCCGGTGACCCCGACGGGCGCGGTCCAGTTCGTCTCCTCCGCGCTCTCCAAGGCCCCGCATCCAAACGCGGCCAAGCTGCTCGCCGGGTGGCTCGCCAGCGATGAGGGCAAGGAGATCCGGGAGCTGGAACGGGAGGGGGTGGCTGATCTGCGATCGGGCTCGCGCTCCAAGATGGCCGAAAATCTTCGCGCCCGGGGCATCAAGTGGGTGCTTGAAGACGTGACGACGATGAAGCAGCGGGCGGACTTCGCGAATCGGATCAACCCGATCGTCACGGGGCAGCAGCGCTGATTGACTTGAAGCTTTCAGCGTTCAGCAGTCAGCATTCAGAGGATTGCATGAGCTGGTTCGGGCTGACCGCCGGTGGCTGACGGCTGAAAGCTAGAGGGCGAATATGGCGATTGCAATTCCGGCTGCTCGTGAGCGACGGCTCTCTGTTCGAGCGGTCATTCCGGGCGTTGTGCTGGGGCTCGCCGCGGCGGCGACCATCTACTTCATCTCTGTGCCGCTCGCGATGCTCCTGTTCACAGTCTTCCGGGGCCCGTCCGATCTCTTGCCGTTCGAGCCTGGCGCTCACTTCACGCTTTCGCACGTGGCGACCATCTACGCCGACCCCATCCTCTACCAGGCGATCGTGCCCGACACGGTCATCTTCACGGTGGGCTCGGTCGCGCTCGGCTTCCTGATCGCCTTCGTGCTCGCTTGGCTCGTTGAGCGAACCGATATCCCGTGGCGGGAGGGGCTCTTCACGCTCATCCTTGTCCCGTTGCTTGTGCCGAATCTGGTGCTGGCGATCGCCTGGATCATGCTACTCGGCCAGAACAGCGGGTGGGTCAACGTGCTGCTGCGCTCGCTCTTCGGGTTCTCATCCCCCGGCCCCTTGAACATCTTCAGCATGCCGGGCCTCATCGTCGCTCAGGCTCTGGGCCTGGTCCCGTTCGTCTTTCTCCTCCTCTGCGCGGCGATCCGGAGCATGGACCCGTCGCTCGAGGAGGCGAGCAGCGTGGCGGGGGCGCGTCCGAGGACCACGTTTTTCAGTGTGACCTTCCCGGTGCTTCGTCCCGGCATCCTGGCGCCGGCGGTGCTGGGGACGATTATCACCCTCGAGCAGTTCGAGATCCCGCTCCTGATCGGGCTGCCCGCGCGCATCAACATCTTCAGCACGCGGGTCTTCTGGGAGCTGAACCCGACTTCAGGGCTCCCCAATTACGGCCGCGCTGCAGCGGTGTCGCTGCCATTTCTCCTCGCGGCGCTCGTCTTGCTGCTGCTCTACAACCGATTGATCCGGCGCGCTGACCGGTTCGTCACGATCACCGGGCGCGGCTTTCAGCCCAAGCGCATGGCGCTCGGTCGGTGGCGTTGGGTGGCGCTTTCCGCCGTCCTCGGGTATGTGGTCATCTCCGGAGCGCTGCCGGCCTTCGTGCTGGTCTGGGGGAGCCTGTTCGGTTTGGGTGCCCCTTCGTTCGCCTCGCTCCCCAACATCTCCTTTGACGGCTACGCTCGCCTGCTCAGCGATCCCAAGCTCTACCTCGCGCTCGGGAACACGATCGTGGTGGCCTGCTTGAGCGCGCTCATCGTGACCGTGATCGGAGCGCTGCTCGCCTGGATCGTGGTTCGAACCAAGATCGTCGGCCGGTCGGTGTTGGACTTCATCAGCATCATGTCGGTGGGGATCCCGTCGATCATCGCCGCGCTCGCAGTCATGATTCTTTATCTGACACTCCCGGTGCCGATCTACGGAACGATCTGGATCCTCGTGGTGGCATACTCCTATCGTCTCGCAGTGACCACCCGGATCTGTCGCGCCGGGCTCATGCAGCTCCACCCTGAGCTGGAGGATGCCTCCTACGTCGCCGGTGGGGCGTGGTGGACGACGCTCAGACGCGTGGTGCTCCCCTTGCTGGCGCCGTCGCTCGCCGGGGCATGGCTGCTTCTCTTTATCGTCGGCGTGCGAGAGTTCACGCTGCCGATGGTGCTCCACAGCCCTGACAACATCGTGCTCAGCGTGATTCTCTGGCGTTTGTTCAGTGACGGCGAGACGATACAGGCGTCGGCGCTCGCGACGCTCGTGCTGCTCCTGGTGGTCGGCGTGACCGTGGCGGTGCGGCGGCTCTTCTTGCCCAGGGTGAGGGGCTTCTAACGTGCTCTATGTCAAGGGGCTGGTCAAGGCGTATGAGACAGCGGACGGTCAGGTCCGCGCCGTGCAGGGTGTTGACTTCGAGGTGAAGGAAGGGGAATTCTACGCGCTGCTCGGCCCGTCGGGGTGCGGAAAGACCACCACGCTCCGCTGCATCGCCGGGCTCGAGCGACCACAGGGCGGTGAGGTCAGGATCGGGGGCGCGGTGGTGTCCGAGCCGGAGCGCGTAGAATTCCC
>Ga0209641_10003564_pt1 | contig 13059 bp, 10 predicted proteins | sample RifCSP16_1_FD_184022 | JGI IMG/M metagenome (GOLD analysis project Ga0209641, IMG submission 184022) | Soil microbial communities from Rifle, Colorado - Rifle CSP2_sed 16_1 (SPAdes) (version 2) | ecosystem: Environmental > Terrestrial > Deep subsurface > Rock core/Sediment | place: Rifle...
AACAAAATTATCCTGAATTTTATTCTCTTTTTTAGATTTTGACAAATCGCCTAACGAAGCTTGAATTTTCAAGCCGCCTGAAACTAATAATGCTTTATCTTTATTAATTTCAATTATTTCACCTGCAGTATGAGTATTTTTTATCTGAACATAATCCCCAACAGTAAGAATTTCATTTTCATCTGCAACATCTAAAGCTTCCGAAAAAATACTCTCATTCTTTTCTTTCAGTTCTTTGATGATGACTTTCGAGGATTTAATTACGTCTTTATTAGCATTTGATTCTTTCAAATCCTTTATGATTTTTTCAAATCTCTTATTTAAATCCTTAAGATAGTTTTCTGCTTCAGTTTTCGCTTTCTTGATAATCTCTTTTTTATCTTTATTAAGTTTATCAATGTTTTCTTTATAATAATTTGAGAGTTCATTTAACTTAATATTTTCGACTTCAGCTTTACGAAGTTGATCTTCCAATTCTTGAGACTTTGCTTCCAAAGCTACGAGAAAATTCTCGATGTTCTGTTTATTTGAATCAAGATAATATTGTGCGGTCGTCATTAAATCTTCATCCAAACCAATTCTCTTAGCAATCTCAAAAGCGTAGCTTGAGCCGGGAATACCCTGTTTGAATTTATAGGTTGGTTTGAGATTCTTATGATCAAACTCCATTGCAGCATTTTCGAAACCAGACATATCATGCGCAATTATCTTTAAATTACCATGATGCGTAGTGGCAAAAACTAAAGATTTTTTCTCCTCAAGATGAATAAGAATTCCTGCAGCTAATGCCGATCCTTCTGCCGGATCAGTTCCGGTTCCGATTTCATCTAATAAAATTAAAGAATTGCTTGATGCAGATTCCAAAATGTGATTAATATTTGAAAGATGAGAACTAAATGTGGAAAGATCATCCTCGAGTGATTGTTCATCGCCGATATCAACTAAAATATCCTTGAAGTAATGAAAGTTTGAATCCGGACTGCATGGAATATGAATTCCGGAATTGATCATCAAATGCAGTAGCCCGATTGTTTTTAACACAACAGTTTTTCCGCCTGCATTTGGTCCAGTAATCAAAATTACATTTTGTTCAGCAACATTTACTGTTAGTGGAACAGTTATTTCTCTACCAAACTTTTTAAGAAGAATCGGGTGTCTTGAATTTTGAATGCATATCGGATTTGAATTATCAATGGTAGGAAAACAGCCGATAATTTCAATCGAATATTTAGCGCGGGCAAAGATTGTGTCTATCTCTGTGACGGCATTTAGAGTTTTACGTAATTCAATGTTAACTTCACCAATTCGCTTAGTTACTTCCTTAAGTATTCTTTCTATCTCCCTTTTTTCAGCAAAGGTTAGAGAGATAATATCATTATTTAGTTCGAGCGTTTCTTCTGGCTCAATGTATACAGTTTGACCGGTTGATGACTCTGAATGTATAAATCCGCGTATGTGTCTTTTGTGTTCAGCTTTGATAGGCAGGACAATTCGACCATCTCTTAGAGTTACATAATCTTCTCTTACTAAATTATCCTCTTTAAGCTGTTTAACAATTTTATTGACAGACCGAATCAGATCCTCTTTGCGTGAGGAAATCTCCTTTCGCATATCATGCAGCTTAGGACTGGCATTATCCTTAATTTCACCATTTTCATTTATTATTCGCTGGATATAGTTCTCAAACGCTTTATCAACAAACAAATTGTGACTCAGTTCGTTTAGAGGCGAATTTTTTTCGGTATTAGTCTTTAAGAATTGAAATAAATTTCGCGAAACCACTGCGAGTTTTAGAATTTCAAGTATCTTTTTAGCTTCAAGCAAAGCTCCTTCAATGGCGCTTTGCGAAAGAGTATTTTCTAAATTAGGTAAATAATCTATTGGAGGATTAGCAAGCTTTATCAAAATGTCTTTTGCTTCAGTTATCAGTTTACCTTCCTTGATAATTTCAGGTAAACTTGTAAAAGGAGAAATAGAAAGTACTTTGTTCTTTCCCGCTTCAGTTATGCAATAATTTGAAATGTAGTTTAAAACTTTGACGAACTCTAATTTATCAAACACTGATTTAGAGTTCATCAGATTGAGTCTTTCTCGTTTATATAATCTTTGATGATTTTTCGTGAGTCCGGAGTGTACTTTTGCAGGTAATCTATGGTTGTGGGAATTACACTATAAATCGGAGGATAAAAAAGAGAAGATTGCGCTGTTTTTTCAGCCGGTATATCAAATATTTTCAGGATGATAAATACGGCGCTTAAAAAAAAGATGACCTGAATTAAACCGACTATTCCGCCAAGAATTTGATTTAATAGATTGTTTACTTTGTCGAATGGGTGAACAACTCTTTTTATGAAGGCAATAATTATCATGATGACAAGAAAAACTACAGCACCGCCAATTATCTCAGAAAGATAAAATTCTATTCCCAGCGCAGATTCAATTAACCGACCAAAAGGTACTGCGAATAAGACCGCTAAGTAAATCGCAATTGCCAATCCAATCAACCCAATTAGCTTTCTGATAAATCCGTCTTTGTAGCCGAGAATGAATCCAATGAGCAGAGCGACAACAATTATAATGTCAAGAATTATCACTTTTCAGCTTAAGAATTTTTCAACAATACTTTTAACTAATTTACCGTCGGCTCTACCTTTAAGCTCTTTCATCACCATTGGCATAAGTCTGGGAAAGTCCTCTTTTGATTTTGCTCCGACTTCAGACGCAATACGTTTGACTTCAGAAGTGATCTCATCTTCGCTAAGTTGTTTTGGCAGATAGTCAAGAAGTATTCCGAGTTCTCTTTCTTCCTTTAAAGCTAATTCTTCTCTGCCCGCATTGCGAAATTGTTCTATCGAATCTTTTCTTTTCTTTACGGCTGTGCTTAACATTTTCACTTCATCATCTTGATTTATTTCTCTTCCAATTCCGCTTTTTTCAAATTCGAGTATTAATGCCCTAATAGAACGAATAGTTTCCAGCTTAACTTTATCACCGGATTTCATCGCTTCTTTAAGATCCTGGTTTATTCTTTCTTTTAAATTCATCTTATTTCCTGTTAAATAGAAAAGGCAGGCTTTGTACAAACCTGCCTTTTAAAATAATACGTTGATTTAATAATTATATTTTAATATTAGTTGAGTAATTTATTCTTAAACAATAAGCTTTTCTAAGTTCTTGCTGAATATCTGTTACCAGTCCCATCTCCTGATTTCTGTCAACTCTCATTGATATGATAACATTAGGAAGTTCCTGGCGTTTTTTGTACATGATATCCTGAATTTCTTCAAGCTTAACTATACTGTCATTAACTTGAATTCTTCCAGTGCTTCCAACCCAGACATATGAAACCAATCTCTTATTTTCAATTTTCTCTATTGCTTGAGCTTCAGGAAGCTTGAAATCAACAAGAACATCGACTTCTCTAAGAGTAGTTGTAACCATAAAGAAAAGTAGGAGCATAAAAACAATATCGGGCATGGAAGCGGTCGGTATTTCCTGTTTTGTGTTCGCCCTTCTTTTTTCAAATTGCATAAAACTTACCTCCTAAGCATTTACTTCTTTATTGATTCCGGTTCAGCTAAAGATATAATAATTGGAATTTTATCCTGAACCTTTTTTTGAGATTCTTCATCCAGATCATTATACTTCCTGCCGAAATTGGAATTTGAATATTCATCCCTAGTTTCGAAATATGATAGCTTAACCTGATCTAAGGTTTGAATATAAAGGTTATAATTTGTTTTTCTATCTGTTTTCAAAGAGACAATTAATTTTTTATTTGCCGGAAGCTCAATTTTTGAAATGATTCTCGGCTTTAATTGATTTTTAATCTGGAAAATTGAAATTGGAGCTCCATCCAGCAGAACGTCTCCATTTTCATTAACCAGAAGTGCTGCCATTCTTTCCCTTGAAACAGGAACAATATCAGTTTCCTCAATGGGCTCAGGTAAAGCTAAGCCAATTCCTGTATCTACATCAATTACAGTTGCAACTAGGAAAAAAAGCAGTAAAAGGAATGCTATATCTGCCATGGATGCAGTAGGAATTGAGGCCTCTTTAATTTTTCTTTTCTTAATCATTTCATTTTTTCAAATAATAATAGGTAAATATTACAAAGGAAGAAATTTCTATTTCTTTTTATTCAGTTCGTATAGAGCATCAATTAATTCAACTGAACTTTCTTCCATATCGCCAACTAATCTATCAATTCTCGAAACAAAATAATTATAAAATACTTGTAGAATCATTGCTACAACCAAACCAAATAGGGTTGTAAGAAGTGCTACAGAAATACCAGAAGCAACAATTGCCGGAGAAATCTGAGCGGCTTCCTTTATAGCGTCAAATGCTTCAATCATACCTTGAACTGTTCCGGTAAAACCAAGCATAGGGGCAATTGTAATAAAAGTTGAGATCCAAATTAATCCTTTTTCCAAGAATCCCATTTCAATGCCGCCATAAGTCATAATTGCTTTTTCAGCAGCGTCAAGCCCTTCGCCTGCTCTCAACAAACCAGCATGGAAAACTGAAGCAATCGGTCCGCGCGTATTGGCACAAACTTCTTTTGCCGCTTCAACACCGCCTGAATCCAAAGCACCTTTAACTTTAACAATAAAATCTTTTGTGTTAACTCTTGCTCTTGATAATGTCCACATTCTTTCGAAAACGAAAGCAAGACCGAGAACCAAGCATGCAAGAATTGGATGCATGAATATTCCACCGGCTTCATACTTTGTTGTTAGCCAATTTAATACTCCTGTATTTTGCGCGGTTTGAGCAATAGCACCCAGCATTGAGTAGATAGCAACTGCAATTTCCATAGAGAATGACCTCCTAAATAAATAATGTTAATGAATCAAAGGAAAGTTTTGTACAATTCTTATAAAATAACTTGACTACAATAATCATTTCAAAAAACAAAGTCAATAAGAATTTCGTTATGTTTTTTAATAATTTTACTATTACTTCTAAACTTTTAAGCGATCTTTCAACGTGATTACATTACCGCTTATATAACTAAAATTACTGAACAATGAATACACAACTTCACCAATTTCTTCAGGTTTAATCCATTTGCTAAAATCAGCATCTGCCATCCAGCTTCTATTTGCCGGAGTGTCAATAATATAAGGTGAAATAGCATTTGCACTTAAATTTATTTTTTGTCCTTCAATGGCTAAAGTTTTTACCAAATGAACTAAAGCGCTTTTTGAAACACCATAAGCACCTTTCATTGCTTCAGGATTTTCGGCGGTATATGCAGCAGTTATACAAATAGAACCGCCTGCTGATGCTTTCACTAGCCAAGAAAAATGTTTTGCTAATAAAAAGTTCGCATTTAAGTTCAAGCTAATCATTCGATTCCAATCCTCAAGCTTTGTCTCCCAGATTGTTTCCCCTCCCCAAAATCCGCCAATTGTAGAAAATAAAAAGTAACAAGTATCTCTATCCGGTTTAATCTGGCTGAAAGCAGAAATAACGTTTTCTTCTTTGGTTAAATCTTTAATTTGAACGTTCACCGTTTTGTCTATTGATATTTTATCATCAAGAAGCTTAGAATCAAAAAGATAAATTTTATCAAAATCCTTTTGTGATAACACTTTTGTAACACCTTTTCCCAAAGCTCCATTAGCACCGAAGATCAATAATTCCTTTCGCACTAATCACCTCAAAATAAATTTTGCTGAAACAGAAAAATGATCGCTGTATCCCCCCAAATAACGATTACCTCCGTATGTCGGAAACGGGGTGCCTTTGTATTTTCCTGAACGTGTTGCGACTAAATCATTATTAAAAATTGAGAACGAATCGCATAAGTAACTTAATCCTTTTTGCATTATGAGACCTGAAGAAATAATTATTTGATCGAATAAATTCCAATCACTGCGAAAGCTGAGTGTTCCTAAACCTTTCTCAAAAAGATTATAGGATAAATTGTAAAGTTCTTTTCCTGGTATATCAACATTTTTTGCATTTATGGGATCGCATTTGAAAGGATCTGCACCAAGGGTTTTTAGAATTGACTCATCAACCGGTTCATCATTGAAATCACCCATGATAATTATTTTTGCAAAACCGTTTTTATCAAAAATTCTATCGACTTCCCTTTTCAAAACTCTTGCAGCTTCAATTCTTTTATATTCTGTTTCACTTGCGCCTCCACGTCGTGATGACCAGTGATTAACGAAAAAATGAATCTGCTCTCCGTTTTGATTCTGCAAAACAGCATGCAAAATTAATCTTGTTGGTGAGGAACTTAATTTTTTAATTTCATAACTATCAAATGCTATAAGCTTAAATTTATCAGCGTTATAAATAAAACCGCAATCTATTCCGCGATTATCGGGAGACTCAGCATAGGCAATTTTATAATTTTTATCATCAGAGTATTTTGATACTAATTTTTCCAACACAGATTTATTTTCGCATTCTGCAACCCCAATAGCATCCGGTGCATTGTAGTCATTCATGGATTTAATTGCACGAGCTAAATTGTACATTTTCTTATCTAACCTATCATTGGTCCATTCTTTTAGTCCATCAGGTAAAAATTCCTGGTCATCTTTGTTGGGATCATCAATTGTATCGAAAAGATTTTCGAGATTCCAGAATGCTACGAACAAAGTATCTGTTTTGACCAGAGGTTCGGCTTTGCATGACGACACTAATACGAATAAAAATAAGATTAACGCTTTTTTCACTATCGTCAAACTCATAATATCACATTAAAATTAATTGAACTAATATAAATATTGGCAACAGAACGATTATAGAAAACTTAAACATATAGCTGAAGAAATCCGGCATTTTAATATTGTTCTCTTCTGCAACAGCTTTAACCATAAAATTAGGCCCATTACCAATGTATGTCATTGCTCCGAAAAATACAGCGGCAGTACAAATTGCTTTTAGAATTTCCTCGGGGATTCCAGCGACCAAAACCGGAGCAGATTGCTGCAATCCTAATGCAAGTGAATGAAATGTTACTGCAGTTGGTGTGTTGTCAAGGAAACTGCTTAATAAACCAGTGAAGTAATAAAATTGAGTGGTTGAAGAAACACCGAGACTTTTTGCATTCGATTCAAGATAAAGTAAACATGGAACCATTGTGATAAAAATACCAAGAAAAAGGTACGCAACTTCTTCTATTGGTCCCCAAGTAAAGTTGTTTGAAGTCCTTGTAATCTTCGGCGTGGTTAGCATTGACAAATAAGCCATTACAATTATCGCAAACTCACGAATGAATTTGAAATAATGATTGGTTTTAATGAATGGAAGATATTGTTCATTCAGAAATGCTACGGCTAATATTACTCCGATGAGATAGTAGAAGTTTATTCTGCCTTGAATTCTAATTGGTCTAATAGCTGTCTTATCAATTTGTATTGCAGTTGGTTTCTCTTTCTTGTAAAAGTAACTATCAACCATAAAATAAAGAATTAAAAGTAGTGCATTGGTTAAAAACCATTCTAAAAAAAGACCGAAGAACCAGGTAAACGGAGCTCCGCGCAAATACATCATAAAGAGTGGAGGATCTCCGAGCGGGGTAAGCAATCCTCCGCAGTTAGCAACAATCCCGATGAAAAACAAAATAGTATGAACTTTAAATTCTCTTTCCTTATTAGTTTGAATTACCGGACGAATTAATAACATGGCAGCACCGGTTGTCCCCATAAAAGATGCAAGTACTGCTCCAATTCCTAGAAACAATGTATTGATTTTTGGTTTTGCCTCTATGTCGCCGGTTAAATAAATGCCGCCCGTAATGATGAATAATGAGCCAAGAAGAATTATAAATGGAATATAATCGAAGACAATTGTATCAAATAATTTTTCAGTTAGACCTGCTGAAAGCAAATAAATTATTACCGGGATGCTGAGAAGCAAACCAATAATTAATTTGTTTTTATTCTTTTCCCAATAATGATTTAAGGTTAGCGGAAAAATGGCTATTGAGGCAAGCATGAGCACGAATGGCAGCATACTTAATTCGGGAATTTGTACAGAAGAATATTCCATAGCTTAAATTATTTTTAATAATAAATGACCGGTGTAAAGATAAAAATATTTTTTAGAATTCAATTCGAGTTGCCACTCCATGTAACTTGCGATAATTCAGTTTGTAGAATGCAACAAAGTGCGGTGTAATTTTCTTAAGGAAAGAATAAATCCTTAGGAATGGTCTTTTAGTTGAAATTTCTTCAATGCCATAAAAAATTACTTTCTCATTTATTCCAGCATCTTTAAGAATTTTCGGAATATTAACAAATTCCATGTACCCGCAACTAATAATTAATCCTTTAAGTCCCGGGGCAATTTCTTCAACCTTGGTCACGTTTATTCCATAAGGATAATCCGAAGTTGAAATAGATACAAAAATATTTTCTTCATACATAATGTTTGTGCGCAACATACAATGAACCACGTAAGGCGGAACTTTCTCTAAATTTTTTGTAAGAAATAATGCCGTGCCTTTTATATTATTTCCCAAACTGTAAATCTGATTATAGCTTTCGAGAAAAAAGTCTATAGATAGAGACCTGAACGCTATTTGTAAATTTTTATTCCCGATTGTCCATAGCATTATCACAAAAAAAGGTATGGAAGCAATAATCAAAGACCAGTAACCCCCATGAGGAATTTTACTAAATACGGCATACAAGAAAAACGAATCAACTACAAGAACAAAAATTGCAGCATAAAATTTAATTTTGATTCTACTCAGCTTGAAAATCCAAATCATAAATATGGCACTTATTGTCATAGTAGCTGTAACGGCTAATCCATATGCAGCGGCAAGATTCTCAGATTTCTTGAATAGAAATATTATTGCAATCACAGCGGCTAAGAGCATCCAATTAACTGCACCAATGTAAATCTGGGATTTCAGATGAGTTGATGTGTATTTAATTTTCATAAGTGGAAAAATTCTTGTTGTAATGCCTTGATAAATTAAAGACATTACAGCGCTTATCATTGCTTGAGAAGCTATGATCGTAGCAAACAAAGCAAGAAAAATGAATGGTATATAAAGAACATCCGAAAATTTATGCACCATTTCAAAAAGTACAAAATTTGATTTACCATATTGTGCAAGGTAAGCGCCTTGACCAAAGTAATTAATTACTAACGCCACAAAAACAAAATACCAAGCATGCCTGATTGGTTTAGCTCCGAGATGACCCATATCGGCATATAAAGCTTCACCTCCAGTAGCACAAAGTATTACTTCACTTAAGATAAAAAACCCGGGTAGTCCGTTATGCAGCAGGAAATCAATCGCATAATACGGGCTGATTGCCATTAGAACATTTGGGATTTTAAAAATATAAAACATTCCTGAAATGAATAGCGACAAAAACCATAATATCATTATTGGACCAAACGATGATGAAACTTTATCCGATCCTTTATGCTGAAATGCAAAAAGTATTATCGTGATAGCACAAGTAATTAATAAAATTGTCTCTAAGGTAATTTTTTCAAGACCGGGAAAAAGCTTCAATCCTTCAACTGCCGAAAGGATACTTATTGCGGGAGTTATCACTCCATCACCCATCAAAAGCGAGACACCAAGATATCCGAGATAAACTACAAACAAGCCCCTTCGTCCTTTTTTAACTTTTGAACCGAGAATTTCTTTAAGAACAATTATTCCACCTTCGCCTTTAGTACTTAAGCTCATTGCAAGCCATGAGTATTCAACTGTCACCAGGACAATTAATGCCCAGAAGATGAGAGACAACACTCCCATAACATTTTCAATTGTTGGAGTAGTAAGGGTGAAAATAACGGTTAAAGTGTAAATAGGACTTGTACCGATGTCTCCAAACACAAGTCCCATCGCTTTTATATTCTCGAATATTGATGAAGTGCTATGTTTCTTAGACATTAAATCAAAACCGAATAGCTTGGTTGCAGGTTTTTTTTATCCTTCCAAATTTATCCAACATAAAAATTATCGAAACACTAATAAAAATTTTAGAGCACTTTTTTCTTATTCTTATCCCAAGCCAATTTTATTAAAAAGAAAAGAGAAAGCATAAGAACAATCATTAAAATTCTTGCGCCCCAAATGTAAGAAACATTTTCCGGGTTTACATTCTTCAACAATAAGATTGGTATTGCATCATTCACAAACCACCAGATCATAATAATGAATAGAACAACCGGTGTAATGAACTTCATGATGTAGTAAAAAATTTTTGGGATTGCAATATCTCCGCCTTCGTTCATTTCCTTCCATGCTTTGTCTGCACCAAATACCCACATGAAAAGTATTGTTTCCACCAAAGCAAAGACTGCCAAACCAAATGTTCCTGCCCAATAATCCATTTCATCTAAGAATCCGTACTTTAAGAAAAAAACAACAAATTGTACGCTGATTAAAACCACCACGGCAAGAATTGCCGTAGCTTTTTGTCTGCTAACTTTAAATTCATCTTCTAAGAAAGCAATAATAGGTTGACCCATTGCAACTGATGAAGTTATTCCTGCAAAAAACAAAAGCAGGAACCAAATGAATCCGAAGAAGTAACCGAACGGAATTTGCTCGAAGATTAAAGGCATTGACACAAAACCAAGATCAAACGCTCCGCCTTTTGCAATTTGTGTTGTCATTGCAATTCCAAAGAAAGCAACAGCCGCCGGTATTGCAATTGATCCACCAAGAACTACTTCAGCAAACTCGTTAGTTGCAGAAGTGCTGAGACCCGAGAGAGCAATATCATCTTTTGGCTTAAGATAACTTGAATAAGCTTGTATTGTTCCCATTCCAACTGATAGTGTGAAGAAGATTTGCCCGGCAGCAGCTAACCAAACAGAAGCATTACCAAGCTGTGAGAAATCAGGGTTCCAAATGAAAGCTAAACCATTTATAACATTCCAATCCGGATGATTTGCATCTGGTGCTCCTAAAGTTAAAACTCGAATTGCCAATATGATTGCAAAAAGAAAAAGCAAAGGCATTGCTATCTTCGCAAGCTTTTCTATTCCTTTAGATATACCTCTGAATATTATCCAAAAATTTATTGCGAATGTAGCAAGCATAAATGCATAAGATGGCCAGATGCTTGAGAAATGTGCACTGGTTTCCCTTCCCTGGAAACTGTAAAGGAAGTTTCTCATTGCATCGAATGAGTGTAAATCAAAATAGGTTTGCGTGATTGAAAAAAAACTAAATGCGAGCGTCCACGATTCGATGTAAGTGTAGTAGATCATTATGACGAGTGAAATGATTAGGCCTAAAGAACCGAAATATTTTGCAACTCGATTTTTCCAAATTACATCGAACATACCTGGGGCACTGCCGTGACCATATTTTCCGCCATGTCTTCCGATTCCCCATTCAATCCACATCAGTGGAATACCGAGAATTAAGAAGAAAATAAAGTAAGGAATCATGAAAGCACCGCCGCCATTTTGTGCAGCTTGAACTGGAAACCTTAAAAAATTTCCTAATCCAACTGCATTACCGGCAACGGCTAAAATTAACCCGATTCTGCTTCCCCATTGTTCACGTTCACCTGTTTGGCTCATTCTCTCTCCAAATTAATTATTTAATAAATTTCTTTATAATGTTTTGTAAAGTCAGTCAGTTTTTGATTCAAGCTATTCAACACTAAACGATAATAAGCTAATAAGGTTAAAACATTAGTGGGTATCCTAATTACTAAGGTTTACTCTATGAATAATACTGCATGTATTTTTTTAAGCAAAGTAATATTATTTTTTAAGTCACTATCATGATTTGATAGATTTTATTAAACCTTATCTGCCTTTTAGCTAACCTTAGTAACAATCTAAAAAGGGACAACAAAACCTTATTAACTTATCAGTTATAATGTGATTTTAATAATCAATTTTTCTCGTTACTTCTGGCTCAACAGTTGAAATATGTGTGAAAAATATTTTCTTTCACTAAGAAACACTGGTGAACATTGAGATACACGATGTAAATATAAAATTATTTTTTAATACTAAGCATTTTTCAAATCAGGATGAAGAATTTCTCCTTCGGAAGAAGCAACAGCGACGGCAACTGCAGCATCTCCGGTAATATTGGTTATTGTTCTGCACATATCGAGAATTCTATCTATACCTAAAATTAATCCAATTCCTTCTTCAGGAATACCCACTGATTTTAAAACTATGATCAGCATAATTATTCCAACTCCCGGCACAGGAGCAGTTCCAATCGAAGCAAGAGTTGCAGTTAATACGATTGTAAGCTGCTGCATCAAATTCAAATCCATTCCAAAAACTTGAGCGATAAAAACTGCCGCTACTCCCTGGTACAGGGCGGTTCCATCCATGTTTATTGTTGCGCCTAAAGGAAGCACAAAGCTTGTAATAGATTTTGAAACACCGAGATTTTCCTGACAGCATTCCATATTAACCGGTAATGTCGCTGCACTCGAACTCGTGCTGAAAGCAATTGTCTGTGCTTTCCGCATTCCTTTATAAAAGGTGGAGACTTTTAGTTTACTGAATAACTTAACTATCAAAGTATAAACACCCAGTGTGTGAATCATTAATCCGAGAATAACAGTAGCTGCATACCAAAAAAGTGTTTGAAGAATATCAAAACCAAATTCACCAACAGTTGCTGAAATAAGAGCAAAAACTCCAATCGGTGCAATGAGCATAATGAGATCAACCAACTTGATCATTGCTTCACTTAATCCATCAAAGAATTTAATTACCGGCTCACCTTTTGATTTTGGGATAAGACTGAGAACTAAACCAAACATCAAAGCAAATAAAACTATTTGAAGCATTTCAGCATTAGCAATTGCAGCAAATGGATTTTTAGGAATTAGTTTTACAATTTCCTGCATGAAATCATAGCCTTCTGCACTCTCAACTCTTGTTTCAACATCTTTACTATAAACTGAAAGTAATCTTTCCTTAGTTTCGACATTCATTCGCTCGCCCGGTTGAATGAGATTTGCGGCTATCAAACCTATACTGATTGCAATTGAAGTTGTTACAAGATAGAATGAAAGTGTTTTACCGCCAATTCGTGCAAACTTTTTAATATCTCCTAAGCTTGCGGCT
>Ga0209641_10003572_pt1 | contig 13051 bp, 10 predicted proteins | sample RifCSP16_1_FD_184022 | JGI IMG/M metagenome (GOLD analysis project Ga0209641, IMG submission 184022) | Soil microbial communities from Rifle, Colorado - Rifle CSP2_sed 16_1 (SPAdes) (version 2) | ecosystem: Environmental > Terrestrial > Deep subsurface > Rock core/Sediment | place: Rifle...
TTTATCGGCAACCACCAACAAACCACCGCACTCTGGACAAGGTTTTGCCAGCGGTTTCTTCCACGAGGTGAAATCGCAGTTCGGATAATTAGCGCACCCGTAAAAAACTCGGCCTTTGCGCGTCTTGCGTTCGACCAGGTCGCCGCCATCTTTCGGACAGGATACGCCAAGCTTCTCCAGCCAGGCTTCGGTGTAGCGGCATTCCGGGAAATTGCCGCAACTGATGAACTTGCCATATCTTCCCCAGCGGATCACCAGCTCATGCCCGCACAGCGGACATTTTCTCCCGATAAGCTCAGGGCCAGTTTTCATCTCGGGGATCAACTGCTCCGCTCGCGCCACCTGCTCGGCGAATGGATCATAGAAATTTCTCACCGTCTCTACCCAGTCCTGCCCGCCAGAAGCGATGCGGTCAAGATCGGCCTCCATGTTCGCAGTAAAGCTGGTATCCACAATATTCGGGAAATGATCGCTGATCACATCGTTGACCAGGATCCCTGTTTCGGTGGGCAGCAGGCGCTTGCCATCCCGCTCCACGTAGCCCCTTTGCTGCAGGGTGGACATAGTGGGCGCATAGGTGGATGGCCTGCCGATGCCATTTTCCTCCAGGGTTCGCACCAGGCTGGCTTCGGTGTAGCGCGGCGGCGGTTGGGTGAAGTGTTGTTCGGGAATCAGCCTGACAAGCTTCTGCGCCTGATTTTCTGAAATGCCCGCGGGTATGCGCGTCTCCCCGTTCTCCTCCTCCTTTTGATCTTCATCCCGGGTTTCCTCGTAAACCGTCAGGAAGCCAGGGAAGCGCACCGTCGAGCCGGAGGCGCGCAATAAATACGCCCTCGCGGCCGATTTCCCTAAAACCTCGACGGTCAATGTGTCGAAGATCGCCGCAGTCATCTGAGAGGCGACGTAACGCTGCCAGATCAGTTGGTACAGACGGTATTGATCCCGATTCAAAAATTCTTTGATCGCCTCGGGCTGGCGCAGCACGGAAGTCGGACGGATCGCCTCATGGGCTTCCTGAGCCGCACGCACCTTGGTCTTATATTTGGGGGCTTCTTTGGGCAAAAATTCCTTGCCAAAGCGGGTGGCGATAAACTGGCGCGCCTCTTGTTGGGCCAGCTCCGAGATATTGGTGGAATCGGTGCGCATGTAAGTGATCAAGCCCACATTCCCGCCTTCGGCCAGCTCAATACCCTCATAAAGCTGTTGAGCCAAGGCCATCGTCCGGCGGGTGGTGTAACCGAGCCGCCGGGAGGCCTCCTGCTGAAGTGTGCTGGTGATGAATGGCGCCGCGGGACTGCGCCGGCGCTCGCCGCGCTTGATCTTATCGATCGCGTAGGCAGCCCTCTCCATATCTACCAGGATCGGTTTAACCTCCGCCTCATGGTTAAGCTGTGGCTCTTGCCCGTCTACCTTCACTAATTTTGCAATGAAGGATACCTTACCGCCTTCGGGCAAGAGTTCGGCTTCTATCGTCCAATATTCCACCGGCACGAAGGCAGCAATCTCACGCTCACGATCGACGATCAGCTTCAAAGCAACCGATTGAACCCGTCCAGCGGAAAGCCGACCGCGGATCTTACGCCATAAAAGCGGGCTGAGGTTATAACCAACCAGCCGGTCGAGAACCCGGCGAGCCTGTTGAGCGTTCACCAGGTCCATATTGATCTCTCGCGGGTGCGAAAACGCTTCAGCGATAGCTTGCTCCGTGATCTCGTGAAACACGACACGTCGTGGGTTGCCTGGCTTGATTTGGGCAGCCTCCACCAGGTGCCAGGCGATCGCTTCCCCCTCGCGATCGGGATCGGTTGCCAGGTACACCTCTTCAGCTTTTTGTGCCGCAGCTTTCAGCTCCTTGACGACCTCTTTCTTTTCTTTCGGGACGCGGTATTTGGGTGCAAAATCGTTCTCCACATCCACGGATAATTGGGACTTCAGCAGATCACGCACATGCCCAACCGAAGCTTTTACCGTATACTCTTTGCCTAAAAATTGTCCCACCGTGCGCGCTTTGGCTGGCGACTCGACGATCACCAATTTTCCGGATCTATTGGTTTTTTGTGGCGCTTGCAGACCTTGGTGTGCTTCGGTCCGCCCCAGGCGAAACAAAATCGTGCCGCACACTGGACAGACGCCGCGGGTCACCGGTGAACCTGCATTGTTAAACGTGGCAATTGGATCCTTCACCTCGCGTTTTGTCTTGCACTTAAAACAATAAGCTTCCAACAAAAATAACCTCCTGGTCAGATATAACTCATATCTTCCGTTTTTAACTGGCTGACAATGTGGCGAACTTTCTGAGCCTGGTCTTTGCGGCAAACCAGCAGCACATCCCCGGTATCGACCACAACCAGGTCTTCAACGCCAATCGTGACGATCAGGCGATGCTCTTGATTCACATATACCAGCGATTGGCGCGTATCTAAACCGATATGTTGCCCACCCATGACGATATTCCCCTGCGCATCTCCTGGCAGCACATCGAAAAGCGAATCCCAACTACCCACATCATTCCACTGCAGGTTGCCCGCCGGGATGACCGCCGCATTTATGGAGCCTTCCATGATCCCATAGTCGATGGTTTCAGGTTTTATTTGCGGCCAGACTCGCGCAAGCGTCTCAGCCTGGGCGGAGGTGCCCCAGGCCTCCCCAATCTCGCTTAACTGGAGGTGCAGTTCAGGCATTTGATCGGCAAACTCATCCAGAATCTGCTCGACGCGCCAGACAAACATGCCAGAATTCCACGCATGATCGCCAGCCGCCAGCATTTCCCTGGCATGCTCTTCGTCCGGTTTCTCTTTAAACCGAATAACCCGATACGCTTCCCTGCCACCATAATCGCCGAGCTTTACACCCTGTTGGATATATCCATATCCCGTTGCGGGATAGGTCGGGGTAATCCCCAGCGTAACCAGGTGGCCATCACGAGCCACTTTGTATGCGGTCCTCAGCAGTTCTCGAAAACCCTGCTCGTTCCCAATAAAATGATCCGAAGTGAGCACAGCCATTACCGCCTGGGGGTCGCGCTGTCTCAGGACAATCCCGGCAAACCCAATAACCGAAGCGGTGCCGCGCGGCATCGGCTCGAGCAGGAAATTCTCCGCTGGAATCGAGGGGCTCTGTTCGCGCAAGATTGCCGCCTGCTCCGCCACAGTAACCACCAAAATTCGCTCCGGTGGGAACAATCCCTTGAGCCGCTCCACCGAAGTTTGAAACAGGCTGCGCTCTTCGAGAAGCCTCAACATCTGTTTGGGTCGCGCTTTGCGGGAGAGAGGCCACAGGCGTGTGCCGCCTCCTCCGGCCATGATGACTGCATAATAATGCTCAAACATCCTTCACCTAGTTAATCACAATTATTCTACTCGATAATCGTCGCCAAGCTCACGTACAGAAATGTAATTCATCGCGCCCACCTGCCGGGCCAGCCCTTTCAGCTCGAGCATGGTCAGGGTGGCGGTTACCTTTTCGATGGGCAACTCGGTCTGGCGGGAAATTTCATCCACGTGAATGGGCATCTGGCTCAGCACGCTCAGCAAGCGCTGCTCGGTCGCATCTGCCGGCAGTTCTTTCCGGGCGCTGCGGTGCAGCTGGGCGCGCGTCAGGTTCAACGCTTCCAGCACCTCGGCGGGATCTAACAGCGGCCGCGCCCCCTGCTGGATCAACCTGTTCGTCCCCTGGCTCTGTGGAGCGGTGATGCTCCCCGGCACGGCAAACACATCTCTACCCTGGTCGGCTGCGAACGTGGCAGTGATCAACGCGCCGCTGCTCTCTCCCGCTTCGACTATCACAACCGCCAGGGATAACCCGGCGATGATCCGGTTTCTGGGTGGGAAATTCAAGCCATCGGGGGGCGTCCCAGGGGCGTAGTCGCTGAGCAGCGCCCCGTGGCGCAGGATATCGCCAGCCAGGAGGCGGTGCTCGGGCGGGTAAATCCGGTCAACGCCGCTGCCCAATACCGCCAGGGTGCGGCCTCCGGCTTCTAATGCGGCTTTGTGCGCCACGCCGTCGATGCCGCGAGCCAGACCACTCACCACGCTGACCCCGCTCCTGGCGAGCATGCCGGCGATCTCTGTGGTCACCTGCCGCCCGTAGGGAGTGAGGCGCCGGGTGCCGACGATGGCAATCGCCCATTCATCCTCCGGGAGCAGGCCGCCGCGAACATACAATACCGGCGGGGGCAGTTCGATTTCTTTGAGCCGAACAGGGTACTCCGGGTCATCCCAGATCAACACCTGGATATCTTTCGCCTGGATTCCCTGCCATATCCTCTCCAAATCCACACTCGACCGCACCTGGAGAAAGTTCTCGACGACTTTGGACCCGATACCCGCGGCTCTGAGCGCTTCGCCTGGTGCGTGCCAGGCTGAAACCACGTCCCCAAAATGGTTGATCAGCGCTTGCATGCGCGCCGCGCCGATCCCCCTGACCAGGTTAAATCCTACCCAATACAATTTGGGTTCGTTCAATATTTTCCCTAATCCAGACGCTCATATCAGAATATGCCAGCCCTCAGAATACCATACGTTTTTTACGTATGTCAAGCTGTCAAAGGGCGGCATCCTGGCTGTCTGGCAGCAAGCCGGGCATCAGGCGGACGACGATCTGCTTCTTCGCCAGCTCGACCTCTGGAATCACGGCATCGATCACCGGCAGGAGGACTTCCTCGCCATTTTCCATGCGCACAACGCAAATATCATGCGCCCCGCTCTCCAATATCCCGGTGACTACCCCCAAATGCTCGCCGCTCTCCAAGACCGCCCGCATGCCGATAATTTGATGGTGGTAGTATTCACCTTCAGGTAGATCTGGAATTGTATCCGTTTCGATATACACCATGCGGTTGCGAAAAACGCCCGCACATTCAGGGCCGCCGCAGCCTTCAAAAGCAATCAACAGCCCTTCTTTATGCCTCCGGCAATTGCGAATGCGCTCTGGTTGGTGGTCCTCGTCAATAAAAACCACCATGCCGGGCTGGATGCGTTCCGGAAAGTCGGTTAGGACTTCCATGAAGATTTCGCCGAGAAGACCATGCGGACGTCGCAGCTTTCCAATTACTACGAAGGCAGGCTCGCCCACTTCCGGCGAGCCTGCAGGCTCTTGAGATCGTTGAGAACCTTTTGCTGCGCTCATCTCGGTTCTTCAATTTCCAGGTTTGCCCGTTTTCCCTCTTTCGCGGCCGCCACCCGTAAGAGCAGGCGCATGGCGTTCGCCACGCGACCATTTCTCCCGATCACACGGCCCATGTCTTCCTTCGCCACGTGCAAATGCAATTGATGCGATACGCCGCGTTGGATTTGGGTGACGTATACTTGAGTCGGGTCGTCGACCAGCGAGTTGGCAATGAATTCAATTAATTCTTTCAAGATGGCCTCCCACCGAGAAGTGCACGGTTTGAAACGAGGTAAACTCTATTTTGGATTACTTGCCCTTCGGCATCGCATCCTGGCGGGTCTTGGCGCTGATATTCTGCGCAGCTTCGGCAGCGGCAGCCTCTTCCAGGAGAACCTCCACTGCCTCGCCATTCTTATAGCGCTCGTACCGGTCCAGCAATCCGGTAGACTTGAACAGCATGGCGACCGATTCGCTCGCCTGAGCGCCTTTGCTCAACCACTCGTAAATACGATCTTCACTGAGCTGGATCGTGGCTGGATTTGTTCGCGGGTTGTAAAAACCCAGGATTTCTAAAAAACGACCGTCGCGAGGGCTTTCTTTGTCCGCAGCTACGATCCGGTAGCTGGGCTGTCCTTTACCTCCAACACGGCGCAAACGAATACGAACCATAACCTTCTCCTAAATATGTTTGTTATCCGAACAGGTGTGGAATTCCACGCCGGCCCGACTTCTTGAGTGTCTTAAAGAGGCGCTGCGCCTCGCGGTACTGCTTGATCAGGCGGTTTACGTCCTGCACTTCGGTCCCCGAGCCGCGGGCAATGCGCCGCCTGCGGCTGGCGTTGAGGATATCCGGCTTGTTCCGCTCAAGCCGGGTCATCGAATTGATGATCGCCTCGGTCATTTTGACCTGTTTTTCGGCGTCCTGGGGGTTGATCTGGCGCGCCATTTTCCCCATCCCACCGGGCATCATATCCAGGAGCTGACCCAGAGGACCTAGTTTACGCAACTGGCGCAGTTGATCGGCAAAATCCTGTAAGCTGAATTCACCGGATATCAGTTTTTCCGCTTGCTTTTGCGCCTGCTCCTGGTCAAAAGCCGCTTCAGCTCGCTCGATCAGGCCGATCACGTCACCCATGCCCAGGATGCGCGAAGCCAAACGATCCGGATCATAAGCCTCGATCGCCTCCAGGCTTTCGCCAGTCCCCAGAAACTTGATCGGCACTCCGGTCACCGAGCGGATAGAGATCGCCGCCCCACCGCGGGCGTCGCCGTCCATCTTGGTCATAAACAAGCCGGTCAGAGGCACCACATCCCGAAAACCGCTGGCGATGTTGACCGCCTCCTGACCGATCATCGCATCCACCACCAGCAGGGATTCGACAGGATTCACCCGTTTTTGGATGGCGCGCAGCTCCTCCATCAGCTCATTATCCAACTGTGAGCGGCCCGCGGTATCCAGAATGATCGCGCTGTACCCGCCTTTTTGAGCGTGCGTAAAAGCCCTGGCAGCCAGCTCCGGCGGTTTTACCCCGGCCTCATAATGCACGGGGATGTTCAACCGCTCGCCGAGTGTTTCAAGCTGGCGCACGGCTGCCGGGCGATACGGGTCGCAGGCTACCAGGAGCACCCGCTCGCCTTGAGAGCGCAGGTAACGCCCTAACTTCCCTGCCGCGGTGGTCTTACCTGAGCCTTGCAGCCCGACGAGCATTAGAACTCTGGGTTTTGGACCCGAAAGATTCAAGCGATCTGGTGCTCCCAGGGTGGAGATCAATTCTTCGTGAACGATCTTAACCACCTGCTGCCCGGGATTCAGGGCTCTGGATACTTCATAACCTATAGAGCGCTCCCGAATGCGTTGAACAAAATCCTTGACGACTGCATAGTTAACATCCGACTCCAGCAGCGCCAGGCGGACCTCACGCATGGCGGCGTCCACATCCTTTTCCGAAAGCTTGCCGCGCCTGCGAAGCTGATGAAAAATATTATCCAACCGCTGGGTCAGGTTCTCAAACATAGCACTGCATTTTAGTATGGAAGGGATGAAGCGTCAAGGATCATTTAGGTTCGTAACTTTGCGGCTGTCCTCGGGTTATAACATTTTGCAACCGGTATGATGTCTATCCGAGGTTATTCCATCTATCCCATCGGCTAAAGGAGGAGGTATGTCTAAAATTGCTATTGTTACGGATAGCACAGCGTATCTGCCGCTTGATTTGGTTGAGAAATACGAGATCAGCGTGGCTCCTCAAGTGGTGATTTGGGGGGATAAAACCTATGAAGACGGTGTGGATATCCAACCCAGTGAATTTTACGAGCGTTTAAAAACGGCTTCCGTCATGCCATCCACATCACAGGCTACAATTGCCTCCTTTGAGAAAATTTTCCGCCGCTTGCTGGAAGAAGAGCATGAAATCCTGGCTATTTTGATCTCGGACGTACTCTCTGGCACGATCAATTCAGCGGTCCAGGCGCGCGAGTTGTTCCCTCACGCCCCGATAGAGATTGTAGACTCCAAGTCTGTGGCTATGGCTCTTGGTTTCCAGGTTTTGACCGTGGCCAAAGCTGTTCAGGAAGGGGCCAGCATGGCTGAATGCGTGCAACTTGCTCAAAAGGCTTCCCAACACACCGGCGTAATCTTTGCCGTAGATACGCTGGAGTTTTTACACCGCGGTGGGCGCATCGGTGGAGGAAAGCGTTTCCTCGGAACAGCGCTGAAAATCAAGCCCATCCTGGAATTGAAAGATGGGAGGATCGAGCCAGTGGAGCAAGTGCGGACGCGCAAAAAGTCGTTGCTCCGCCTGGTTGAAATTTTAGAAGAGCGAGTATCCGGCAAATCTCCCGTCCGCCTGGCGACCTTACATGCTAACGCATACGAGGACGCCAAAGTAATTCTCTCCCTGGCTAACGAGAGATTGAATTCCGTAGAAAATATATTTTCAGAAGTAAGTCCAGCCGTAGGCACGCATGCCGGTCCAGGAACTGTTGGGCTGGCTTATATGGCAGGGATGTAGCAGAGATGGCGAGCACCCCGTCCGGTTAGCGGGAAAGTCCGCTCACCCGAATTGTTTAAACCGTCATTTTTCGACGCCTGTTGCAGTGAGTTATCAGCAGGCGTCTCTTGTTTCCCCGGATATCCATCGAGCGGTAAGTTATAATAATTCCTTGTTTGTCGATTTGGAGTGCTTCCTTGGATATATTTTTTACCGACCCCACTGCCATACCCTTACCTCCCGACGAGGTGCGCATAACACAGTTGCGCGCGGAGCCCTGGCAGGATAATCGCCGGGTGCGTGTTTACCTGGAGATCACACCCTTCCAGCAGCGACCTAACAGCGACGTTTTCATCACGGACGATTCCGGAAAAGAAGTGGCCAATGTAAGTATCATCGAAACGATCAGCCCCAAAATGGAATTCACCATGCACCTGCGCAGCCGGGAGACTGCCGGAGAGTATCAGCTAACCGCGATTCTTTTTTACGATGAAAAACTCCCCGACCAGGAGCAGAGCGCACTTATCCCACCAGGTGAACGAAAACGTTTAATTGTGGACCAGGCAACCACGAATTTTTCAATATGAAACGCCTCTGGCGCCTGCGCCCCTTCATTAGCAAATATAAATGGCAGATCTTGCTATCGTTGCTGCTGTTGTTGATGACCACTGCCGCCCAACTGGCAATCCCAGCGATCATCCGGCAGGTGATCGACATCGGCCTGGAGCGCAGGGAAGCCAGTTTTATCTTTACCGCTGCGTCCTTCATCTTTGCTATTGGGGTGGCTATCGCCATCATGAACTACTTCCAGCGCTATCTGAGCGAGTGGATCGCATCGAAGATTGGTTACGACCTGCGCAACCAGATGTACCATCATATTCAGCACCTGCCATTTGCCTTCCACGACCACGCCCAAACAGGCCAATTAATCAGCCGGACCATCGAGGACGTGCGCGCTATCGAAAGGTTCACCGGCCATGGGATTGCTGATCTCATCCGCATGGGGTTGTTGCTGGTTGGGATTGTTTCCCTGCTCTTCATAGAAAATGCTCGTCTGGCTGCCATTGCTTTGCTGCCCATGCTGCCATTGATGGCTCTGACGACCAGCTTCGGACGTAAGATCGGGGGCTTATTTCTGGAGGTGGATATCGCTTTAGGCGACCTTTCCTCACGCCTGCAGGAAAATATCACCGGCGTACAGGTAGTGCGCGCTTTCGCCCGCGAGCCGTTTGAGATGCAGCGATTTGACCAGACGAACCGCAAGCTGTACAACACGCGCCTCGCCGTCATCAGCCAGTGGTCCAGGATCATGCCCTCCAGCAACTTCCTGGTTACCCTGGGGACGTTGCTGATCCTGTGGTTCGGAGGGCAGATGGTATTAACCGGAGAGATGACCATTGGTGAAGTCGTAGCCTTTAATGGTTATCTGCTCCTCCTCGCTCAACCTGCCCAACAGCTTACCTGGTTGGTCAACATGGCCGGTGAGGCAGTAGCCGGCGTGGAGAGAACCTATGAAGTGCTCGATTACGAGCTGGAAATCCAAACCCCACCTGCGGCTATCTGTCTTCCGCCTCTTTCCGGGCGGGTGAAGTTCGACCGGGTCTGTTTTCACTACAAAGGTGAAAAAGCACCCGCCCTGGAAGACATTCACCTCACCGTGGAACCAAATCAGGTTGTCGCCTTGATTGGCCCTACCGGTTCCGGGAAAACCACCCTGGTTAATTTAATCCCGCGGTTTTATGATGTCACTCAAGGAGCGGTGCTTGTGGATGGCTGTGATGTGCGCCAGGTCGAATTGACCTCTCTGCGCAGACAAATAGGAATCGTCCTCCAGACCTCCCTCCTTTTTTCGACGACCATCCGTGAAAATATCGCCTACGGTCGTCCCGATGCCAGCCTGGATGAGATTCGCTCCGCGGCGCAGACCGCAGCGGCTCACGAATTTATATCAGAGTTTGCCCACGGCTATGAAACCATGGTTGGCGAGCGGGGCATCACCCTGTCCGGAGGACAGCGTCAGAGAGTCGCCATCGCTCGGGCGCTGCTCATGGACCCGCGTATCCTCATCCTCGACGACTCAACCTCCAGCGTGGATACCCATACCGAACGCCTGATCCAGCAGGCTTTGGAGCGCCTCATGCAGGGGCGGACGACCTTTGTCATCGCCCATCGTTTGTCCACCGTGCGCCGCGCAGACCTGATCCTGGTCATGGATAAAGGTCGCATCGTCGAGCGCGGCACGAACAGCCAGCTCCTTGCTTTTGGAGGTCTGTACAGGGAAATCTACGATCTGCAGTTGCGCGACCAGGATCAGTTTCGCCAAGACTTCCAGGCGCTGGAGATGCTTGTTCAAGCTGAAACAAATCTGCCCCGCTCGGAAAGATCGCAAGGTATTGATACCTGAAATAATGACCAGGCTAAATTATGGCTCAGGCTGCCCTCTCACCGGAAGAAATCCTAACCAAGGGTTACGATCCAAAAGTCACCCGCCGCCTGATTGCGCTCGCTAAACCTTACCGGCGCGAGATCCTGGCCTCGCTGTTCCTCATGTTTGCAGGATCTGGCGCGGCGGTGGCCGGCCCGTATTTCGTCAAGATCGCACTGGACTCGGGCCTGCGAGACGGCTCGCTACCTGCCCTGCGCCAGGCCGTATTGCTTTACCTGGTCGCATCGTTCGTCCAGTGGGTAAGCATCTATATCCGGATTAATATCATGGCGCGAGCTGGGACCTCGATGATATACGATCTGCGCAACCGGCTGTTTGAACACCTGCAAAATTTATCCCTGAGTTTCTTCAGCCATTACAGCGTTGGCAGGGTGATCACCCGGGTGATCAATGACGTAGGGGTATTGCGTGAGTTTATCACCTGGGCGGTCCTGGCTATCGCCCGCGATCTGTTTTCCCTGGTAGGCATCTTGATTGCCATGCTGGCTTTGAATACGCGCCTAACTCTGCTCACCTTCAGCGTACTCCCGCTCATGGTGCTTGTCACGATCATCTTTCGCAAGCGCGCCCGTGAGAACTACCGCCAGGTGCGAGCGGCGATAAGTTGGGTGAACTCGGTGCTGGCAGAAAATATCAACGGCGTTCGCGTGGTGCAGGCTTTCAGCCGCCAGGAGATCAACTTCAAGCACTTCAGCCAGGAAGTCAATTACAACAACCTGCACACCAACCTGCGCGCTGCCAGCGTCGCCGCTGCCTTCCCCTCGGTCATCGAGCTGTTGGGAAGCCTGGCTACAGCTCTGGTTATCTGGAGAGGGGGAGCTGCCGTACTGGGAGAAAATCTTGGCGCAACTTCGCCCATCACCCCGGGGGTGCTGGTTGCTTTTGTCCTTTATATCGATCGATTTTTCGAACCGATTCGCGACCTGAGTCGCCGCTACGACACTTTTCAGTCTGTCATGGCAGGTGGGGAGCGCATCTTTGGCCTGCTGGATGCCTCGATAGAGGTTCAAGACCATCCAGACGCAGCAGAACTACCCGAAATCAAAGGCGAAGTGCGCTTTGATCACGTCAACTTCCATTACTCGGACGACTCGGCTATCGTCCTGGAAGACATCAACTTGCACGTCAGACCTGGGCTGACGGTCGCCCTGGTAGGGGAAACTGGGGCGGGAAAATCAACCCTGGTCAAGCTGCTCAGCCGCTTCCACGATCCCACCCGGGGCCGCATCCTGATTGACGGCATAGATATCCGTAGGGTGACCCAGAACAGCTTACGCCGCCAGATGGGCATCGTGCTTCAGGACCCTTTCCTGTTCGCAGGCACAGTCCGGGATAATATCGCATTCGGTCGCCTGGACGCCAGCCAGGCGGAGATCGAGGCGGCTGCCGAAGCGGTAGGAGCGCATCCATTTATCATTAATTTGCGCCATGGCTACGATACAGCGGTTGAAGAAGGTGGAATGCTCCTCTCCGTAGGCCAGCGGCAATTGATCTCCTTTGCCCGCGCCCTGCTGGCTGACCCACGCATCCTGATCCTGGATGAGGCGACCTCAAGCGTGGATACCCAAACCGAGCGGCTGATCCAGGCGGCGCTGACCCGCCTGCTGAAAGGGCGGACTGCTTTTGTGATCGCCCACCGCCTGTCCACAGTGATCAATGCAGACCTCATCGTGGTAATCCGGGACGGAAGAATAGTAGAGCAGGGGACGCATTCCGAACTGCTGGCATTGGGCGGGCATTATTACCAGCTTTACAGTCTGGGTTTCGAAGATTGAATCTCACCCTAGACGTGGATAAGCTCCATCTTCAGCTTACAAGATTGATGGCTTATTGCAAGGCAGCCTTAATCCTCTCACCGCGGCGCTCGTGCTACAATCCTGTCAGGAAAGTACTGAGCTAATGGGCACTTCTCCCCGCCAATCTCCAGAAGAGAAAACCCACCGCACGGGTAGAATCAGGCGGTTGTTATTATTTTCATTTCTCAGCCTGCTGATCCTGCTTCTCAACCTGCAATTCGATGGACGCTTGAATTCCGCCTGGTCGTTATCCCAGGTTGAACCCGGTATGGTGAATGCTTACCCCAGAGTACCCCCCGCCTCTCAAAGCCAGATTATGGCCTCCACCCTCAGCGTGACAGCCGCGGCGCTGGATCTGGCGACCAGCTCTGCCGCTATCCCTGTGACCAGTCCGACAGAGACGCCCTCCCCTACGGTAACAGCTCCTCCCAGCCAGGCGCAGCCGGTAACTATTGAAATCGATACACCCTTCAAATCCGGCACGATTTTCCTCTCGCTTCTCGAAGCCAACGGGCGGCACCTGTTCGCCTATAACCCGCAAACTCTGCCCTTCACCCGCCTGACCGATGGAAATTGGGAGGATATCACCCCATCCGCCAACCCGGATGGCACTCGCCTGGCTTTCTCTTCCAACCGGGATGGGCAGTGGGACATCTATATCCTTGATTTGCGCACCGGCTCAGTCCAGCGGATCACCGCCACGCCCGAAT
>Ga0209641_10003575_pt1 | contig 13046 bp, 10 predicted proteins | sample RifCSP16_1_FD_184022 | JGI IMG/M metagenome (GOLD analysis project Ga0209641, IMG submission 184022) | Soil microbial communities from Rifle, Colorado - Rifle CSP2_sed 16_1 (SPAdes) (version 2) | ecosystem: Environmental > Terrestrial > Deep subsurface > Rock core/Sediment | place: Rifle...
TGCGCGCGGCGACGACCGATGGCGCGGTGTCCGGCAACAGCTCCTCGAAGCCGGAGCGGAGGTTCGAGTAGAGCTTCGTGCTGAAGAAGGTGCCGCCGGCGAAGGCGAGGGCGGCCAGCGCCAGCACCAGCCGGCGGTGGCGCACGAGCCACGGGACGAGCACCCGGCACACGGGGCCGGGCCGGCCCGTCGCGCCGCACTCCGGCGGCGGCGGCTCGAGGGGAAGGCCCTCCGAGGTCTGGCGAGCGCCCTCGGAGGGCGCGGGTGGGATCACGGCGCGGTCCGCCGGTCCGCCGGCACGCCCACGAGCGGAAGCTCGCGGCAGCCGTCACCCGCCGAGCGATAGGCGGTGGAGATGATCTCTATGCACCGGTAGGCGTCCTGCGCCTCGCTCCCGGCGAAGTCCCCGGTGGCGATGGCCTCCATGAACCCGTCGAACATGGCGTTGAACCACGTCCGGTGGCTCGCGTCCATCCAGTCCGAGGCGATGGTGCGGCGCTCCACGTCCCAGGTGACGGCGCCCTTGCCCACGTCCGGACCGTCGGCGGCGCGCATGACCGCGAGCTGGAGCTCGTCGTCGTCGACCGTGGCCGCGCCGCGCGTCCCCTGCACGGTGTAGATGACCTTGCGGACTCCGGCCGTCCACGTCAGGTGAACATGGGCGAGCCCGCTGGGGAAGGTGAGGACGGCGGAGAAGCTGTCCTCGGTGTCCCAGCGGTCCGGCTCCTGGTTCGTCATCTTGGCGGTGACCAGGGTCGGCCACGCGCCGAGCCAGTCGAAGGTCAGGTAGAAGGTGTGGCTGCCGTGGTCCATGGCGATGCCGCCGCCCGAGTAGCGGACCTGCCGCCGCCAGTGCGTGTTCCACTCCGTCACGCCCTTCGCGTGCGTGTTGCGGAAGGTCTCGAGCGTCACCGAGCGCACCGTCCCTATGCGGCCGGAGCGGATGATGTCGCGCAGCGTGCGGACGACGGGCGCGTGCTTGTAGTTGTGGCACGGGTAGACGACGCGCTGCGCACGCCGCGCGTGCTCGAGGAGCGCGGCGGCGTCCGCCAGCCGGGTGGTGAGCGGCTTCTCGCACAGGACGTGGAGCCCGAGGTCGAGCGCGAGGTGGGCGATCTGGGCGTGGTCGCAGGGCGGCGTGGCGATGTCCACGAAGTCGAGGCGATCGCGCTCCGCGGCGAGGAGCGCCTGGGCGGAGTCGTACACGCGCGCGCCCGGCAGGAGCCCGGCCACGAGGGCGCGGCGCGGGGCGCAGATGTCGGCCACCGCGGTGATCTCGGTGTCGCTCCGAGCGAGGTAGGCGGGGACGTGTCCCTGCGCGCCGATGAATCCGTATCCTATCAGGGCTCCACGCAGCCGCCTGCCCGTCGCTGGTCCCGCCATTCCGTGGCTCCCTTTCTTGCCGTGGGGCTACAGCCTACAGGCCGGCCGGGCTACGGGCCATGGGCGAGCCGTAGCCCGAAGTCCGGAGCCCGTGGCCCGTGGCCCGAGATCACCGCCATCCGCCGCTCGCCTCGAGTTCGCGGAAGACCTCGTCGAGCGCGGCCAGCCCCTCCAGCGCCGTCTCGGAGTCGATGGTGAGGGCCGGCTGGAGGCGCACGTGCGGTGTGTAGCTCATGGCGAGCAGCCCGTGCTGTACGCACCGTGAGTACAGATGCCTCGTCACCGCCTCGCCGAGCGGCTCCTTCGTCCGCCGGTCCTTCACCAGCTCCACGCCCATGAAGAGCCCCGCGCCCTGCACCTCGCCGATGAACGGGTAGCGCTCCTTCATGCGGCGAAGCTCCGCGAGCATGGCCTCGCCCACCCGCTCCGCATTCTCCCACAGCCGCTCCCCCCGGACGGTGCGCACCGACGCCAGCGCCGCCGCGGCGGCGAGCGCGTTCCCGCCGTAGCTGGATGAGGAGCCGGAGGGGTTCGACCAGGGCTTCGCCTGCGCCACGTCGGTGCGGGTGAGGACGCCGGAGATGGGGAAGCCGGAACCGAAGCCCTTGCCCAGCGTGACGATATCCGGGCGCGCGCCCGAGTGGTCGACGCCGAACGGGCGGCCGGTGCGTCCGAAGCCGGTGATCATCTCGTCCGCGATGAAGAGGGCCCCGAGCTCCCGGGCCTCGTCCGCCATGGCCTTCACGAACTCCGGGGGTGGAACGACATTCCCGGCCGTGCCCTGCATCGGCTCCATGATCACCGCGGCGACGGGCCCGGGCGGCCGTGTCCGGAGGGCCTTGCGCACCTCGTCCACGCAGGCGAGGTCGCACGAGGCGCGGGCGAGGCCGAACGGGCACCGATAGCAGTCGGCGTAGGGGACGAGGGTGGTGCCGGGGGGAAAGGGCCCCGTCCCGTAGCGCGAGAGCGCCGCCACCCCCGCCGTCTTCCCGTGGAAGGCCCCCAGGAACCCGACCACCTCCTGCCGCCCGGTGGAGCAGCGCGCGAGCCGGAGCGCCGACTCGACCGCCTCCGCGCCCGAGGAGTAGAGCTGGAGCCGGTCGAGCCCGGCCGGCGCCATGGCGCAGACCTCGTTCACCAGGTCGGCGCGAGGGGCGGAGGTGAAGCTGCCGACGGCCAGCCTCGCCGCCTGCGCGGCGATCGCCTCGACGTGCGCCGGGTGGCAGTGGCCGAGCGCGTTCACGCCGATGCCGCCGATGAGGTCGACGTAGCTGTTGCCGTCGACGTCGGTGAGCACGCTCCCGCGGCCGTGGTCCATCGCCAGGCCAGCCCAGAGCGCGAAACCTTGCAGGCCCGGGGCGAGGTGCCGTTGCTCTCTCGCCACGATCTCCTGGGAGCGAGGCCCGGGAATAGGGGTGCGGATCGAGATCTTCTTGCTCATGCGGCTCCCTTGCGAACGCGGGGCGCGGCGCTAGTTACTTGAAAAGGCTGAGCTTGCCAAGTAGGGTCCCGGCCGTCTAGACATCCTCCCCCCACGATGTTCACCTCCATCGCCGCTTCTTTCATCCTGGGCGCAGCGCCAGCCTGCGGGCCGCTCGACCTCGACACCGCGCTCGGGCTGGCGCTCGAGCGCAGCGACGAGGTGGCGATCAAGGAGTCGGAGGTGGTCGCCGCCCAGGCAGACCAGGCGCTGGCGCGCGCGCTCCGCATCATCCCCAGCGCCACCGCCACCGTCTTGACGGGCCCCTCTCCCGAAGCGCGTGGAAACATCCTCGACTCCTCCAACTCGAACCGCAGCCTGACGGGCACCCGTCCGTTCGGCCGGATCGACGTCCAGGTGATCCAACCTCTCTACACCTGGGGTCGCCTCGACGCAGCGTCCGACGCAGCGTCGGCGGGCGCGAGGGCGCGGGAGGAATTGGTCCGGGACACGGCCGCTCAGGTCCAGCTGCGCGTCGTACAACTATACTGGGGCGCGGCGCTGGCGCGCCGCCTCCTCGCCATCGGCGCGGACGTGGACAAGGCGCTCGACGAGGCTGGGAAGCGCATCGACGAGGCGCTCGCCTCGGCGAGCGAGGACATCGGGCCCGCGGACCGTTATCGCCTCGACGCCTTCCGCGGGATCTTACGCGGTCGCGAGGCGGACGCGGAGAAGGGGCTCGAGCTCGCCCGCATCGGCCTCGCCGCGACGCTCGGGATCGCTCCCGACCGGCTCGTGCTGAAGGACGAGCAGCTGGATCCGGCCGAGGGCTTCCTGCCCGACGGCGCCGCCGCGTTCGCCGCCGCCGAGCGGCAGCGGCCCGATCTCAAGGCCCTCTCGGAGGCGGTCGCGGCCCGCGAGGCGGAGGTGAGGGCGGAGCGGGGGGCGCAGTGGCCGCAGTTCTTCCTGGCGGGCACGTTCACGTATAGCTACGCCCCGAACCGCGACATCCAGCTCAACCCCTGGGTCCGCGACGACTTCAACACCCTCGCGCTGGGCGGAGCGCTCGGGTTTCGCCAGGACCTCGCGCTGCCCACGCTCTCCGCGCGCGCCCAGAAGGCGCGGGCGGAGAAGGCCACGCTCGAGCGGCAGCGGACCGCGCTAGGCCGCCTGGTCTCGGTACAGGTGGCGTCGGCGATCGTCGAGGTCAAGGCGGCCCGGACGAAGCTCATCGCCATGCGGGCGTCGTTCGGGTCGGCGCGCTCGCTCTTCCGTTCGGCCGGTCTCGACTTCGCCGCCGGGCTCACCGACGCGAAATCCCTCATCGATGCTTACGCCCTCTTCGTCGAGAGCCAGGTCTCCACCGCGCAGGCGGCCTACGACATGGTGGCGGCGCGGGCGAAGCTCGCCCAGGTGACTGGCGAGCCTCCCCGGAAAGGAGCGCGATGCGAGCTGCAGTGATCGCCCTCGCCCTCGCCCTCGGCGCCGGAGAGGGCGCGAGAGACGGGGCCACCGAGTCCCTCCGTGCCCGTGACGCGGAGATACGCGCCGCGCTGCCGCCCGAGGGCGCCGCCGTCACGCCGGAGACCCGCAAGAAGGTGGAGGCGATCGTCACCCGCACCGTCGACCTGCGCGCGATGGCCGAGGCGGCGCTGGGCGCGCGCTGGAAGGCGATGTCGGCGAAGGAGCGCAAGCGCCTCCTGGGCGCCTTCGAGGCGCGCTTCCGGCGCGCGAGCGCGTCCGAGCTCGGCACGTACCGCTCGAGCGAGATCGAGTACCGGCCCGAGGTCGCGACGGACGGCCTGGTGAAGGTGCCGACGAAGGTCGTGGTGAAGGGTGAGCCGACCGAGATCACCTACTCCATGCGACGACAAGCCGCAGGTTGGCGCATCGTGGATATCATCGTGGACGGCGTCTCCACGGTGGAGAACTACCGGTCCTCGTTCGCCCGCGTGATTTCGAAGGAGGGTGTCGACGGCCTCATCCGCCGCCTGGAGCGCGGGGGAGCGGCAAAGAGGGGCTAGGACACACACGTGTTGCCCCCAGGAGGGGGTACAGGCCTTTACGAGCCTGCTCGTGGAGGGTAGAAGCCAACAAGGTGCTGACCGACTACCTGAATAGCCCGGCGCTTCACTGGGGCCCACTCGTCCTGACGGGCGGCTTCCTGGCCGCCTTCGTGGCGTTCGCGCTCCGCTCCGCCTTCCACGGCCGCCCGCACACCGCCAGGGTCGAGAAGGCGGGCGGCAGCCTGCTCCTTTCCAAGTACATGATGGAGTACGGTCTGTGGGTGTTCGGCCCACTTACACGCACAGCCATCAGGCTGGAGATCCACCCCGACGCCTTCTCGTGGTCCTCGCTCTTCCTGCAGTTCGGTGCCGCGCTGCTCCTCGCCAATGGACTCTTCGGCCTGGGTGCCTGGGTCCTCATCCTGGGGGCGTTCTGCGACGCGCTCGACGGAGCGGTGGCGCGGGCGCGCGGCATCGCGTCGGACGCGGGCGAGGTCCTCGACGCGGCCATCGATCGCTGGGCCGAGATGGCGGTCTTCATGGGATACGCCTGGTATTACCGCGATCACTGGTGGGCGTTCCTGCTCGCGGCGGGCGCGTGCGTCGGCGCGATCATGGTGAGCTACTCCCGCGCCAAGGGCGAATCCTTCGGCATCGACGCGTCGATGGGGCTCATGCAACGCCACGAGCGCGCGGTGTGGCTGGCGCTGGCCACCATCTCCTCGGCGCTCTGGGAGGTGTGGCGCCCGTCGGACGGCTTCGCGTACCACACGCCCGTCCTCTTCACCCTGGGGATGATCGCGGTCCTCGGCAACTGGACCGCCTGGATCCGGACCCAGTACACGCGCCAGGAGCTTCGCCGGCGATGACTCGCATTTCGCTGGCTCCGGTGGGGGGTCTGGGGGGAGCGGCGCTCGCTTCCCCCAGTCGAGGTCGAGCGAAGCTCGACCGGAAATCGCTCAGACTCGCCTAGGACAGCGTTTGTGAGCACGAGAAACGGCGAAAGGCGAGGATGAGCTGGCGCTCCGGGACCGGGATCGCGGCCGAGATCCGTCGCTTCTTCCGGGCGAACCTCTCCTCGACCGTCGCCACCGGCATCGAGTGGGTGCTCGTGACGGGCCTCCTCCTCTTCCGCATTCACTACCTCACCGCCGCGGCCGTGGGTGCGGCGAGCGGCGCCTTCACGGACTTCTCCCTCAAGCGGCACTGGGCGTTCGACCGGCTGAGGAAGGGCGGCCTGCACCACGAGGGCACCCGGTACCTCCTCGTCTCGAGCGGGTCCCTGCTGTTGAACCTCCTCGTGGCGTATCTGCTGGTCGAGTACCTCGGCTCCCCGAAGGTCCCGGGCGTCATCGGCGCCTCGCTGGTGGTCGGGTTCCTGTGGAACTACCCCCTCCACCGGAACTTCGTGTTCCGCGCCGCTCCCATTCCGGTTTCGGGAAGACGCGCAGGCGATCGCGCCATGGCGGTCCCGCGAGACGTGGTGGAGGGCGAGAAGCCGTGACGTCCGCCGGAGATCCATGAACAGCGACTCCTGGGCCGTCGTCTGCGACTTCGACGGCACCGCCACCACCGAGGACATCGCCGACGCCCTCTCCATTCGCTACGCCGGGTACGATCGGTGGAAGCAGGCGAACGACGCCTTCCAGGCGGGGGCCATCTCGTTCGAGCAGCTCCTGCGCGAGATCTTCGAGCCGCTCGAGGCGACGCCGGAGCAGGTCCGCGCCTTCGCGCTCGAGCGCGCGCGCTTCCGGCCGGGATTCGAGCGGCTCATCGAGCTGTGCCGCGAGCGCGGCCATCCCTTCGTGCTCGCCTCGGGAGGCCTCGACATCTACATCCGGCCCGCGCTCGAGCTGCTCCCTGCGAGCCTCGTCGAAGGGCTCGAGCTGCGCGCCAACACGGCGCGGTACGTGCCGGGGGGGCTGGCGTTGAGCTTCCCCTACCAGCACGCTGCGGGCGCGTGCGGCACCTGCGGCTCCTGCAAGGGAGCCATCGTCCGCGAGCTGAAGGAGAAGGGGCACTCCGTCATCGCGATCGGGGACGGCAACGCCGATCGCTGCATGGCCGGCGTCGCCGACGTGCTCTTCGCGCGGGGGCGGCTGCTCGAGTGGTGCCGCGGGCAGGGCGTCCTGTGCGAGTCGTTCGACACCCTCGACGTGGTGGCAGACCGCATCGCGCGCGCCTAGCCGACCACCGTCCCCCTCCACCTCCGAATAGCCCTCTCCGCCCCCCAGGCCGCGAGCGTGTAGAGGATGCCCAGGAGCACGTCGAGCACGTAGTGGTGGTCGAGGTACACGGCGGCGAAGCAGACGGTGACGAAGAGCGCGAAGCTGGCCACGTCGAGCCAGCGCTTCCGTAGCTCGAGGCCGTGGAGGAAGGTGAGGAGCGGATAGGCGACGTGCAGCGAGGGGATGGCCCCGAAGACGTCCGCGCTCCTCCCGTAGAAGTTGGCGAAGTAGGGGACGCCCGTGAGCGCGTCCCAGCGCGCCGCGCCGGCCGCCGAGGAGCGGGCCGCCATGTTGACCGCGCCGAGGCCGTAGTCCGCGACGTACCACGGCGGCGCCGCGGGGTAGACGTAGTAGGTCGCGAACCCGGCGATGTTGAGGAGGAGGAACGTCCACCCGAAGCGGGCGAGGAGCGCGCGCCCAGGGGCGTCTCGACGGAAGAGCGTCAGGTAGGCCGCGAAGCCGAGCGACCAGTAGACGAAGATGATGTAGGAGGTCCCGGTGACGAGGTCGACCCACGGCCAGTGGTGGTGCCGGAAGAACTCGTTGGGCGTGAGGACGCCCTGGGCGGTGCCGATGCCGAGGAGCGCCCTGTCGAAGGCGTATGGCTCGGCCACGTGGACGTGGAGATAGCGGACGAGCGGCTGCGTGATGTGCGTGAGCTCGTAGGTCATCCAGAAGAGCAGGAACGGCAGCATCCCGCGGAAGAACCGGCGGGTGGGCTCGCTCCACACCACGAGCACGAGCATGGCTCCGCAGAGGTATGCCTGCTCCGGCCGGAAGTTGCCGCTCACGCGCATGGCGGAGAGGAACGCGCTCAGCCCGACGACGGCGGCGAGGAGGAGACTCGCCGGGGTGTCGCGCACGCGCTGCGCGATCGACGACAGGGGCCTCAGGAGCAGCGGGAGGGTCGTGGGCTCGGCGTCCATGGACCGAGTCGTCGTAGCTTCGCGCGGGCCCGTGCGTCAAGGGCCGGCGCTCGCTCCTCCGTCCGGACGCATGACGAGTGCTGGCGCACGCGGCGGGGCGGTGCGATAACCTCGCTTTCCGTCCGGGGCCGTGTCGAGCCGGCCCCACCACCGCGAGCGCGAGGACATGGGACGCATCTTCGAGACCCGCAAGGCCACGATGTTCGCCCGGTGGAACCGGATGGCGAAGGTGTTCACGCGCATCAGCAAGGACATCGCCATCGCGGTGAAGGCGGGCGGCCCGAGCCCGGACATCAACCCCACCCTCCGCCGCGTGCTGCAGAACGCGCGCGGCGCCAACATGCCGAAGGACAAGATCGAGGCGGCCATCAAGCGCGCCAGCGGCCAGGACCAGCACGCCTACGATCTCGTCCTCTACGAGGGCTACGGGCCCCACGGCATCGCGATGGTGATCGAGACGGCCACGGACAACGTGGTCCGCACCGTGGCCAACGTCCGGATGCACTTCAAGGACCACGGCGGCAACCTCGCCACGACCGGCAGCGTCGCGTTCCAGTTCCAGCGGATGGGCGTCTTCCGGCTCGCCCCCGAGGGGCTCGAGCTCGAGGCGCTCGAGCTCGACCTCATCGACCATGGGCTCGAGGAGATGGGCGAGGGGCAGGGAGAGAAGGGCGAGAAGCAGCTCGTCATCCGCTGCGCCTTCGTGAGCTTCGGCCAGCTGCAGGCGGCCATCGAGGAGCGGAAGCTCCCGCTCGTCTCGGCGGAGTCCGAGTACGTCGCGCAGACGCCCGTCGAGCTGCCGGACGACCAGGCCGGCGAGGTCCTCGCGCTCGTCGATGCGCTCGAGCAGGACGAGGACGTCCAGAAGGTCTTTCACAACCTCGCGTGAAGTGCCGGATCATCCGGCCCGAGGGCTCGAAGAGGGGCGGCGGGGTCGCAGAGGCCCCAACCGGGGATATGCCGGGCAGGCGCCCGGAGCTACGAGCCCCGCACCAGCGTGAGCAGCATCTTGAACCGACCGGCCGCGCGCAGCGCGTGGGGAACGAGGGCGGGCATGAGCACGGTCTCGCCCGCCGAGGCGCGGACCTCCTTGCCACCGATGGTCAGATCGACCGAGCCATCGAGCACCTGGACGAAGGCGTCGAACGGGGAGGTGTGCTCGGACAGCCCCTGGCCGGCGTCGAAGGCGAAGAGCGTGAGCGTCCCGCCGTTCGTCCGGGCGAGCGTCCGGCTCACCACGGAACCCGCCACGTACTCGAGCTGGTCGGGGAGCTTGACTACCTGTGCTGGCGGCAGGGCCGCCGGGTCGGTGACGCCCTTGACTTCGAGTGCCATTGCTCTCCTCCTATATGGGCGCCTCGGCGGCGCACCGAAGAGGCATAGTGCGAACGCCGCGCCAGGTCTCGGTGCCGTGGGCGTCAGGCCTCAGCCCTTCGAGATCGCTGGTGATCTTCGCCGGAGGCCTTCGCGCAAGGAACGAGCTCGCGGCTCTCGCGGTGGCGCGCACCCATTCATCGGTGCCGAGGCACCGGGATTTCGTTGCATGCAAATCCCTCAGGCCGTCCCGAGGAACCGCGCGATCCCCCGCTCCACCGCGTCGATGAGGTACGGCCGGAGCTGGGAGGGCGGGATGATGCGGTCGAGCGAGCCCACCCTGAGCGCGCGCTCCACCGTGTGGATGCGGTCGAACTCCTCCGCGACGATCCCCACCTTCTCCGAGCGCACCAGCGTGAGCACGTCCGAGAGGCGCGCCCGCGCGGCGCCGCCGCCGGCCGCCGCGCGCTCGGCGTCCTGGACCCTCGCGTCCTTGCGCGTGCGCGCCTCCACCTCGCGCGCGAACACCACCGCCGCCGCGGGCGCACCGCCGATGACCGAGGCTCGCGCGCCCTCCACCGCCATCACCTCCATGTCCTCCCGCAGGGCCTTGGAGAAGACGACGAAGGCGCCGCCGTGGTAGCGCGACACCACGCAGAACACGATGGGGCCGCGGAAGTTCACCACGGCCCGGCCGATCTCCGCGCCGTACTCGAGCTGCAATCGCCGCATCGACTCGGGGGAGCCGTCGAACCCGGAGAGGTTGGCGAGCACCACCACCGACCTGCTGCCGCTCGCGGCGTTCACGGCCCGCGCGAGCTTCTTCGAGGACTGCGGGAAGAGCGTCCCCGCCGACCAGTGCTCCGGGCCGTCCGCGGGCACGAACTCCAGGCGCGGGAGCGGCCGCGACTCGGTCCCGAGCAGGCACACCGGCCAGCCGCCGAGGTGCGAGTCCCATGCCACGGCGGTGTCGCCGCCCCTCGCGTCACGCCAGCGCTCGAGGGGCGGGTGGTCCTGGTCGATCACCGCCGACATCACCCGCCGGATGTCGAAGGGCTTCTTGCGATCGGCGTTGTGCTCGGCGCTGAACACGTCGCCCACGGTCGCGAACCCGGCGCCGCCCGCCGGTCCGTGCGGGTAGGGCCGGACGTCGCGTTCCCTGGGATCGGAGGTGACGGCGCGCCGCGCGAGGCGCTCGCCCGGCGCGACGTAGCAGTGGTCGTAATGACGGAGGAGGATCTGGATCGCCTCCCCCAGGCTGGCGGCCTGATACTGCGCCTGGCCGTTCGGGCCCATGATCCGGTCGTAGCCGCCGATCCCCTCGTTGTCCTCGGCCGACACGCTGCCCGAGTACTCCAGCGCCTCCTTCCCCGTGAGGACCATGGACGAACCGGGCGTCATCACCAGGATGCCGCGGGTGTGCATGAGCATGGTGGCCTCGGCGTTCCAGTAGGGCTGCGCGCCGACGTTGATCCCGGCGACCACCACGTTCACCTCGCCTCCGCGCTGTGTGAACTCGATGAGGCGGCGGAGGACCCGCCCGATCCAGTCCATGTTCTCGGTGCCGCTCTCCATGGAGATCTTCGCGCCGGCCGAGACGGCGAACCACTCGAGCGGGACGCCCAGCCTCTCGGCGAGCGCGAGCGCGGCCTCGATGCGCCGGCACTCCGGCTCGGCCACCGATCCCATGGCCCGGCTCGGGTCGCCCAGGAGGGCGACGCGGCGCATCCCCTCCGGATAACGATCGGTGAAGCTGGTGACGACGCCGACCACGACGTTCGCGCTGTTGCCGCCCGGAGCCCGGTCGACGGGGACGAGCGCGCCCCCCGCGTCGAGGTCGTGCTCGACGAACTCGCCCGGGGGCACGCCGGTCTCGGAGTCGGCTGGCGGCGCGAGCATGCGCGCTAGCTCGAAGGGATGAGTGAGGCCGCGGCGGCGGAGCTGGATGACGCGCTGCTGGTACTCGGCCATGGGCTCGAGCGGCCGATCCGTGGGCACGTCGTAGCGCACGGAGAGGCCCTGGCCCGCGGGCGCGATGCGGAGCAGGACGTCCTTCAGCCCCTCCGTGCCCGCCTCGGGCACGCGCGCGTCGATGAGCAGCATCTCCAGGCCGAGCCCGTCGGTCACCGGCGCGAGGCGCTGCACGACCGAGCGGATCTCGTCTCGCGTGAGCAGGAGCGGCGGCCCGACCGAGAGGAGCACGCGGTTCCACTCCAGCCGCTGGTGCGGCGCGCGCCCGGCCTGGAACCGCCGCATCCCGGCCGCGCACTCCTGGAGCATGCGCTCGAGCGGCGGCAGACGGACGACCCGCCCGCTCGCGTCCTGGACGGGGGTGAGGTCGCGGACCTCGGCCACGGCGAAGAGCCGCTCGTCCTTCGGGTTCCCCTGGGCCACCGCGTGATAGAGGTACACGTCCTCGGCCGAGGGGAGCGGCTCGAGGTCGAACCGGGAGAGCCGGCCGAGCTGGGTGCGCTCGAAGAGCATCGGGTGGACGCCGCGGTAGCGCCGCGCCTCGCCGACCTCGGCCCCGTCTGCACGGAAGGTGAAGTGCTGCTGGCTCGTCTGCTTCTCCAGGCCGCGGCCGGAGATGGCGACGACGACCGACGCGCGCCGGAGCGGTCCGGGGAAGTCCGCCTGCGCCAGCGCCGCGCGCAGTCGGTCCGCCATCTCGTCGACCGTGCAGGGCGCGCTCTCCTGCCAGAGATAGGTCTCGGTCACCAGCTCCCGGTCGGTGGGCACGTCGCTCGCGAGCCGCGCCAGCACACGGACCGCCCGCGCTGCGCCGTCCGCGAGCGCGAAGCAGGCCACCACCCGGAAGTGCTGCCCCTCCCGATCGTAGTCGGCGAGCGCGCACGGCGTGCCATCCACCTCGGTGCGCGAGACCTTGCCCAGGGGGCGCTCCCGGTAGTACCGGCGCAGCAGGGTCTCGACGAAGAGGGGGCGCAAGGGCGGCGGCGCGGCAGCCATGCGCGAGACGAGCAGGGTCGAGAGCGGCTGAGTGCACGCGACGAGCCGCCGGATGATCGGCTCCGGTTCCGTCCCTCCCGCGGCGGTCGCGAGGAGCTCGAGATCGTCCTCCACCTGTCGGTAGGTGTCGGCGCGCGCCCGCTCCATCGCCGGCTGGTCGAACCATCGGTAACGGAGCTCGCGGGCGAGGTCGGCCAGCGCGGGGAAGCGTTCGCGGCCGAGGTCCGTCAACCGCTCGAGGAGGTCCCGCTCCTCGTCCCCCGACAGGTCATCGGGAGGTCGCTCCTCGGACAGACGCCGCTCCAGGATCGCGAGCATGGGGACGAGCTGGTCGCCGGCGCTCTCGTGCGCCTTCTGGATGCGGAGGAGCGCCAGCTCCAGCGCCCGCCCAGGGGCGTCCAGCGACACGCCGTAGTGGGTGAGGGCTCGCCTGAGCATGACGACGAAGCCGGGAGAGAGGCCCGCGCCGCGCGCCTCGGGCTCGTGGAGGTAGCGCCACAGCTCCTCGAGCGGAGGGCGCGCCGCGTGCCTGAGGGGCGCGGGGCGCCGGATGAAGAGCGACTGGAGATCGGCGAAGGCTCTGAGCGCCCGCTCCTCGGCCTGGAACGCCTGGGCATCTCCACCCGGAGCGCCAGCGCCGAGCCCTCGCCAGGTCGCCAGGAGCCGCCGCGCTTCGGCAGGGGCCATGTCGAACCCGAGCGAGAGCCGGTGGAGCTCCTCCAGGCTGGCCAGCCAGCGCTCGCGCGGCGACGGCGGCTCGACGGTGCGCCATCCCTCGAGCGAGAGCGGCTCCAGGGTCGCC
>Ga0209641_10003584_pt1 | contig 13028 bp, 16 predicted proteins | sample RifCSP16_1_FD_184022 | JGI IMG/M metagenome (GOLD analysis project Ga0209641, IMG submission 184022) | Soil microbial communities from Rifle, Colorado - Rifle CSP2_sed 16_1 (SPAdes) (version 2) | ecosystem: Environmental > Terrestrial > Deep subsurface > Rock core/Sediment | place: Rifle...
AAGACTAGTAGAGATGATTGAGATTGAAAACCATCCCTGGTTTGTTGGGTGTCAGTTCCATCCAGAGTTTAAGTCTACCCCTCTCAACCCACACCCGCTTTTTAGGGATTTTATTAAGGTGGCGATGGAGTATAAGTCATCTCTTTACCTTTGATGTGTCCCCGACAAATACCTAATAAGCTTACAGACTCAAATCGAGAAGTTTCCTGGGGCATTGTTCAACAATATTTCGCACCTATTGAGTCAAATGTACGTTTTAAGCACGCTCTCAAATATAAGTTATCTAAATGTCTGAAATAATTTTTCCAGAAAAACTATATAAATATCGAATCTGGGGGGATAAGTATCATAGGAAAATACTAACGCATAATGAAGTTTATTTTACTTCAATTGCAAACTTTAATGACCCATTTGAAGGAGTAATTCCAATCAGATATGACCTACTTACAGATAAGGAAGTTCTAATATTAACAAAAAGGCTTCTTAGAAAAAAATACCCATTTATATCGAGTAAAGAAGCGAAGAGAAAAGCTGAGCGAAAATTAAGGAAAGCTCCTAACAAACCTTATCAAAACCGTGAAGAATCCATGAGATTACAATATGAATATCGTAAGAAAAATTTTGGGATTTTTTCCTTGACTGAAGACCCCTATAATATTGTAATGTGGTCTCTTTATGCTGACTCACACAAAGGGTTTTGTGTTGGTTTTAAAACAACAAGGTTGGTAAACTGGTTAGGTCATTCAGTTTTAACTGAACCTTGCAAGGTCGAATACGTAGAAGAATTTCCCATTATTAAAGTAAATTTATCGGATGATCCAGAATATATTAAGAAATCATTAATCACCAAATCAAAACAGTGGGTACATGAGAAGGAATGGAGATTGATTTCATTAGAACAAAATAAAACAAACTTCCCTATCAAAATCGGCCCAAGAATAATTTGTGAAGTAATACTAGGTTGTAGAATCTCGGAACAAGATAAACAAGAAATTATTATGTCTCTTAGTCAAAGAGGATATGAAATTAACCTATTCGAAGCTGCAATTACAGATTCCGAATTTGGATTAAGTTTTCAAAAATTAGATATATGAGGTATGTAATTTAACAAGTAAACAAAAAGTCACAAAGAATAAGGCGGCAAGTCTCAAATTTTGAATCTCACGTTTTTTGCTGTCAACACGATCTGAAGCCGTCCGATTGTCTGCTCATGATGATCATAACGCTCTTAGAATAAAACGAGCAACCATAGTCTACGTAGGATCCGCTGAGAGAACTGATGCTTGCTGAGGACTAGAATAGGCTTGAGGATGACGCGGCGTGGTCACTGTTGCATTGCTTGAGGTAGTCAGTTTGTTCAATTAGAATAATCGAGATGGAAAGCCATTATGAATACTACTATAACTTTAGTTATGTATATGCTAATGGTAAGCATAAAGCTGTCATTCCCGCATGTGTTTAGCGGGAATCCAATGTCTAAGCCCTTCATGGATGCCCGATTAAGGCATTCGGGCATGACAAAGTATTAAATATGCATAACATGAGTTATAACCTAACATCAGGTTATAATTGTCTTAGAGCGATGGTTATTTGGGCGTGAAGGAGGCTAATTATGAACAGGAAAATGACCATGATTTATTGGAAAGGAGATAAATATTGGTTGGGGAAACTTCTAGAACATCCTGAAATTATGACGCAAGGAGAAACAATTGAAGAACTAGAGGAAAATTTAAAAGACGCATACCTTTTAATGACAATGGATGACGTACCAAATGAGTATCAAATTAAAGAAATTATTGTATGAAGGGAAAGGAGTTTATCCAACAGCTTGAGAAAAAGGGATGTATCCTTTTGAGGCATGGAGCAAGACACGATATTTATCTAAATCCTTCCACAGGTAAGAAACAACCTGTTCCAAGACATCTTGAAATTGACGATAAGTTAGTGAAACATATCAAAAAGCATTTAGGGTTATTATAACCTAAAACATATTGTACTTGCTCACCGTTCTTTTTGTAAATCTGCCCCGCTACTTTAAAATATATTGAGGCTATGATTAAAAAGATTCCAAAACTCAATGAAGTCGTAGTTTTTAGAAAAAGAAGCGAGCCTTCTTTTGGGGTTCTTAGAGAGTCTCTGGGAGATAGGGTTTCCGTGTTTTCTGAAGAGGGAAAAGAGGTTGAGGTAGATTTTAGCAAGGTAGTTCTCTCAACCGGGATTAAGCTAGGTAGTGAATTAACCCAGTCTGAAAAAAAGCTTAAGCTCAGAGGGCTTAGAAAAGGACTGGATGAAAAAAAAGGCGCAGTGGATTTAAAGACCTTATGGGAATGCGTTAGTGATAGCGGAAAAGAATTGACTTTGGATGACCTAGTTGAGCTTTATTTTAGCGAAGATGGAACCAAGAAAGAAGATATTCTTTTACTTTTTTGGGCTGTTGAAAAGGACGATCTTTATTTCAAGAGAGGAGAAAATGGATATAAACCAAAGACCTCAAAGGAGGTAGAGGAAACCCTGCTTCGTAAGGAAGCGGAAAGAAAAAGACTTATCGAACATAAAGCAGCTATAAAGTGGGCTAGAGGCATCATAGAAGGCCGTGAAGATGAACTTGAGTCAGATTTTAAAAATTACCTCGAACTTATTAAAGGATATGTGATCCACCTTGATAAATTCGAAAGGGCTACTGAGGCGAGGTCATTTATGTCAGAAGTAGGAATAAGGGATGTAGAAGGTGCAATTGAGTTCCTTATTAAAGCTGGGGGCTGGAGGGAGGATGAAGACCCGCTATTTAAAAGGCTTGGCCTTAAAGAGGGGTTTCCAAAAAGGGTTTTGGAAGAAGCTAGGAGGATTATAGAGGAGCCGTTTTTTGACGATGGCTTTGAAGACCTTACAAACCTTGAGACCTATGCGATAGATGATGAAACTACCGAGGATGTAGATGATGCTATTTCTATCTGGGAATCTCCAGAAGGATTAATGATAGGGGTTCATATAGCAGATGTTGCGGATTTCATACCTAAATGGAGTCTTCTTGATGAAGAGGCTGCAAGGAGAGGGGAGACGATATACCTACCTGAAGGGCATGTCCATATGTTTCCACCTGAATTGATAAAAGAGAAATTAAGCCTATTTGAAGGAGCACCCAAGTACGCACTATCTCTTCTTGTTTTATTTGATGAAAGGTTGGGTATAAAGAGTTACAGGTTTACTAAATCAAAGATCCTCGTAAAAAAGAACCTTAGCTATGATAAGGCTGATGAAGCCTTTCTTAAAAGTTCAATAGGGCAAAAGTTAATTCATATTGCTCAGGGGCTCAGAAAAAAGAGGATGGAGGCCGGAGCTTTTGTTCTCCAACTCCCGGACTTGAAGATCAGAGTTGTAGATGGTGGTGAGATTGAGATAAAAAAGATTAATATGAATACGAATGCACACGTTGTTGTTTCAGAACTTATGGTTCTTATGAACTGGCTTTCCGGTAGGTTCTTCAAAGAAAAAGGAATCCCCGGAATATTCCGCTCACAACTTGAGCCAGTTTCTGAGGATGCAAGACTATTAGACGAAAACGACCCCTTATTTCCTCTAAGGGCTATAAAATATTTAAAACCTTCCAGGATAGGGCTTTCTTCTGAACCTCATTTTTCCCTTGGCGTTGATGCTTATGTACAGATAACCTCTCCAATAAGAAGGTATCTAGATTTGGTTCTCCAAAGGCAAATCATTGGGGAGCTAGATGGTCAAGGGGCTGGATATACAGAGGAAGACCTAGAGAGAGTATATCCACAGGTAGAGGTAGGGATTAGAGAAAAGAAGATGGTTGAAAGAGCTAGGGAAAGATATTGGCTGTTAAAGCACTTGAAAGGCCTAGAGGGAAAGAAGATCACTGGTATAGTGAGTTCTTTGAGAGAAACTAGTATGTCTATTTACCTTACGGATTACCTCCTTGAGTTACCGGTTCCATATAACTCCGAGATGGATTTGAAAGAGGGAGATACGGTAAATCTTATTGTAGAGCATGTTGACCCTCTTAGGAGGAAGATTGTTTTAATCCCTATTGAATCGTGAATAGTGGTTCGTGATTCGTGAATCGTATATCGTGTGGATAATCAGAGTTCACTGATTACCTTCAGTCTATAGAATCAATTACGAGTTTTAATAGAGCGTGGCATGATGCGCATACAAGCTTACCACCTTGTGATGTCCCATCTTCTAGCATATACACATCCAAACTCTCGCACTTTGCGCATGCCGAAGTAGGTGCAAGCGGGTCTCTTTCATCGGTTTGAATATCTATCCCTTCCAACACCCCGCCAATTGTCTCGGTCAAAAGTTGAAAGGTTGCGTAACAGGAATCGCAAATGTGATTAAAACAACACTTTGGTTCACATGTATAGGTAATATTTTGAGAACTGCATACTGGGCAAGAAACCTTGAGAGGTAGAAATTTCATGTTATTTGATATTTGGTCTAAATATAACAGTATTAAAGATGTCTAATCAAGAAGTAAACGCAGAGGTTTCATTTTACATTTAAAATATTTCACGTGCTAATAATGCTGAACGATTGTGGCATGTATCATGTGTATTTGATTGACAAGGTACATGCATGATTATATATTTTCCATTCTTGTTATAAGTAGAAAATTATATAAAAAGGCTTTAAAATAACTTTAGGCTAGGCAAATGGTTACGTGGCTTGAGAATTCTCCAATACTTTTTACATCCCTTATCAGTTTTTTTATATTAGTTGTTCTTTTAGGATTTGGCTGGATAGTTAGAACCCGTTTAATGATAAGACTAGGATTATCCTATGTCCTCTTTTCCATTTTTGTTGCAATTGGGCTTTGGCTTACTTTAAACCATAAATACGGCTTGCTCAAAGAGGTAAAGCTTCATACATTCATTAAGTGGTATACAGCTCTAGTTGTTTTCTTTGCAGTATGGTTTCTAATAAAGATATTCTCTGTTTTTTTCTGGGATTATTATCTTTTTCAATACCGCAAAACCCATGTCCCGGGACTCCTCAGGAGTGTAGTTACCGTTCTAATCCTAATCATTGCTATATTAGCTATTGTTCGATTTGTTTTTGATAAACAACTTTCAGGGCTTCTTGTTGCTTCAAGTGTTACGGCTGGGTTACTCGCATTTGCACTTCAGGACTTTCTAAGTGGTATCATTGCTGGAATTGCACTCAATATAGAGCCACCTTTTCAGGTAGGAGACTGGGTACAGGTTGGAGATAAAGATGGGGAAGTAGTAGATATAAATTGGCGCGCAACTACAATTCGGGGACGGGACTTTAACTATCGTGTTATCCCAAACAGCATAATTTCTAAAGAGCAAATAATTAATTTTTATAAACCTACCAGACTCCATGCCTTACTTTTGTATGTCGGTGTAGAATATGGTGCACCTCCCAATCGAGTAAAGGAGATATTAATTAACTGTGCTTTAGAGACTAAAGGAGTCGTATCTACACCGAGACCGCTCGTTCGATTGGTTAACTACGGGGATTTCTCGATTACTTATCAGCTAAAGTATTTTATTGAAGACAGACCCATGGCTGAAGATATTCAAAGCGATGTAATGACACGAATCTGGTATAACTTGAGGAGAAATAATATCAGGATTCCTTTCCCCATTCGCGATGTGTTTATTCATGAGGAAGTAGGAAAAGAACAAGCAATTGAAGAAATGAATCGTAGGAGGTTAAGAATAGAAGAGCTTCTCCGCAGAGTAAGCATTTTTGAGCCTCTAAAGGATGCAGAGATTGAAACCATAGCATCAACTGGTCGGCTCTGGCACTTTGGTAGGGGTGAGCATATTGTTAAACAAGGTGAGGCTGGTAGTTCACTTTTTCTTGTTCTTGGGGGAAGTGCGGCTGTAGATATCAAGATACCTGATGATGGAAGGATAGTTACAGTTGCGCACCTAAATACAGGAGACTTCTTTGGTGAAAAATCTCTTCTTACAGGTGAATCAAGGAGTGCAAGTGTTGTAGCAGAGACCGACCTAGAAGTGGTTGAAGTTGAAAAGGCAAATATTCTACCTATTCTAGAACATAATCCTGGTATTATGGAGGACTTCAGCAAGCGTTTGGCGGAAAGGCAGCTTATAAATGAGGGCTTTTTCAAAGAAGGGAAAAAAGCCGAAGAGGTTGCGGTTATGCGCACTAATTATACTGAACGATTCTTACAAAGTATGAAGACGTTTTTTGGGCTGTAACCGTATCCCTAATAGTTGATTATGGAGGATGGCTGACGGCATAAAAGTCATTAGTTTATTCCAAGTGATAATTATTTCTAAATTTAGTTAACCCAATCTCAGTGTATCTATTCACTCTTAGTATAATTAAATTCGCTTTGTGCTTTTAAAATGTAATAGCCTGGTTATGATAAATGATTAGTAAGTTTAGAACCTGAATTTCCTTCTTCTATCTTTGATAAGTCTATATCTGTAATTCTGACTAATCCTGATTCGCTTTCCTCTAATGTAATGATCTCTTGTTTTTGAAAAGATCTGACTAGGTCTATAAATCTTTTATAACTTGTATGTCTTACATCAAAGCTTCTATCCAGTTGCTTGATTCTGTCATTGATTACAGAGATATTAAATGGAAGTCTTTCTGAGTCTATATTTCTCAAAACCTCCTTGAACAGTTCCTTAGCTTTATTATCATTGCCTTCTATATATTCTTTGAGTGATTTTTCATCTTCAAACTGATAAAAATCTTCTATAAATAGCATCTTATCGCATGATTTAGCCAGTATTTGCCTTGTTTCATCTGCTTTACGACATACGAGCCAAACCTCTTTTCCGTATTTCCTGAGTTTATCCATTACAACGGTGAAATCGGAATCACTCGTTACAAATATATAACGATCAATACCAGGGTTGTTGACGTATAAAGTTTCAAATGCATCAATGCTGATAAATAGGTCCGCTCTATTCTTCTTTAATCCTATGCGCGGCGTTTCCAGAATAGAAAAATTATAGTCTCTAAGTTCTGTCCTGAACTCTGGGGAAACGGAGTGTAGTACACCATATGCAGATTTCACTGCGAAAATAAAATTGTAATTTGATTGTTCACTTAGTATTAATGCATTCATAAGACGTTCCAGTTTTATTTTGCTTGGAATATTATTGAGGTCTATAAAAATTGCTAAGAATATCTGCTCCATGACTCTCATCCTTCCATTTTTAACTCTATATTTATTGCCTAAAACTGTTTTTGTAATAAGAATCTAGATTAGTAGTCGTTTAGATTTTCCTAGACTAAGAATAATCTAAAAGTAATCAAATTATAAGCTAATTATGAGCTTTAATCGAGTCAAAGATTTTTTTATCTATGGTTTAGATAATAAATTGCTAATACCGCTATTGCACCTTATTTGTTAAATACTTAGAAAAAATAACAAATGCGTTAAGTAGAAAGGTTGTAATTACTTATTAGAAAACGTATAATGGAGTTAAATTTTATCGCTATGAAAAAACTTATTGAATTCATAAAACCACAAAAGAAATTCCATACTGTAATTTTTTTTGTTACCTCTCGATGCAACGCACTATGTAGAACATGTTTCTATTGGCAAGAACTCAATCAAAAAGGTGATTTGACATTTGATGAGATTAAGATCATATCTGAAACAATGCCCTCTTTTCATGATCTCCTTCTTAGTGGTGGAGAGCCATCCCTTAGAGGTGAGCTACCAGAGATAGTAAATCTTTTTTACAACTATAATGGGATAAGAAGAATCTATTTTCCAACAAACGGTCTTAAGCCCATTCGGATAAAAGAGCTTGTTGAGAGAATCTTAGAAGAAAACGAACTTTTAGAGGTCTATCTTAATAATTCAATTGATGGGCTACCTGAGACAAACGATAGGATACGCAGCGTTCCAGGAAATTTTAATAAGTCTCTTGAGACCATAAGGCTTGCTCAGGCTTTGAAACAAAGATTTGGGTCTAGACTTCAAATAAATGTGAACTCTGTGATATGCGCTGAAAACTATAACGAGCTTATAGAACTTGGCAGGTTTTTCCTCAACAATGAGCGGCTTGATTATCATTACTTTCAAATAATTCGCGGAGACCCGCTTGATAAGAGTTTAAAAAAGGTGCCTACGGAGGATTTAAGGAGTCTTTATAAAGAAATAACAAAGATACAACAGGTATATGCATCAAGACAGGGAGATAACGGTGGTGCAATAAACGGGTGGATAAGAAAATCGTTGCATTCTGCAGTTTTTAATTTCCACCATAAAACACAGTTTAATAATTATACTGACAATGAACCATGGCCCATGCCATGCACTGCCGGTGAAACCTCGGTAGTTATTGACTATGACGGAACTGTTAGGGCTTGTGAACTCCGAGGTTCAATAGGTAATCTGAGAGATTATGATTGCGACTTCCAAGCATTATGGAATTCTAAGGTTAGAGATGATGAAGTAAAATCTATTGCCAAAGATAAATGTTTTTGTACACATGTTTGTTTTATCCACGATAGCATGTGGTTTTCTCCAAGTGTAAAGTTTTGGGAACTCCCAAAAAGCTACATCACACGATATTCGTGGTGAGTTTTGTTATTCAGAGTTCGATAAGCATTACCCTATTATTTATTTGAGGGGTAGATGAGTTTTTAATTTTTTTGAACTGCTTAATTCACGTTATGCAATCTTTACGCCTTATCATGCCAGAATGTTCCCCATTGTATACATATGGGGACAAGCGTATCCCCCGATTAAATCGGAAAAGGAATACATCTCCTATCCAAGGAGCTTCTAACTTGTCATACCCGAGTGCATTTATCGGGTATCCATATTTTTTTCGATTCCCAATAAAGACGTTTGGGAATGACAAAGCCATAATGGATTCCTGTTTAAGCTTGTACACACACGCCTCTAGTGGGCACCATGCGGGAATGACAACTTAAGAGGAGTAACTGCGGCAGTCTAAGAACGCTGAATCCTTCTATTTTGTACAGAAAAACTCAGCTATCCCTGATTTATTTAACGTGTATGGGTTAATGCAAAAAGGCTTCTTTGACCTATTAGCCATCTTTTATAAGCTTTTCTAAGGTTGGAATTACTTCATCACGCCATCGTCTTAAAAAAATTAAGCACAGCTAGGATCATTGCGACGTAACCATCGCGGTAGGTGTGTGCTGTAGTGTCTGGTACGCCGATGAGGTCAAAACCTGCTTCCTCGCTTGCGCGAATGAGCTTAGGGTAATCCAGTAAAACTTCGTAAACCCAGGTAATTCCAAACCCCATATTATTGATCGTCTTCTATATATAAATGTTCTCTTGGTGGTTATCAACTAAGCTAAACGATTAAATTAGCAAACTAATTGGATCTATAAATGGATTAGAGATCTTTTATACAAATATTGTAGGAGAAGCGATAAATCGAATTTACAAAGCTGCAGATAGAGGTGTAGATAGGTTTGTAATGAACCCTGCAGGCTTTACCTACGCTGGATATGCGTTCAAGGATTGTATTAAAGGTGCCGGTCTGCCCTATGTGGAAGTGTGCATCTGCAATATCGACAAGCGCAATATTCAGTGTGTGTTATCAGATGTTTCAGAAGGTGTAATTTACGGTTTTGGTTTATATGGATATACCCTAGCCTTAGAACTATGATGGATATACTTTCTAAAAAAGGGAAGAAATAAGCTGAGCTTCTATTAATGATGACTTCTAAAATATTATCAAGTAATTGATAACATACCAATCATGGACAAGAATTATTTCATGTTAATCTTTAGCTTAGCTTCTAGAATTTTGGTTCGGAAAAAACATTGTACTTTAGGCAGGGAGTAGACCTTATAGCAATCTAGATAGAATAATAAAGTTTAACAGCTATTCAGCCACCGTTTTACTTAAATTCTCCGTTTGATTAGAATCGCAGCAACAACTCCTCAAAGCGACAGCGCCAGACAGAGGGTCATTGCGCCGTCAAGTGCTTATATAAAAGCCTCACGAACAAGGGTTTCCATTTGATGAGATACCTCGGGTGCAAGTGTTGCAAGCTTGGCCTGTGCTGCATCAGAGCCTGAAAGCAACCCCTTAACCTCTGATCGTTCTTCTGAAGTGAGATTTGCTCCTACATTGGTGAAAAGCTCAATGAGCTTTGAGTTCTCTAGTCCCTTAAACAAGGCACCTGTCACCGCCACTCCGAGGGTCAAGCCGATCATTCGGACAGTGGAGATCACCCCTGATGCGGCGCCGGCTTTTTGCTCGGGCATCGCAGCCATTCCAGCTGCGGTTGAAACGTTGTAGGCGAATCCTTGACCTACCCCAGAGACAAAGAGCCCAAAGGCTACAAGTACAACACCGCTCGTTAGGTTAATGAGGGTGAAGGCTCCAAATGAAACAGTGAGGAGCAGCATTCCTAGGAGCATACACTTACGCGCACCCCAATGAGGCATGACCCGTCCAGCAATCGGAGACATAAGTACACACGGCACACCGTAAAAGCTAGAAATACAAACCCAGTTATAAGCGGTGAGAAGTCAAGGATGTGCTGTAGGTAAAGGGTAAGGAAAAACATCATTGCGCCGAAGTCGTAGTTGGCTAGAAATGCAACACAATTTATTTTAGTAAAGTCCCTGCCTCTAAAGAACCCGAATTCTATGAGTGGGTTATGGGTGCGTGATTCGATTATAGTAAAAGCGGTGAGAACCAGAACTGCTCCTATTAGTGAACCAATTACAAGAATAGATTTCCATCCGAAGTCAGTACTCTGCTCGATTCCCAGTACCAGCAGTACAAACCCGATCGTCACTGTCAACAACCCAACCATATCAATATCGTGCGAGGCAGTCTCGTCCCTTGATTCTAGTACTACTACTAGAGTTAAGGCGATCGCTATGACCGCGATAGGGATGTTAATGAAGAAGAACCAACGCCACGAAAGCGCCTCGGTTAGGAAGCCACCTATGAGCGGGCCTATTGCCCGCCGAAGATACCCATGGCGCTCCAGGTGCCTATGCCCAACCCACACTGCTCAGTGGGAAAGGCGTATCCACTAGCAAGGTCGCTGAATTGATCACCGATGTTTACAACGGTTGTGTATCCCATCTCCCGGATTTTCTTTCTTTGTGAGCTCTTAAATGGGATAATCGACTTCTTATCATAATCATTTGGTTTCATGTATAGGCCATCCCAGTGATCATAGCCTACCGATTTAAGGTTTTTCTCCGTAATAGTTCTAATTTTCTCCGGACGGCCTGTTACGAAAAATACAGCTACACCATTTTGTTTTGCTTAGCTATATAGTGCTAGAATTGCTTGTTTTGCGGGATCATCCGACTTTTCAATATTTTCAATAACGAGTTGAGGTATCATACCAAAATTTAAATCAAACAGATTTTGATAATTAGATAAGGAGGTTTCATCAATATCGAAAACTCCAGCCTATTTCTGTTTATTCATTAACTTTTTATTTTGAGCAATCCTTTCTTCAAGATAAGCCTGTGCTTCTTGCGCCACCACTCCAAGATCGTAATCAAATTCACCAGAGTCATGGTAAAAGATTGCTGCCTGCTTTGTGAGATAAAGGTTTTCTGGTTCCTTAGCCAGCGTAACGGAAGACAAAAGTAGTAAAGTAACAAACAAAAGGATAGATAATCTATGCGATAGCCGAATCATTTTGTTATCTCCTTGATTATACTTTCCAAATGAGTTAAAAAAAATAAATTTGAGATGAAGATTTAGACCAACTAAAGTACAACAATTTTTATTGAACTGAAATATCTTTTTATATAATCTTTCTATGCAATCATTAACATCTAAATATTCACAGGTAAATACCCATGACTGAGAATTCAATTTACAATCAGACGAAAGCATCAGAGATCCAGATCGCTCGACTGACGGTCTTGGCAGATGACCGCTACCTTGATGCTGTTACAGATTTGATTGCTGATATTGCTAAAGTCACCGGGTTAGATGAAGAAAGCGCCAGAAAACTTGATGTTATAATAACTGAGGTCCTTCAAAAAATTTTTGAGTATGGATATGAAGGAGATACTACACAATCAGTTCACGTCGTTGTATCCAGACGGGCTCATTCACTTGTCGTTGCAATCGAGGATAAAGGACTTCCCTTTGACTACTTGAGAATAGAGCAAGGTGGAGATCCGCGGTTTTCCTCTTTCCTCTCAAAGGGCTATGCTGACCAGGTTCATTTCGTAAACCTAGGTCCGTCTGGTAACCGCGTTGAGCTTGTTAGAGAGCTTCCTTCTGCTGACGTTCGGTATCAGTCAGATCCTTCAAAGCATCCGGAAGCCCTAGATACAGCAGAGGCACATCCTGAAGAGGCTCTTACCACGCGTATAATGTGGCCGGAGGAGGCGGTTGACCTAGCACGCCTGGTTTACCGGTGCTACGGCTACACATACCCATCGGAATTCGTTTACTACCCTCAGCAGGTTGAAGCTAAGCAGCAAGCTGGATTGATGAAATCCTTCGCTGCTTATAACAGTCGAGGCGAAATGGTAGGTCACATCGCGCTTACCTTTGATCGTCCAGGGGCTAAGGTTGCAGAGTCGGGTCAAGCAATAGTTGATCCTCGCTACCGTGGACATAAAATCTTTGAAAGAATGAAGCACTTTCTTTTTGACTATGCTGTGGCAAATCAGATCATCGGCATATATGGCGAGGCGGTGACTGTTCATCCTTACAGCCAGAGGGGCAATCTAGCTCTAGGGGCGCATGAGGTTGGTTTTTTACTCGGTTACAGTCCTGGTACAGTTTCATTTCGAAGTATAGCTGATCAAAAAAGACCTAGGCGGCAGTCAATTGCTCTCATGTACACCTCTACTCTCAAGAGTGCTTCTGCTTCAATCTTTCCTCCTAGTGAATATCGCTCGATCTTGGCGCAGATTTACGTCGTTTTAGGTATTGAGAGGGAGATCGTTGAGGTGAAAGTGGATCGAACTAACGAACGCCCTCAACAAACCGGACGTATCAAAATATCAATACGACCGGATCACAATCAGGCTTTACTCAATGTGGAAGCGATTGGCC
>Ga0209641_10003594_pt1 | contig 13006 bp, 21 predicted proteins | sample RifCSP16_1_FD_184022 | JGI IMG/M metagenome (GOLD analysis project Ga0209641, IMG submission 184022) | Soil microbial communities from Rifle, Colorado - Rifle CSP2_sed 16_1 (SPAdes) (version 2) | ecosystem: Environmental > Terrestrial > Deep subsurface > Rock core/Sediment | place: Rifle...
CGGGGTCATCCTCATCCGGCTCATGCGTTGGCAGACCCATCATGGTGCGCTGGGCCAACTCTTTGGGGCGGAGGTTCTCCAACCCTGCAATTTTTCGCGTGGGGGGCTTGGGGGGGAGCATAGACGCCCGCACTTCCTCGACCTGGTCATAGGTCAGGGGCGTGTAGGGAATGGCGTACTTCTTGCCATCTCGTTCGAACCGAAAGGTCTTTTTGCCCGCCGCGGGAAGGTCATCAATACTGCGAACGGTGACGACTACGTCCTTTGGTTCTTCCTTCGATTCGACTTTCACTTCGGTTTCCTGCAGGACCTTTTCTTCCATTAACCTCACCTTACCTGTTTTCTACGCCTTTCTGGCGTGTGTTAAGTTATTACCTCTCGAAACCCTCGAATGTTAAACTATAAATCTGTACCCCCGAAAGGTCGCCTTGATTATCTATCTGTGTGAGAGAGGCATTTTGCAAGGCTTCAGAGCGGAGGCGAAGGTCATCTGCATTCTGCCATGTAATAACTATCGCAAATGGACCAGTAGATTGTGTAATACTCAATAGTGAGTCGGCAACCCAAACTGAGTCAACATTTATTCGTACGCGTGAGAAGACTCGACTAGCGTCTTCAAGGAGCGTGGGAGTTTTTGATATTGACAGTCGTGTCGCGTATGCTAATTCTTGCTGGTTTGACCCAACGGCGGTTACGTTTAGCGTTGCTTCCCCATAAGCAAATGCGTAATCAGGCATTGTCCGCATCCGCCTTTTGTAATAGGACTTTGCAGACTTCAATAAATAGCTGTCTATCTTGGAACAGAGGGACGAGGCGCTCGTATACTTGTGTAACGACGGGTTCTGGGACGCCAAACCCACGGGACAGCAACGGAAAGTGGTAGAAATTCCACATTATTGGTACCGCCATGAGATTTTCTGGGCGGTCATCAGAAGGGGTGCCGTTCTTGTGATGGACGACGTAGCCCTTAGGTATCTCTCCGAAGAAGTGTTGGTAAACTAATCGGGCGTGAGGTCGTGTTTTCCCGCTTGTAACCCATCTCCCATTGTTGAGAAAAATAGAAACTTCGGGGAGATATGGGCTAAGAATCAGGTCATTACCGTGTCTTTTTCGGCTTATGTTCTTTCTTGTCTCTAGCGAACGCTTTTGACCTCGATGCGAATTGCCTATTCTCTCCTTCGTTTCCGCCTTATGATGTCGACCTTTATTTCTCGTACTAATCTTTTTCCTGGTCTCAGCGGAATGCCGCTTAACTCTATTGTGATGAAGGGCGATGTACCGTATCGGATAACCTCTTCGCACTCCATCCCTTGTGATGGTTCGAGCAGAAATTGGTGTGTTGAGACCACAATCGCAGTGACATTTACCCCAGTCACGACCACAGCCGCACCAACACTTCTCCGTCTTTTCTACAACGACTGGTTTACGTCGTGTTTCACTTTGCTTGCGGCGGGTTTCTACGGTTGCCTTCTTGCCGAAGGCAGGATGTGACTCGCCTCGTCTGCCTTGCATATGGTGTCCCCGAAGGTAGAGAAACGGTCGTCCGCGAAGGTCCCCACGGCGGGAACGGGTTTTCGTAGACACATTCGTTGTGCTTCCACAGCCACAGTGACACTTGCCCCACTCACCACCGCAGCCGCACCAGCACTGCTCCTTAGGTTCTCCTGCCTTCATTTGCTCGACCTCATCCATCTGGAGTAGGGCGACGGCGGATACCATCGCCCTACTCTGGTCATACCCCAAACAACCACAATGTAGACCAATTCTGCTACATTACGGCCCATCTGGACTCGGGCGCAAGCAAACTCTTGCGCCCGAGTGAGACTAATTATACACGAGACTACTGTACGTCATGGACCGTCGCGCCTTCCATAAGTCGACCAGATGAAATCGACTCTTTCATTCGATTCGGCATCCGGTACGTTCCGAGTAAGATTCAAGAAACGAGCACTCTTGTAATATTCGTACTCGTCCACTGCAGCCGCGTCTTCCACATGCCACTCAATCTTAATTAAGTTCTCAGTGGTATTGTATCGACGTAGCTGCTTTCCAGTATTCTGGAATGCAACAGTGAATGAACCCGTCTTTCGCTGTTGTCGACCACGCTTAGTGTGGTCGATGGTGAATCTTTTATAGATGTCCGTAATTTCCGTCGGCTCGGCGCGGTCAATCGGGAATCGGACGAATTCGACCTCTTCCCAAACGATGCCCGCGAGTTCGCTTGCTGTGCCGTCGGGGGTGATGGACAGAAGGGACTGGGTACTTGAGGAAATGTACAGTCGTACCTCAGGTCCAACCTTGACGGTAGTGTTAAGTGGCATTTTTCTGCCTCAATTGTTCTGTCTCCACGTGGGTAGACAGACTAATAGTATCCTTGGGGGATACGTGAAACGTACCAGTCCGTGACTCCAACGCCTCGGCAGATGTGGGCGCTAGAGTATCCCCAACCCTTAGACTTATAACAGATATTTCCTAGACTGGCTCCATGATAACTGGCCCCAGGGTCTTCATCATCATGCCTTCTATTTGCGGAACGTACCCTAGCAGGATATATTCTGCAAACAAAAGATGACTCGGAAACTCAGGTTATTCGTGACAGTGCGTGCAGGTCTGGGTCTGAGCTTGAATAGTTGAGCTTGAAGTTGCGTTAGTGTCTGTCCAGGTGATTCCAGGGCTAGTCCAAGTACTTGTGCCCCAGTACCAATACCCCCTCGTGGTCCATTCTCGACCACATTTCTTACAGTACACGGCATCGCATTGTGAACAATGTTCTAGTTCATGGTGGCAATGATTGTGAAAGTGCATACCTAACCCTCTTTCGGCAAATGTCTTGGTTCTCTGCATCGAGGACAGAGACTATCTTCCGAAATCTCTCTAACCTTTTCCATCAATGCGTCTTCGCGTTTTTTCTGGGAGGCAATATAGCGTTTCGAGACGTTAGCCAGGTCGAGTAAACGAGATTTGTAGTAAGGTAACATAGGGAGTTGGATACCATATTCATCGCGCAACTGGCGCAGCCAGCTAGAAATCTGATAGGTCCATTCTCCTATGAGAAAGATGGCCTCGGTAGTGTTCTCAAAATTTTTGTCGCCGTTCTCGTCGCGGACCATGCCTAGTTAGCTCGCATTCTTGGACTTTTCCTGGGCCTGTTTAGCTTTGTTCTGAATGATTTCCTGGAGTAACTTCACGGACTTCCCTGAGACCTGCATCCCCTGCACCCGTTTTCGCAACTTGCGGTCTCGACGATTCCATCGGTTTTGGTCTTGCCTTTCGGCCATCAGCGTTCTCCACTCTCGGTCTAGGCATTCGAAGGATGCCGAATCGCCTCATCCTTTTGCGAACGGTTTTAGGCCTGGCATTCACGATTTCCGCAACGGCTTCAACGGATTGATACTTCTTTAACAATCCGCGGAACCCTTCGCGTTCGAGATATAATTTCCGTTCGCGCTTCCTGAGGTCAAACAGGTTGAGGGATTTTCGTGCCGTGGATGCGTTCGATTTCTGCATACCAGTCGATTTTTCCTTTGTCTTCTGTGACAATTTCTGGAGGTAGTTGGTCTGGATGAAGGAGGGCAAAATAACTCATCGCAATCTCTCGCCACTCAGATGTTCCATCGGGCCAAGTTGGCCAGAGACTTGTCCGCGGGTCGTGTGCCGTACCGATATGACGGAATGAAAGGATTTCTTCCTTTACTCTCGGATGGATATTTCCCTCTTTGAGGTAGTTTTCCCAATCCACACTGGTTTGGATATACGGCGCAACGGACTGAACCAAAGTCCGAAATGGCTGCCACCAGGGATTGGCTATCCCGAGATTCGGACCTCCACCTCCCGCCCATACATTTCGAGCGGCCCGAAACCACACATCGCCTATTGTTTTAGTGTGCTCATAATACAGGGTCGGGTCGCTTAACTGTACATATCTTGTGCCCGTAGGAATGACGAGAAATTCATGGACGAATGAACTCTCGGAAGGAGTGATTCTGTCAGGGCCAGTCGCGATGTATTTGATTTCTGGTTCCCAGAGGAGAATTAAGCCCTTCCAATAGTCGTCGATATGTTCTTGAATTCGTGCACCCGCTAGATTGAGTGTGATACTATGGCATTGAATGGCAATCTGGTTTTTATCCTGTTCGACTGCCCAGTCTGCAATATGACGGATTTGTCTCCAAAGCTTATCGGAGTAGAATTCATCGGCATCCGCGACACAAATTAAGATATCATCCGACCAGGTTGCCTGAAGTCGGTCCACGCCACGGAGATATTGATTTCTCGACTCTGGAAAATTATCTCGCCAAGGAAATGAGACCGTGTGTACTTTGTCCCAGTCTTGAATCTCAAATATATGGTTTCCGCCGTTCACGAGGACGACGGCATCGACCTCACCAATATTGAGGGCGCGATACGCATTTTGGGCGATAAATTCATCCCGTTCGGGGTGAGTCGCCAACGTGCAAAAGACGATTTTCATGACGGCCAGGGGACACGGGTGCCATCCAAGTAAAAGAACGCTTCCGGGGGCTTCTGAGCCATCATTAGCCCTTGCCCAAACGGCAGGTAGATGCCGTGCGGAAACGCAAACGGGACATATTCCCCAGGTCCTCGGTCATTAATGTCGTGCCAGACAACGATTCCCCCAGGCCGCACTTTTGGCCACACCAATTCGGTGTCTTTCTTGACCGCCGTCTTGCCATGGTCACCATCGATGTAGGCTAAATCAATCTCGTTCGGGAGCGAAGGGATGACATCGGGGCTCAATCCTCCGACGAGGATGATGCGGTCCCACAAATTCCATGCGTCAATTAGTTGTCTGGGGCGCTCGATATCCGCATCCACCGCGTAGACTTTTCCGCCCTCAGGCAGATGCCAGGCCATTGCGACCGTCGTATCACCCACTAAAACTCCGATTTCCGCGACGATTTGAGGTCGCAAAAGTTTGACGAGAGTGACGAGCATCTCGGATTCAGGATAATGGGGAAGTGGCCCGAGAGCCAAATCGATTTCTCGTTCCCCATAACCCGGCGGAAGTCTAATCTTCAAGGCAGACGACGCAGCCCCAATCTTACTACGCTCGTCCCGTCATCTGGTCAGCATAAGACCAAAAGAAACTTCGCAGGATGTCGCTCGAACTTACAGGGTGGACAGGCACGTAGTGAATCTGCGCCCCCACCTCATTCACAGCATCTAATTCGATTTTCGGTAGGCCGCGTTGTTGCCAATCGTCGCCCTTGAGGAAGATTCTAGGACGAACCGCTCGAATGACCGTCGCGGCCGTCTCCTCTTGCTGTGGGACAACGTAGTCGACCCACCGAATACTGTCAAGCATCTCCATCCGCTCTTCCAGTTTTTGCAGCAAGGGATGCTTGCGGGCGATATACGAATCGGGCGCAACGCCCACGACGACTGGCAGGTTGTATTCCCCTGCGAGTTTCGCTGCCGACCGAAAGTACCGAACATGCCCGTAGTGGAGAGGGTCAAATCCTCCCGTTACCAAGACGGCGCAACTGGGGACGAGATGTTTTTCCAAGTATTCAAGCGTTACAACCGCCACGGCGCACCCTAAAAAACGATTTTCGGGAAACAGTTTAGAACGAGGATAAAGTTGCAGCTAGAACAGTTTACACTATCTTCAGCGATTTGTCAATAAATTTCACTGCTAGTTCGGAATATTCAGAGTATCCAACCCAAACTATCCATCATGAATCGATGAAACACCTCAAGACAAACTTCGTCTACTCATTTATCCTGAAAGAAAGGAGGTGCCTCATGCACCCTATCGGGATTGCACTCGCGTTTCTTGTGTTCTGGTCGTTCGTAGCGGTGGGAGGTTTCTTGCTGCTCCAAGGATTGCGGAGTCGTGCGTTCTGGCGTTTTGGCTTAAGCCTGACGGGGCTTGTATTGATTAGTGCTGGCGTCTATGCCAGCCTCCTCGTGGTTTTCGCTCAATAGGTTATCTAAAATAACCGAACAGCGATGCAATGAATCGGATAGCCCATCCTACGGCTATACCACTCAAGAACCAAAGCCAACCTGGAGGACTGAATGTCTGTTTTGGCACGAAATCGTTTGGGTCAATACGGATAAATGGTGCTTTGACAAACTGTTCCGCGTGCTGTTGTTGCTTCGTGATGGGATTTTTTCGGGATGAAATCGAAAGAAATAGATAAATGACTCCCAAGATGACGACGAGAGTAAGAGCAGTTTTGAGGAGTTCTGGGAGTTGCAAGTCATCCCTCGGGCCGATTATGGGGCTGGACCCAATCCCCATCAATTAGAATGCCTTCGTCTCGGGGGTCACGGTACTCAGGCCATAAATAATATTCGCCAATTTTCAGACGCTCCACTAACAACGACCTGCAATTGGGGAAAGCCTCGTCAAGGGCTTGACGTCGGAGCAACATCGCGTTGTGCCCGCTCTTTGTTGGGTCGCCCACGAGCCGTTTTGACGCGACCTCAAAACCCAACCGCTGGACGATGGACAGCCACTGGTTTTCTGTCAGGCACATGCTGTGGCTTTCATGGATACCATCTGGTCGGTTGAACCCCCAGTCATCTTCCTTATATGGAGGCACAATGAAAAGTAAGAGACCATTCGGCTTCAATACCGCGAACAATTCTAATATCTGCAACCAAGGGGCATGGCCATGTTCTTGAGCATGTGAGGTGCAAATCGCGTCGAAGACCTCATTTGGAAAGCGGAGGTCCATCATATTCATTACAAAGGCCTCGACTCCGTTCTGTCGCGTCCAAAGAGCGTCTGCGGCATTTACATCGACCCCCGTAACGAGGTAGCCTTTCTCTGCCAACATGATGGCCTCACGACCGGCACAACCAACGGATAACATCTTTGGATATCCATCGGGCGGGATTAAAGAAGTAAGATTCGCCCGAAGAGTTGCTTCCAGAGGCTCTACTTCCCACCATGTTCTGCGAAATGGACCTTTGCTCGGCCAGCCAGACTCTTTGCCGAACAAAACCTTGATTTTTTGAAGAAGCAGACGGTCATGCAAATCGATGATTTCGGGCACTCGGATGTCCTCGGAAGGTGAGTATTCGTTGCCCCAACAGACGTCTTTCATCATCCAGGCACATATCCGTGCATTTTCTTTATTTCTTCAGCATATTCGGGCACTAATTCTGAAGGCAGCTCGTCTGGGTGGTAATAGATGAAATACCCAATAAATGAATTCTTTACCTCACCGATAGGATGATATCTCCTCTCGATAAGCCAGTGTTTGATACTTGAATGGATAATTCCGCGTTTTAGATACCGTTCGACCTCCGGCCATGTCTTAAAGCCCTGTCCTGTAAACAGGTCCTTGAACTCTTGCCATTCTGGGATAATCACGCCGGAAGGGTCAATCCCAGATAAATATAGGTTCCGAATAGCCCGAGCAAATTGAATGCCGTATCGTTTCCGATGAACATAGATATGCATGCCGTTTTGGTCATTAATCTGGAGAAATCGCCTGCCGCTTGGGAAGTGGAGTTCTTCGTGGATAGGGCGGTCAGAAGCGACTCCCTTATATTTGCCACCATGTTCCCATAAGGCGACCAGAGGTTTGTGAAAACCATCGAGGGTGGCATCAAGAAGATTCCCGTGTTTATCAACCCACTCGCTTCGGCATCGAATCGTTAGAAGATTCGCATCTTTATCCCAGGCCTCCACCGCAATATTTTTGAGATTTTGAAGTAAGGACGGAGCAATATATTCGTCCGTGTCCGAGACGACGACCAGGTCGCCTTCCTCTGCAGACTCTTCAAGAAAATCGGTGTAAGCAGTTCGTTGTTGGACAAAATCGCGAAACGGCTGTTCGATGAGAGTTACACCTAGGCGCTTTAGAAACTCAATGCTTCCGTCGGTGGAACCGCCGTCGACGACCACCATGTCGTCAGGCTGTAGGAATTCTTTTATTTGAGGGTAGCCAACTTTGATTTCGGTCAGCCGATTTTGGGTTAGACCGCAGAAAAAGGTCCTCATGGCTCCAGAAGGCCATTCTCGGCAAGCGGGATTCGACCATAGTCGTCGGCTAGGCGGATGACGTCATCAAGCTGCGTCGTCGAGACTTCGATTATCGTACAGTCTGTGACGGCTTGAATCCTGTGGACTCTTTTGGGGGTGATGTGGATGAAATTCCAAGGATTGAGGATGATGGTCAGGTCGTCAGGGGGACCCAAGGAGACTCGACACTGGCCCGCAACGACCAGGAGGGTTTCAACTTTCTGGTCATGATATTGTTTGCTTGTCTGATGCCCAGACTGGATGTACAACAACTTGGCGGCATACTTATCTTGATGAAAAGCGTAGAGGACTTCTTTGCCCCACGGCTTTGGCGTCGTCTGCGGGAGTCTGTGCCTCTCAGGCTGCGAGTTAACCATCAGACCTCTGCCAGCATTTCTTCAAGGGCCTGAAGACAGATTGGATAAGCCTTAGGATAAGTATATCCTCCGCCAAGGAGCCGAAGCTCTTGCAAGAGGCTTTCATAAGCTCCCTGGTTAGAGCAAAGTTCTCGGAGCTTTTCCTTAGCTGGACCCCGATAATACCCCTCATCTGCTAAGTGTTCAAATAACCACGGTCCAGCGTATTCGAAAATATTCGTAGCACTGAGCATCGGGACTACACCCAGCGCGATGGCCTCGACTGGAAGCGGACTTACTGGTGGGTCGAAATTCATCAAGACGAGTCTGGAACGTTCAAGAATTTCCAGCGTATCCTTCCAGGCACACTCTGGAGTGAACCGAACCTTAGGATGATTCCTCAATCGGGTCGACAAGTCTGGTTTTAGATGGGCTTTTACCCCTGGGTGGCCGCCGAGGACATGTTCTGAATGGAGGACATTCAACGTGAGGTCGAACTCTTCGGCTAGGTCGAGTGCGGTGTGCATCAACGCGTGGCTAACGATGCTCCGCTTTAGGGTCCAAACATCCTCGAAAGCAAATTTCCAGTTCAAGTAAAGTTCTGGTGCGGTGAAATTGTTTTGGCCCCAACGAAATTCCTCGAACACTGGGAAGGGCATGAGCTTGATGAAACTCTTGGCCTCATCGGGAATTTCCTGATACCGTTGGTAGGTGGCGATTGCCCCGAAATGGGCGGGGCCATAATCCTTACGTATTTTGGCGGATATATCATCGTAGCTCCAGTAGGCGTGGATGTATATCTTGGCGTCAATTTCCTCCGCACGAGTTGGCCAGAATGTAGTATCGTGATACACATCATAGGGTTCCCAGACTAATGGGTCCGTCTGTGGGACGACTGTACACCCAGGGACTTCTCCTCTGCCTGGAGAACCAAAGAACACGACTTCGTGGTCATGTTTAGCCATCATGTGCCCAAAATTAAGGCTCCAGCGGCCTTCGCCTCTGACGTTCGAATCCCAACCATCATTAAAGTCCCCGGGAATGTAGATGAGAATGCGCATCAGGAGTTTTCCAACTGGGCATCTAATTCACGTTCAATAACTCGGAGACAATCGCCCTCCTCTGAATACTGACCATAATAGAGCCAGCCGTCCCGGCGCATCCCTTCACTCAGTTCCTCGTCGAGTTCTTCGACGTCTCGTAGCATCTCGTGAGCTTTCTCGCGTGCATAGTTAATTGCCGCTTCTGCAGACGAAAATGGGTACACATCCGTATCGATGTGGCGGTCCTCCCAAATCACGATGGCAAGCTTCATGTCTCTTCGCTCTCCTCCGCGAACAACTGCCCTTCCATCTTCAATGAGAATGCATTCTCTCCCAGTCCTATTGTTACTCTATCTGGCGGTTGGATTCGTGTAGAGATGACTCGCACAGGATGCTTCCCCATTTCAAATCGCATGACCGTTTCTTGCTCATCCATCTGGAAGTTTGAGGGATGTACTACAACCGTTAAAGTAATATCTTGATGATTGAATTGCTCTAGCACAGGCAAGACGAGCCCTTTAATCAGCTTCCAAAACAGCGTCGGAGTTTGTGGCATTAACCTAAACGGAAGCCAGGTCCAGCGATTGCAACCATTCAATGAATCTCTGGTTGTTCAAGGCGACAGCCTCATGTTGGTCGCGAATCGAATCAACTGCTTCCCACCATTTCATCCCTCTGACCATGAGTACTGTGGCCACGAGAAGCCCTGAGCGATTGTGACCTTCTCCGCATCTGACTATGATTTTCTTACCGTGGTCAAGCAGAACACTAAGATACTTTGCAAGTGCAACCAGAGTTACTGGGTCCTCGACCACAGAGTCTTCTAGAACCCAGTAAAGATATTGTTTGCCTTCTTCCTTGGGGCATTTTCCGTCTGGAGGGTGGCCAATAGAGAGGTCTACAGCTATATCTACATCTAACTCGGACAGCAGAATCGCTTGCGAAAGATGATTCCCTTGAAAAAGGCCAGGGATTATTTCATTTTTCGTCGTTACCTTAGCCATTTCTTGGGTGTTCGCTGTCATAGAAGATTTGTTGGCATGCTGTACAATAGGCGACAATTCTTCCATGCATCGTGAACCCAAGCTCAACCGTGTGCTTCGGCCACTCCTGACGGACAGATGCATGGGCAAGAAAGGGATTGCCTGGACACTGCCCAAATGTTAGACCTTTCTGCCTCATTCCGCCTCCAGAATATACTTATTGTAATGTGCTGTAACAGGGCAGTATAGATTTGGCTTGTCGCCGCAGAGACAAGCCTCTAAAGGCACATGCGTCCCGTCGGGTTGTACGAAACACCACTTCGATTCGCTGTGTTTGTTACACAACACAGCGCCAGACGGGCGAGGTGTAGAGGTTATGGGCGGAAGTTCCCCAACCCGCCAAACCTCCTCATTTGGAGCAACCCCTAGCGTTATATTGAGCCCATCACTCAAATATAGTGCAGTATTGTCAGACAGCTTTCGATATATCACCACACCATCAGGAAAAGTAAATTCCTCATCTAGTTCCAATTCAGAGAATTTCCACGGCATCTAATATTTGCTCAGAAAATCACGCATAGTCTGGAGAAAATATTGGGACAGTTCGGAGGTTATTCCTGAATGCAATCCGACGAAAAATCCCCGCTGGAATACAAGGTCGGTCCTGAACGTGGCGACGGAGCGAATAGGAAACTGGTAACGCATGAATGGGTGAAGGCGCAAATCGCCGCCCATAATTGGTCTCGTATCAATGCCCCGTTCGTTGAGAAAAGTCGTGAGGTCCTTCCGAGAAAATGGCGCTTCGGGCTTGACCACGAAAGAAAATCCGAAGAAGGCGTGCCTTGCTCCTGGTCTATCATTGGGCAGTTCTAGCCAGTCTTTCCATTCCTCAAGCTCTGTCGCCCAATCGTCTACTAGTTGGCGATTTCGTTCAACAAAGCCCCTGAGTTTGGGAACTTGGTGGACACCAAAAGCCCCCGTCAACTCGGTCGGCCTTAGATTATAGCCGATTTCCCTGAACAGAAACCGCGAATCGATTTCTGGATATCGCTGGGCAAAATCGTCGTCCTCCATCTCTCTGACCCAGCCGTGGGCTCTTAACCCTCTAAGGATATCCGCAAGTGCAGAATCATTTGTCCCGACGAGCCCGCCCTCGATAGTTGAAAGAATGTGGCTGAAGAACGTCGACCATGTATTGAGGATGCCGTAGGAGCCAATATCGCGCCCATCAAGTTCCGTCCCGTGAGCTTCGCAACAGTCGCAGAGCAGGTCGACGCCGCGTTCTCTGGCAAGATTTGGGATTTGCGGGTCAAAGGCATTGCCAAGAAGTGGGACCACAAAGACTCCTCGCGTTTTTTCACTGAATGCCGCTTCGACCGACTGAGGCGAGAGACAGAAATACTCGTCAATATCCGCGAAAACAGGCACGAGCCCATATTGAATGAGCGGGAAGACGGTTGTGCTCCAGGTCGTCGCAGGGACGATGACTTCATCGCCTGCTTTCCAGTGGTGACAAGCGACCATCGCACCCACAGCAATCAGATTGGCGGAGGAGCCTGAATTGACGCATACCACATGCTTTAATCCGACGCGTTCAGCCCACATCTGCTCGAACTTTCGGACTTTGGCCCCCATCGTTACACGCGTCGACATCAAGGAATCCAGGCATTCAAGGATTTCTTCTGACCCATAGGAAGGAGCCGCCAGCGGGATTCGAATGTTACTCTTCGTTTTCGTCTGCATAGGCTTTCTGAATGGGATGGATTTGGTATTGTTTCCTACCCGCCCATACGTCCGCCAACAATTTGCGCAGCCCTTGGGCCAAACTGACTATTTGAGTGCTGTTTTCCATTCCGTGTAATCTTCCTACTTCAAGGATAGATAGACGGTCGATAATCATCCCTGGGGTTTCCGTGTGCATCTCGCCGTCTGGACTGATGGGGAGGAAGAGACGGTCAATGTCGGATGTTAACTTATTACGTCGTCGATTGGCTTCCTGACGTTGTCGAGTGAGTTTCGAGGCGTGTGGCGTATCAGTTCGGGCGGCGTCTTCGTACTCCCAAATAAGGAGATTGCATCCATGCTGTTCCGCCACCAAACGTTCTAGCATATCTCTATACTGGGTCTCTTCTGCTCCAATTAACCAACTCTCTCCTACATCTCGCTGAATTTTAAGAATTTGGTCAACGGTTATCATTGAGGATACGGTTCCGTCATTTACTTCTTTAGATTCCACATCTCTAAGCTTCTGGTATTTAATCTAGAATAGGCCTCTCCTGTTGTAATTCCGAACTTTTTGATAAAGAGCGCCTGAGCTTCCTCCCCGGAGAGGCGAAGTTCTGGATGATGGCGAATAGAACCATGGACGAAATGATAAAGAGAAAGGCCTAGTCGTCCAAAGAGGACTTCGGGATGATGGAGGAAGACACGATACGGCAACTCAATGTCCGTTGTGGAACTCATGTCATTATCCCACCGAACCTGTTCGTCGAAGAGCGAATGATGACAAATGAACGTGCCGAAGAACTTCCCGGGAGAAGCCGATTCTCTGTGCTGGACTGCGGCCTCTGTAGCAATCTCCTCAGAAAAATCCTCTGGAGTTGACCCCGCGAAACATGGAGG
>Ga0209641_10003599_pt1 | contig 12998 bp, 13 predicted proteins | sample RifCSP16_1_FD_184022 | JGI IMG/M metagenome (GOLD analysis project Ga0209641, IMG submission 184022) | Soil microbial communities from Rifle, Colorado - Rifle CSP2_sed 16_1 (SPAdes) (version 2) | ecosystem: Environmental > Terrestrial > Deep subsurface > Rock core/Sediment | place: Rifle...
TCGATACTTCAACCTCGCTGGCTGCTATTGAGTGTACAGTTGATTGGCGTCGAGGTAATACTGGAGATTGGACTTGTCGATGTAGTTGACCGACATGTAGACGATCGTCGGCCCGGTGGAGGCCCCGGCCTTGGCATTGTCGACCGTCAGCGGAGCCTGGTTATGCACATAGTTGTACAGAGTCTGAAGGGCCCAGAAGGCCATCGCGGCGTCGTCCTGGGCGACCGTGCCGGTCAACGTGCCGTTCTGGATAGCCTGCAGGACATCCGAGTTGCGGTCCATCGAGACGGTCTTGACCTCGGCTGACTTTCCGGCCTCGGAGACCGCCGTGGCTGCCCCGATCCCGGCCGTCGAGTCAGTCCCGACGAAAGCTGCCAGGTCCGGGTTGCGAGTGAGAATGTCCTTGGCCACGCTGATCGCCGTGGCCGTGTCGGCCTTGGTGTCGCCAACCTGGACCACCTCAATCCCGGGGTAAGCTTCGAAGGCGGCCCGGAAACCTGCTTCCCGATCGTCGAACATCTGGGTTCCGGGGATGCTCAGGATGGCCACCTTCCCCTGCCCGCCCAGTGATTCGGCCAGATGCGTCCCGCCGACGTAGCCCAGATCGTACTGATACGAGCCGACGAAGGCAATCCGTTTGGAGGTCGGCAGATCCCCCAGGATCGTGACAACCGGGATGCCGGCATCTGTAGCTTTGTCGATTTCAGGGATCAGCGACGGATCGACGGCGAAGACGACGATTCCCTTAGGCTTCTTGGCAATTGCCTGATCGAAGGCCGCCACCTGTGCGTTGACGTCGAAGTCGGGCGGGCCGACATAGGTCGCCGTGACGCCCAGGGCCTCTCCCGCCCACTTGAAGCCGTACTTGTGGGCATTGAAGAACTCGAGATTGCCCATCATGGAAACGTAAATGTACTCCTCGCCGGCCGTGCTGGCCGCTGGTTCTTCAGGGGCCGGCGCCTGCGTCGGCGCCGCTTGCGCGCAAGAGGTCAGCAGCAGCGCGGCGGCGAACAGGAAGCTCAAGTTCATTCTGAGTGCTCTGCGATTCATGATCGCTCTCTCCTTCTCCATTTGAATGTCGGTTGAGGGTCCCCGCACCGCGTCTTCGGTTGTATCATCCTTCTCCCATGCACGAATCCTTTCCCAGGACCATCGCTGGCTGCACTCCCGAATTCACTCGCGGTCTCAAGTGAATCTTCTTGTTCACCTTCCCCCGGCGATCCCCTTTTCTCCTCCGTGGTTGAGCGTATCGACCTCGACCCCACCGGCGATCCCGATCAATCGGCAAGTATCGCCTCGATCACTTCTGGGGTGAGTTCGACCGTTCGCCCTTCCCACAGTGCGCGTCCGCCTGGTGCGTATCGCGTGTCGCAGAACAGCTCGAGCAGATTTCCTTCAGGATCACTGAAATACATCCCCCAGCTGATACCATTGTCGACCGGTCGGAGCGGGATGCCCGCCTCGCTCAACGTGGTGAAGGCCAGGGCGAACTCGCGCTTGCCGGGCAGCTCGAAGGCGACGTGATCGAACCCGGCCTGAGCCGGCGAGCTGGGGCTGCGCTTGCGGTCGTCCACTTTCATCAGAGCGATCTCGTGATGAGGATCCCCGCCGCTCAGGAAGGCGAAATCGCCTCCCGGCTCCTCAACCACCCGCATGTGGAGATAACGGGTGTAGAACTCGATCGATCGCGCCAGGTCAGCGACCTTGAGCCGGATATGACCGATGCGGACCGTATACGGTCGCTCGCCCGAATCACTCATCTCTCACTATCCCTCGTACGCCGGGCGCGGGCGGGACCTCCGCCGGCTACCAGCTCTCCAACAGGGCCGTCATGCCGTTATCGACCATCAGGGAAGCACCCGTGATGTACGACGACTCATCGCTGGCCAGGAAGGCCGCCGCCTGCCCGACTTCTTCGGCCGTCCCCAACCGCCCCAGGATCTGCCGCCGTTCGACGGCAGCCTTGGCCTTCTCCGGATCGAGGTCGCCGGCGAAGATCCCCTGGATCAGCGGCGTGTAGATCCACCCTGGACAAATCGCATTAACCCGGATCTTGTCCTTGCCGTAGTCGATCGCCATGACACGCGTCAGCGTGACGACGCCACCCTTGCTGGCCGCGTACGGCGCCGTGCCTCCGACGTTCTGGTAGGAATGGACCGAGGCGACGTTGACGATCGCCCCGCCACCGGCGGCCTTGATGTGTGGGATGGCGTATTTCGAGCACAGGAACACCCCGCGCAGGTTCACCGCCAGACACCGGTCCCATTCCTCGGTCGAGGTCTCGAGTACCGTCTTGTACACACCGATCCCGGCGTTGTTGACCAGCACGTGCAGGGCCTTGAACCGTTCGACGGTGCCTTCAACCATCCGCTTGATCGCCTTTTCATCGGCGACGTCGCACTCGATGAAGACCGGACCTCTCCCGTCCTTCTTCAACTCGGCTGCGGTCTCCTCGCCGACCTTGCGATTGACGTCGGCGATGACCACGCTGGCGCCCTCCTGGAGAAAGACGGAGGCGATCCCCTTCCCGATCCCCATGGCTCCACCGGTGACGATGGCGACCTTGTTTTCAAGTTTCATGTGCTGACCTCCTGCATCCAGGCTATCGCGTGACTGCCCTACCACGGCTTGCGCACGGTCGAGAGGAAGATCGGACCATCGGGGCCGACAGCGACATTGTCTTCGATGCGGATCCCGCCGAAGCCCTCGATGTACACCCCCGGCTCCACACTCGTGACCATCCCTTCCTGTAGAACGCCGTCGGCTCCGGGCATCAGGAACGGGACGAACTCGTGATAACGCAGACCGATCCCATGACCCGTGATGTGCGGGAAGAACTCTGCCAGCCCGGCCTTCTCGAGCACCGCCCGCGCCGCAGCGTCCGGGGCCGAGAACAACGCGCCCGGCCGCAACGCCCTCGCCGCGGTTTGCTGGGCCTCGAGCACGGCATTGTGGACTTCCTTCTGACGGGCCGACGGTTCCCCGGCGACGGCCACGTAGGTCAGATCAGACCAATAGCCGTCGACGACGGTGGCGAGCTCGACCATTACGATATCGCCTGCCTCAACCCGGCGCGTGCTCGAGGGGACCAGGAGCGTACCTTTGGTGCTGCCGACAGGCCCGGTCCCAACTTCAGCCATGGCGCGAACCAGTCGCGCCCCCTTGTGTCCGGGCCCTTCGCCTCGGATCTTGGCTTCCACGACCGCCCCCACCTGAGTTTCGGTCATGCCTGGCTCGAGGCGTGCCAGGAACTCGCGCATCCCCATCTCGGCGATCTCGTTGGCGGTCCTCAGCTTGCCCAGCTCGTACTCCGTCTTGGTCGCGCGAACGGATTGCAGGAACCCTGAGGCGTCGACGAGTTCACACCCGGCGAATACCTCGCCCAGCATAGCCATCCACGGCCCGGCCGGCACGACCGGCTCGGCCGAGCGGTAGCTCGGGCCGACAACCTCGAAGCCCTGCTCCGTTCCGATCCGGGCACTCTTCAAGCCGAGCCTGTCCTTCGCCTTGGCGAGACATTGGCGATAGTTCACATACAGATCACCGTCCTTGAGCAGCCCCCACCCGAAGGACGAGACTTCAGTCCAGGCCGGATCGGCATACTCGAGCTCAACCTCCGGCAGAAACAACTCGGACCTCCCATCTTTCGTGAAAACGACGACGGAGAAGCCATGGTGGGGCCAGTAATCCGTCAGATAGACCACGTTTTCAGGCAGCCGGCAGACCAGAGCGTCGAGCCTGGCCGCGACCATCTCCCGTCGAACACGGTCCAATCGATCGATGTCGGGTGTAGCCATCATTTCCTCCTCAACACGTTCCTAGCCGTCGTGTCACCTCGTCCTGCAATGGCAAGTCGGCCCACTTGGCGGCGCGGCCCCGCACCCGGCGGCTAGTTCTTGACGTTTCCTTGCCGATCGATGCGGCGGACGGATGCACCCTCGTAGGCGACCGCAACCAGGTCGGTCTCGAGTACCTCGCCCGGCGCCATGATCCGGGCGCTGTCGTTCTCGAGGGCCTTCATCACCCCGGCCGGCGGGTAGCTCGTGAACGGCTCCAGGGCGCAGTTGTATGTACGCCCGTACCATGGGTAATCATTGTGGCCCCCGTAGACCTGCCACATCCACAGGTACTTGAAGAGCTTGGCATCCCAGGCCATCCCGAACCCCAATCCGAGCTTGGTGTTGGTCAGGCCGTACCAGCCTTCGTCCAATCCCTTGAAGAACACGACGTCGACCGAGCCCGCTTCCCGTCCGAGGACCTTGCGGATGTCTTCAAATTGATTGCTCCGGCGGTTCTTCACCTGGGGGAAGTCGTACCCATCAGCCGGCTCCCACAGTCCATTGGGGTGATAGCCAAGGACCTCAATCGTCTTGGCCGGGGCATCAACTCGACAGTTCCCGTCCAGGAACGGCTCGCCGAAGGCTGGATGGTGCCCCCACATGACGGCGAAGTCCTCGCGCGACTCATTCTCGAGCCTCTCGTGGATGAACAGACAGGCCTTGCCGCGCTCCAGCGACATCACTCGCTCGAGATCGAGGGGCGATCGATAGCATCGGGTCCGGACTTTCAGGGAGACACGTTCGGATGTGTCTTCGAGCAACTGAGCTTCAAAGGGCAGGAGCGAAACTTCACCGTGCAGACCTTGCGAGGCCCCGAGATAGGGTTCGGCGGCCCAGCCTGCCGATGGCAGCACCTCCTGCCAACCGCCGTAGTAGTAATCATGGAAGGCGCCCTCGGGTAGCGCGCCGGTAGCGACGAATGCCGGTCGCATCGGGATCGGCGACTGCCATAGGAAGTCGAGGTCGCGCGGCTTGTAGGTGAACTCGAAGACATCGGCACCCTTATCCAGCAGTACCCCGACGCGGATAAGCTCGTTCTCCATGAACGCGACGCGCATCCCCTTGTAGGAGTAATCGAGCGAGATCCGGCAGCCTTGCTTTCTTCCCCAGGTGTACATTTCGCCTCCCTCCTCTACCCGAGATCGCATCCCCAAACTCGGAGTTCTCGCGAGATGTCCTGCCGATCTCTATGGATCATCCGGTCCAGGATCGGCCATCCCCGGCCTTTGGCCGAAGATCCGGCCCCACGTCCGGCCGATCCACCGCCCGAAATCGGTCCGCCACATATCCATAAAGACCGCCAGGACGATGATGGCGCCCAGCGTGATGTTCTGCCATGAAGTCTGGACGGCATTCAGGTTGAGACCGTTCTGAACCACGACGATGATAGCTGCCCCAATCATTGAGGCGACGATGTGCCCGTAGCCTCCGGCGAGACTCGCACCCCCGACAACCGCCGCTCCGATGGCCTGCAGTTCGGTCCCGACGCCGTAGTTGGGTGAGCCGGAATTCAATCGGGCCGTCATCAGGATCGACCCCACCCCGGCCGTCAGGCCGGCGATGATGAACGCGATCAGCCGAGTCTGGTTGACATTGATGCCTGAGAGGCGGGCGGCGGATTCGTTCCCGCCGATGGCGTAGATCTTTCTCCCGATCGGGGTGTACTTCAAGAAGCCCCACGCCAAAGCGTACGTGATCAGCACGTAGAAAAACGGCAGGGCGATCCCGAAGAGCTGACCGTAGAACCAAGGCTCGAGCGAGGTCGAGACCGAGAAGATCGGCGACCCGTCGTTGAAGAGAAAGGCAATGCCGCGGAAGATACTCAAGGTCGCAAGCGTGACGATGAAGGATGGGATCCGCCCATACGATGACAAGAATCCGTTGATGGCCCCCATAATGACGCTTATGATCAGGACGACGACGACGGCCAAGGGCACGGACATCCCTTGGAACTTGAGGAGGGAGCCCATGATCATCGTCAGCAAGGCGATGGCCGAACCCGGGGAGAGATCGATGCCCCCGGTGAGGATCACCAATGTCGAGCCCACGGCCACGATGGCCACGATGCTGGCTTGCAGTGCAACGTTGTTGAGGTTGTCTAACAAGAGGAAGCGGTCCGTCGAGAGGGTGACCGCGAACGAGACGAACAGGAACGAGATAATCGGCCCCATCACGGGGATGCGCGACAGCAGCCGAGGCCTAGTTCTCATAGGTCCGTCCCTCGCTCGGATGGTGGGCCCGTGAGGCCAGTTCCAGCAACCTGTATTCGGAAAGCTGATCTGACGGCAGGATTTGCAGGATTCTCTTGTTGTGCACGATTGCGATCCGATCGCTCATGGCCAGCAGCTCAGGGTAGTCGGAGCTGATCAGCAGGATGGCGATCCCGAGCGAAGTGAGTTCGTTGATGATCCGATAGACTTCGATGCGCGCCCCGATGTCCACGCCCTGGGTCGGTTCATCCAGGATCAACAGGCGGGCCTGTGAGAAAAGCCACCGGGCGAGGATCACCTTCTGTTGGTTGCCGCCGGAAAGAAACTGCACACTCCTCTCGATCCCGGTGTTGCTGATCGCCAGTTTGACGAAGTACTCCTTGCTGAAGCGCATTTCGCGGCCAAGGTCGAGGAACGGCCCGCGCAGCAAAGCCGCCAGATTGGCGATCGTGATGTTCTCCGGTCCGCGGAAGTTCATGAAGAGCCCATCGGCCTTGCGGTTCTCCGGCACGAGGGCCACCCCGTTCTTGATGGCCTCGGTCGGCGTGCGGAAATGGACCGGTCTTCCGTTCAGACGGACGCTCCCGCCCGTGGCCCGCTCAGCACCGAATAGCGCCCGGGCGATCTCGGTTCTGCCTGAGCCGACCATGCCTCCCAAGCCAAGGACCTCGCCGGCGTGGACCGAGAAGGTGACGTCCCGAACCCCGGACTGGGTTCTCAGGTTTTCGACTTGCAGGCAGACGTCGACCTGGGCATTGTGCTGTTTGGGATAGTGCTCCGTCACCTCCGTCCCCAGCATTTGACGCACGACCGAGTCGACATTCAGATCACGCGCCGGCTCGCTTCCCGCCAACCGGCCATCCTTCAAGACACTGATTCGGTCGGCGACCTGGAAGACCTCGTCGATCCGATGGGAGATGTACAGGATGGCCTTGCCCTGCCGGGCCAGCTGGCGAATGAGTTCCTGCAGTCTGCGCGTTTCCGCCAGGCCGATCGCCGCCGTGGGCTCATCCATCACAAGCACGCTCGAGTCCTCGGAGATCGCCTTGGCGATCTCGATCAGTTGCTGCTCGGCCATCGAGAGCGATCGCACGACGACGTCGGGGTTGATCTCGATCCCGAGCTCACCCAGAGTTCGGACCGACTCCCGGCGCATGGTCTGCCAGTCGATGATCTGGCCCGAGGCCACGGTCGGAAAGCGCCCCAGGAAGATGTTCTCGGCCACGCTCAGCGTGGGCACCAGCGAGAGCTCCTGATAGATCGTCGCCACCCCATGCTGTCGGGCGACGATCGGGTTCGGCATCGAGACCACCTGGCCGTGAAGCCGGATCTCGCCCGCCTCCGGCTGATGAACGCCCGACAGACACTTGACCAGCGTCGATTTGCCGCTCCCGTTTTCGCCAACCAGGGCATGGATCTCACCGGCTTTCAACGCAAGTGAGACCCGATCCAAAGCCTGGACCCCCGGGAACGCCTTGGATATCTCGCGAACCTCACAGGTCGGTGTGGTGTCGCCGTTCATCCAGGCAGCCTGTTCGATGAAGGGGTCCCCTGGTCGCGAGCCGTGGCTCGCGACCAGGGGCGTCCACAGGAGGAGACAGCGACTCCTACGGGCAAGCGTAGTCCTTCGACGGCTTGGGATGTAGAGTCTCCGGATGGCACAGGAAGTTGACGGCGTTCGTCTTGTCGACGATCGTCACCGGTGTCTCCACCCAGCCTCCCGGATAGGTTCCCTTGAGGCAGTCATAGGCAACGCGCATGACCACCTGCCCCATGACGAACGGGGTAGTGTTGACCGTGCCGGTCCAGCGCCCGGCGTAGATTTCTTCCAGCCCGGTGGTGTCCCCATCGTTACCGAAGTTGGCGATGTCCTGACGGTTGAGCGATTCGGCCGCCTTGGCTGCCCCGATGGAGATGTAGTCGTTGGCTGTGACGATGACCTCGATCTCGGGATGGGCCTGGACAAGATCCATCATCGCCGAGTTGCCGGTCTCGACGTTCCACGCAGTCGGCAGACTGGCGACGATCTCCATGCCCGGGAACTGCGAGAGAGCATCCATGTAGCCGCCGATCCGCTCGGTCGAGTGATAGCCCGGCTGTCCTTCCAACACTCCGACCTTGGCCACGCCTCCGAACTGGCCGGCCACGTACATCCCCATCTTGTAGGTGCCACGACGCTGGCTGTAACCTACAACACCGTGAACCGGCGATGGGAAGTTCGGAATGTCGGAGTTGACGATGATGACGACGATACCCTGATCGACGGCGCGTTTGACCAGGGGGGCTGCGGCCGCTTCATCATGGGTCGATAGGATGATCGCATCGACGCCGCGAGTGATGACGTCCTGGATCATGCCCATCTGACCGGCGATGTCCGCCCCACTTTGGGGTGCCAGCATGAATGTCTCGGCGCCCAGGCTGGCCGCCTCGGCCTTGACACCTTCACCGATTGCGATGTAGTAATTGAACTCGGTCGCCGGCGGCATGTAGGCGACGTTCGGCGTGCCACCTTCGAAGGCCAGGTTCTGACACAGGGCTTGAGAGCCGGCGTTGAGAGCGACGGGCTTCAGGGCCCCGTAGGCTGCCTCGTAGGCGGCATAGTCGACCACCCCTGCCGCCGGCGCCTGCTCGGCCTCCTCCGGCGCGGCTGTCGGGGCGGCCCCGGCGCAGCTGGCCAGGATGAGCACGAGCGTGGCGATCAAGCTCAGCGGGATCATCAACTTTCGAGAGCGTTGGAGAGCCATTGTTACCCTCCCCTCCTTGATCTATGTGGGATATCGAGCCTGACATCCCCCTCACGCGTCTTACCTGCGTTCCAAACGTTGTTTCCCCTCACCTCCTTTCCATCTGAGGCCGTTGTCCAGGCCGTGACGCTTCGCTGCTCCATCGGTCTTCGTCGGGCCTTCCAGGACACCGCGACCAGGATCGATGATCAGAGCCTACCGAATTCGGCCAGCAACTCCTCAACCGTCTTGCCTTCACGGATCCGTTGACGTGTGGCTTCCTCTTGAGCAGCCTGCTCCTGAGCCCGTTTGAGAACCTCGGCTGCCTCGGATCTCGCGACGACAACAACTCCGATCTCATCCGCCAGGACAACATCTCCCGGCGCGACCAGCACCCCAGCACACTGGATCGGAACGTTGACTTCGATCGGTTCCATCCGTTTGGAATACGGAGAGTGAGTCGAACGCGGGACGATCGCCCGGCTGAAGATCGGGAACCCCAGGCTCTTGATCTCGTCGGTGTCACGAATGGCGCCGTCGACGACCGCCCCGACAACTCCCTTCTGCTGGCACAGGCCCGCCATCAGCCCGCCCCAGATCGAGGTCTCCGTCTCACCGGCGGCGTCAACAACGATGACGTTCCCGGTCTGGGCCACTGCCAGCGCATCCAGACAGTCGACGAGATCGCCTGGAAACAGTCGCACCGTCAGAGCCGTACCGACGAACCGGCTATCGAACAGCGGGCGTATGTCGCTGCGCAAGACGCCGGCTCGTTCTTGACTGTCCGCCACGACGCAGGAAGGGCTCATGATTTCGAGTAGACCCTGGAACCCGGCAAGGACTGCGGCGCCCGGTCCTTCTCCCGGCGGATTGATGATCCGTCTCATCCTCTAGCCTCCCGTCCGGCCTGCCCCCGAGCCGCTCAATGTCACACTTGGCGCGCTTTCGCCACGGCCGCGACAAAGCCTCTCGCCAGCTCGGTCAATTCATCAAACCGCTTGGCGGCGATGGCACTCTTCTTGACCAGGTTGCTGCCGACGGCGACGGCCGCCGCCCCGGCGCGTATGAACTCGCCGGCCGTCTGCAATGAGACCCCGCCGACCGGAACCAGCTTGACTTGGGGGAGCGGCGCCAGAACGGCCTTGAAGTACGCCGGGCCGCCGAATTCGGCCGGAAAGACCTTCACGAAATCCGCCCCGCACTCCCAGGCCGTCAGAATCTCCGTGGGCGTGAAGGCCCCCGGGATAACCACCTTGCTGTAACGGCGGCACACTTCGATCACGGCCGGATTGAGCGTTGGGGCGACGATGAACTCGGCCCCAGCCAGGATGGCCGCCCGAGCGGTCTCCGCGTCCAGGACCGTGCCCGCCCCGAGCAAGACGTCCTCGCCGAATTCGCGTACCGACTGCTGGATGATCTGTATCGCGTTGGGCGTCGTCATGGTGAACTCGATAGCGCGCACCCCACCCGCCCGGATGGCCCGGGCCACCTGGATCAAGTCCTCCGATCGATCGAAGCGCACGATGGCGATAACGCCCCCTTGCTCGATTTCACGGACATGATCATCTTTGCCCATTTGCCGACTCCTCAGCGGGTGATCCGCAAGCTTGCCGTTGTGGGAGCCTTAAGGAGCTTCTCGGCCTCCTCGAGCGTGGTCCAGTTGAAATCGCTCCACGTGGTCTGCTTGAGCGCCGAGAACGCGTTGCCCAGGCGGACAGCCTTATCTACCCCCTCGGTGAGGTAGCCGTATATGAAACCAGCCGAGTAGTTGTCCCCGCCTCCCAACCGATCGACGATCTCGATCTCATAGGACACGTCGTCGATATACCGGCTGTCGGCATAGGCGAAGGCGCTCCACGTATTGCGCCAGACCGATGGTGTGCCCCGGAGCGTAATCGTGACCACTTTGAGACCGAAGCGGTCCGCCAGGAGCTTGGCCACCTCTTTGTAGTCGGCCCCATGAACGCCGAAGACGCGCTCTGTGTCTTCTTCGGTCGTGATCAGAACATCGACCAAGTGCATAAAGGGTTCCTGGACTGCGCGCGCCTTCTCTTCCGACCAGAGCTTGGCGCGATAGTTCAGGTCGTAACTGACGGTCAGCCCTTTCTCCCTGGCGCCACGTAAGGCGGCTTCGGTCACCGCCGCCGCGTCATCGCTCAACGCAGGCGTGATGCCGCTGGTGTGAAACCATCGGGCGCCGTCAAAGACCTTCTCCCAATCGACCTCACCCGACTGAATGCGGCTGATGGCGGAGAGGCCGCGGTCATACAGGACTCCGCTGGCGCGAGGCGAGGCGCCGTACTCGACAAAGTAGAGCCCCATGCGGTCTTCCTTGGTCCACACCAGGTGACTCGTGTCGACGCCAAACTCACGAGCCTTGTTCTGAGCCATCCGCCCCAGAGCATTGTCCGGTAACCGGCTGACCCAACCCGTGCTGAGCCCTAAACGGGCCACACCGGCGGCGACGGTCAGCTCCGACCCGCCGACACTCATCTTCAAGGTCGAGGCCTGCTCGAGCCTCTCGAAATCCGGAGGCGAGAGGCGTACCATCGCTTCACCGAAGGTTATGACGTCCGGCATGCCGTCCTCCTCGATTGCGTCATCATGCCTGAGGCACGCCTCATCTCTTCCAGTTGATGAACAAGTCGATGTAGCGGAGAGGGACGGCATTCGGGTTGGAGACCCCGTGGGCGATGCCCGGCGGGATCAGCACTGCCTTCCCCGGCGAGAGTGCGAACTCCTGGTCCCCCATGTGGATCTTGCCTTCACCTTCCAACACGTAGTACAGCTGCTCTTCATGATCGTGAGTGTGAACGGGAAGATGCTCGTGGGGTCGAACGCTGACGAGCCCCATCTTCAAGTTGTCACGACGGATGATGTGCTTGTTATCGGAATGCTCCCTGGCGACGGCTTCAACGGACTCGACGTCGATGACGTATTCCATCGAGACCTCCCCCGCTTTCTCCCCTCAGACGGCTATGGGCAACCCTCGGTCCGACTTTGCGCCTCAACCACCCAGAGACCTTCGGCGCGATGAGATGGACTTCACCTGAGTCGCTCGTCTTCGCTTTCCTACCTCGTGCGGACGGCGCGCATCTTCGGCCGCGCCGGCTTTTCTACTTCACCTAGCTGATCGACCCCGCGGCCCCAACCCATCTGCTCGGAGATCTGGGCTGCCGCTTGTTGCAGCTTGTCGATGAGATCGTTGTTCGAAATGTGATGGTCGACCCGCTTCACCGGGCCGGAGACGCTGAGGGCGGCGGCGATCCCTTTGTGATCGAAGGTCGGCGCGGCAACGCACTTGACCCCCGGTTCGTGCTCTTCCTGATCGATCGCATACCCACGTTTGCGGACCCTGGCGAGCTCAAGCCGGAGTTGATCGAGGTCCGTGATCGTCTGGTCGGTATACCGAGTAAGCTGACCGTCCGGATAGCGCGCCGCCAGCTCTTCCTCCGGAAGGTAGGCCAACAGCACTTTGCCCACCCCGGTGCAATGTGCCGGGTTTCGATCCCCCACGCGAGACGACATGAAGCCGATGGGGTACAGCCCGGCGAGCTTCTCCAGGTAGACGACCTCGCTCCCATCCAGGATCGTCAGGTGGACCGTCTCACCGAACTCATCTCGGAGCCGCTCGAGGTGGGCGATCGACCGCGTTCGGATGTCGTTATTCCTGAGGAAGCGCGATCCGAGTTCCAGGACGGTGACGCCTGGCCGATACTTGCCCGTGGTGTGGTTCACCTCGACGAACCCCTGGGCCTCAAGCGTCAACAACAGGCGGAAGACCGTGCTCGGATCGAGATCGGTCTCCTTGCTGAGCTCGGCGGCAGACAACTCGCCGTCATGTGCCAGGAACGTCCGCAACAGGGTCAATGCCCGTTTCACCGAGCGGACCTGGTATTTAGGTGTCTGGTGGTTAAAGTGGGTTGGCAAAGGCGTTTCCGGAGATTTCACTCTATGAAATGCCATTGCGTGCAGTGAAATTATAGGTCGCCCTGCCTCTGATGTCAATAGGCACGGCCCGGGGCGCTAAGCTCAGCTCATTTGAAGCCACGTGGAAGACGGCCCCACCCCTCGGGGACGTTCCCAGGTGGGCCTCAAAAATGGGGTCGAACGGGGATCGCAGCGAGGACCAAGGTTAACCGGAAGCCAGCACCTCAAGCTTCTCAAGGATCTTGACCATTCCCAGTGTGTCCAGCGTGCAGTAGTCCCATAACGCCTGACGGAGC
>Ga0209641_10003603_pt1 | contig 12992 bp, 11 predicted proteins | sample RifCSP16_1_FD_184022 | JGI IMG/M metagenome (GOLD analysis project Ga0209641, IMG submission 184022) | Soil microbial communities from Rifle, Colorado - Rifle CSP2_sed 16_1 (SPAdes) (version 2) | ecosystem: Environmental > Terrestrial > Deep subsurface > Rock core/Sediment | place: Rifle...
ACGGCGAGCCCTTTGATGAGAAAATGAAACGGCTGACGGCAAAGCTTGAGGAACAGTTTGTAGAGAGCTCCAGACTGGAAATGCTGATCAAGAACAACCTGAAGGGAATCGGGTTTTGAGAAATAAGATATAGTAAAGTGTGATACACCCTGATTTCATGTTTTAATTTAATAATCAAGAAGTTGCAGATTTGAGATCACAATTTGTGACCTCAAACAGGAGGTGCTGATGAAGGCTCTTATCCCTGTGGAAGTGATCGAAAGAAAAATCTATTTGATTCGCAGCGACAAAGTAATGCTAAGTGTAGATCTTGCGGAACTTTACGGCGTAGAGCCAAAGGTTTTGGTACAGGCTGTTAAACGAAATAGAGAACGGTTTCCGGAAGATTTTATGTTTCAGCTTACAAATCAAGAGTTTACAAACTTGAAGTCACAATTTGTGACTTCAAGTTGGGGCGGTATCCGTCGTGCTACTCCATATGCCTTTACAGAACAGGGTGTAGCCATGCTCTCAAGTATTCTTCGAAGCAAGCAGGCCGTTCAGGTTAATATCGCAATCATGCGTGCATTTGTCAAACTAAGAGAAATGCTGTCTACGCATAAAGAACTTGCTCATAACTTAGCGCAACTTGAACGAAAGATTGAAAAACATGACACTGAGATAAAAGTTATTTTTGATGCGATCCGTCAGCTCATGGCTGCGCCTGAACCGAAGGAAAAGAAAATCGGATTTCGGGTAAAAGAAAGTAAAGCACGGTACGGGGCATCAAGGTGAATATCAGCAAGGGTGAATTCCCTTTTGCTGCTACAAAACAGATCCCTTTCTTGATGGAAGAGTTCGAAAAAGGCCCACTCCGCAAGCACACGCCGTGCAAATTCAAATTCCTGGCACGCACTGTTCAGGCATTGGCAGAAGTGCATGTTGAATTGGTTCTTATTCATCCTTTCCGGGAAGGAAATGGACGGGTGGCGAGGATTCTTTCGACACTCATGGCAGTTCAGGCAGGACTGCCGATGCTGAATTTCAAAGATATTACCGGCAGGAAGAAAAAAGAATATTTTGTGGCAATCAACAACGGCCTGAACAGGGACTATAGACTGATGGATAGACTCTTTGAGGAGATTATCGAACGATCAATCAAGTCTAAGTCCGTTGAGATTTGATGCCCTCGACTGCAGAAGAGGTTATGACATTTATGATCAGTGAAGCTTCGTATTTTTTAGGGTCTTTTAAATACAGTTTGGTTTCTTTCAAGGATTTTTTTCGCATGATGTTATTTTAGCATAAGGCGGTAGCGGGATACAATTATGAATAATCGGCGAATTAGGGATTGGGCCTGTTAAAGAGCGGTTTTTTGTATCTTAAGCGCCTCTCTGTATACCTGATTTTTCGGAAGATTCAGGTCTTTTGAGACCTTGCTGACTGCATCCTTTAAACTGAGCCCTTCCTTCAGCATCAACATTTCAAGATAAGACTTCAAGTCTGCTATGTCAGTAATAATTTCTTCATGAGCGCCTTCTATTATTATGGTGATCTCACCCTTGAGGCTCTTTCCTTTAATTTTATCTATGACACCGGAAACCTTATCCCTTATGACCTCTTCAAACATTTTGGTAAGTTCCCTTGTAAGGACTATCCTCCTGTCACCCAGAATTGCTGAAATGTCCTCAAGAGATGAAGATACCCTCCTGGGTGTATCAAACATGATAATGGTGCGTTTTTCTGATGCAAGTTCCTTAAGCCTTTTCTGCCGCGCCACTTTTTTTGCAGGCAGAAAGCCCTCAAAGACAAAGGCATCAGTTGGGAGTCCTGAGATGGAAAGTGCGGCTATAGATGCAGTAGGGCCCGGGATTGGTGTAATCTTTATATTCTCATCTATAGCCCTGTTGATAAGGTAATATCCGGGATCAGAGATACCGGGAGTTCCGGCATCAGAAACTAAGGCAATATCATTACCCTCTTTTAATTTGGCTATAAGTATTTCAGATTTTTCCTCTTTATTATGGTCGTGGTAACTGGTCCGGGGGGTATGTATATCGTAGTGGTGAAGTAATTTCTGAGTATGACGTGTATCTTCTGCTGCGATTATACGGACGTCTCCCAGAACTTTCAATGCCCTGAGTGTAATATCCTCAAGGTTGCCTATGGGAGTGCTGACTATGTAAAGGGTGCCGGTTTTAATCACTCTTGTCGAGTATTGCAATATACGGCAGGTTCCTGTATTTATCCTGATAATCGAGGCCGTAACCTATTATGAACTTATTTGGGACGGTGAAACCAATATATTCCATTGGTACCTCGTGCTTCCTTCTCTCAGCTTTATCAAGGAGGACACACAATTTTAAAGAATTGGGTCTTTTTGCCTGAAGTGTTTCATATATATACTCAAGGGTCAGTCCTGAATCAATGATATCCTCAACAAGCAGGACATCTTTACCCTCTATAGAGGAGGATAACTCCTGAATAATACTTATCGAACCGGAAGATGCAGACCTCTCTCCGTAACTCGATACCATCATGAAATCTACCATTACAGGAAGTTGAATATTTCTTACAAGATCGGCAAAGAAGGTATATGCCCCTTTAAGCAGGCAGATCATTAACAGATCTTTTCCTTCATAATCAGCAGTTATCTTAGCCCCCAGTTCCCTGATCCTCTTTTCTATTGCCTTCTGTGTAATGAGCGGCTTGCCGAAGATACGTTCCATGCCAACCTTCCTTTCTGATTACATAGTATTTGTGAGCCTGAGGTTTATTATGTTATCTCAGGTTCGTCATGCCTTAAGAGTTTGGCAAACAGGAGGGAGTTCTCAATAGCAATGCCAATGTGACTTCCTATTGACGACAGCATCTCTTCTTCTCTTGATGTCAGCGCCTTGATATTCTTGTAAAGAAGAAACATTATTGCCGGTACCTTGTCTTTTGATTTAAGCGGTATTCCAACAATGGATATGAAATCTTCTTCAGATATACTGATATTCTCAAGCCGGTCATCTACTGTAATATTCTCTGAAGCCCACATCTTGCCATGATTGATAATCTTGTCTCCGATAAACTCAAATATCTCAGACATCTTCTGTTCACGTGCGGTGGTTAAATCAATGCCCTGTGACGCCACTATTGCAAATCTCCTCCGTTTATTGTCAAGCATCCATATAGCACCCGCTTCAGCCTTCATTACCTCAATCAGGGTCTTTAATGACTCTGTAAATGTCATGTCAAGGTCAAGGGACTGGTTTAAAGTTGTAACAGTAGAATAGAGAATGGATATCTCTTCATTTCTCTGCTCAAGCTCCCTTGTCCGTTCTTTAACCATCTCTTCGAGCTTTATATAGAATAGCTTCAGTTTCGATGCCATATCATTAAATTTAGATGCAAGGTCTTCTATCTCATCTCCTGTTGTCACTGTTATCCTGTAATCGAGGTCACCTGTACCCATTAGCTCTGCGCCCTTCTGCAGCTCTCTTACAGGTCTGACAATCTTGCCGGCAGTAAGATATGCGAGGATTGCAATAAGGCCGGCGCCTGCAAGACCCGCAATTCCAATACGGAGGAGGAGGGAGTATACAGGCATAAATGTTTCACCCGGATCCTGGCTCGTAAATACATACCAGCGCTTTCCGTCTATATTTTCCTTTCCAAGGGCTGCGGTAATCTTAACAGGTGCATAACCTACTATTGATTGTCTTCCACGGTAAGTCACATCTGCCCTTGTAGTAACCCATCCTGATTGCTCCTTTGATATTTCCTGAAGAAGTCCCTTATCAAGTTGAAGCTCCTTAGTACCGGTAGCAGGAGAAAACAGAATTGTCCCATCAGAGTTGGCGAGCATGACATTATCAGTAGTTCCGACCTTCGTGGCGGCAACAAATTTTAAAAAGGAATCAACATTATGTGACATAAGGATGACGCCAATTGCCTTGCCGCTTTTCATAACAGGAGTTGCTATGTCAAGGGTTTTAACGCCGAACTCTTCGTTCAGATATATGTCGCTGACATAGGTACTCCCGATACCATTGTTATAAGCAGAACGCCACCACTTCTGACTGCCATAGTAGTAATGACGGGGCTTTTCTGTTGCGCCCACTACAGCCCCCTTCTCATTCGTGATCAATATAATGTTGTGGATGCCCTTCTCACCGCTTGCGGCAAAATCTTTGAGATAATTGGTAGCCCTGTTATTTAACACCTCAAAAAGATAGGCATTAACGCCAACACCTCCGGTCCATCTGGCTTCTATTTCCTGTATCCTCTTCTCGATTTCCTGATTTGTGGCTCCCTCATAGATAAGATTTGAATCTTCTATAGCGGAGAGAACGCTTTGTGCTGATACAAGTAATTTGGACTCTTCGATGTGATGTTCGATAGAGAGGTCAATAGTACTGCTTACTGTTTCAGCAAGCTCACGGAAGGTTCCGCCTATACTTGTCTTCAGTGCAGTACGGCCGGTGACGTACACTACTATCAGTACGATCAAGCCTGCAGCAAAACTGACTGCAAGGATAGATGTGATAAGCCGTTTTTGCAGGCCTGATTTCTTCATACGAAGATCCCCACCCTCACTCCTTCGCCTTCTCTCAGGACAGGCCTTCCCCTCTCCCTGAGGTTACCTCACCCTGCCGGACGACATGGTCCTTTCTGAGAAGGACGAATCTGTCAGGCCGGTATTAATTTCAACATCGCTGATATTCAGGATGGTCTGGACGTCAGTCTTTACATTTGTGAGTACGACCTTTTCCCAGACGTATGCATCTTTTATCTTCTTCCAGGTAATAAGCTGTTTCTTAAGCAATGCCCCGTCAGTATCGTAATAGTCTATACGTTCTTTGAGGAAATCATTCTTTTTTATCCATTTAACAACTTTACCGTAAGTGTAGTTAGGAACTTTAACCTTTGGCGTACTTTCTACAACATAGTATTGTTGATTTTCTATGGTTTCCTCACGCAGCAGTTTGTGTTTGTCCAGAGATACATCCCTCGGTATCATATCAGAAGGTTTCAGATTAGCGCCGCTGAATATCTCATCCGGGTGTTCAGGAAGCTTCTGGACTTTCCTCAGAATAGGAAGGTATATCCACAAATCCTCCGGTTTTTGTTGTGGTGATGCCTTATAAGTCCATACCATAAATGCTGTGCCCTTTGTGTCCGGGGGATATTCGTGGAATACAAGTACCTTGGAGTCAATATCGGATTCCTTTGGATAGTTTTTCCAGTAGCGCCGTAATACTACCTTCCTCTCTGCCCCGTCAGCCTCCCGGATGATAAAGGTGAGCTTTGATTGTTGATCGGAGCCAGGATGAACATCTTCTGATTTTGCAGCAATCTGATCAGACGTGAGTTCACCATATGATGGTGTTGTTACAGACAAAACGGATATACTTACTAACAGCCAAAAACCAAGAAATAGAGTTCCTCTTTTAAACACGGTTATATTCTCCTTTCAGTAGATAAAATTGACCCATTTTAACGTATTATTTCTTCATTTACAAGGTATTTTCACCACCGGTATCAATCAATAATATATCATTCCACAATATTTTTCTATCTGAAGTAACATTGTATTGGTAGCTGTCAAATGGTTTACCGAGCCATTTCATCCGCTCTGCTGCTTTCATTCCGCTTGTAGTACAGCCAATAGCTCTGACCTTGTTTTTATTTAATACCAGTAAAAGTTCTTTTTGCTGCTTGTTACTATTACCTGAATCCTCCTCGTATTCCTGCTCAACTTCTCTTATAATGTTCTCAAGTTGATGCTGTATCAATTCATCCAAACTCGAACGAATATCAATTCCAACATCATAGAGCATATTATATCCCAGTGTCTTTAATAAATAATCTCTTATCAATTGTGTATGACAGGGCAACACTTTTCCCATGTCATTAATTTCTCTGAGGCCTATACGGGTGAACTGCCTTATTTTCTTTTCCCTTCGAAGCTCTATTTTATATGAGAGGGATTCATTATACTCATCTTCAGTAAGAAGCTTATGCCTGAGTAACAGCTTCAGCACTAACTGCCTGCGATTTATCACTTTTTCAAAATTCTTATACGGGTTATAGGAGGCAGGGTTGCGGAGCATTGAGATTAGAAAGGCAGATTCAGAAGGATTAAGGGCGATTGCATGCTTGTCAAGGTAAAATCTGGATGCAAGCTCTACCCCGTATATCCCGTAGCCCCATCCAACTTCGTTCAGATATAACTCGATGATCCTTTCCTTTGGAAGCAGTTTTTCCAACCGTCTTGCAAGAAAATACTCTTTTATCTTACGAGAAATTGTTTTTTCATTTGAGAGAAAGACATTCTTTGCTACCTGTTGCGTAATCGTACTCCCGCCTCTTACCCACTGCCACACCCTGAGGTTGTCTTTTACAGACTCCCACGTCTGTCTGTAATCAATCCCGCTGTGCCGCATAAAGTAAGGGTCCTCAGTGGCGATCAGGGCTTCCCGCAATGCTGTTGATATGCCTGAAAGCGGTACCCATATCCGGTTTTTATCTTCCCTGAATATTATCAGGGCCTTTCCATCCTTGTCATATATTATTGTTGCGGCATCGTGTTTGAAATTTCTTATGACACTGTCATCAGGAATTTCCTTTGATAACTTGTAGACCCATAGTCCTGTACCTGCAACTATAACAACCAATATCGTTATAAGGGTAAGCAATAAAGAGAAAAGGGTTTTCATTAATCTTATTATTGTAAATAATAAGACGTGTATTTTCAACTACCCGAAAGTCATCTTTTTTACTTGACATTCTACGGTCTGTAGAATATATTTACGCATATATGCTTTATAAGGCAATATTCATTTCTCTCTTGACCCTGCTGCCTCCCACGACAGTTTTTGCTGAAGACACTCTTATTCTTAAACAAATCATCGGGGAGGCAAAAGAAAACAATCCCGGAATTAACGCCCTTCGTCAGAATGTAAAGGCTAAGGAGGCGAGGGCCAGGGCAGAAGGGGTACTGGATGATCCAACACTCAGGATAGAGATGATGGATTTGTCAAGGGAAAACCCCTTTCCAACACCTGGCAATGCTATGCAGACGCGGTACGAGGTAAGCCAGATGCTGCCATATCCCGGCAAGCTTCAGTTGGGAAAACGAATTGCATTATTAGAAGTCATAATGTCAGAGGCCGAAGTAAGGGCAAAGGAACTTGAGACCATTACAATGGTCAAGGAGGCATTCTATGAGTATCTGCTGTTGGATGAATCAATAAAGACACTTGAAGAGTTAAAAGGATTGTTATCCAATATGATCAGAATTGCCGAGACCAAATATGCCATTGGCGACGTATCCCAGCAGGACGTCATAAAAGCCCAGGTCGAACTGACCATGCTTTTAAGCGAAGTGATTGAGCTTGAAGCGGAAAAGAATGTAGTTCAGACAGAAATGAAGTCCATATTAAACAGGCCGCAGGATGATAATACCCTTTTTACTTCATTAGAAGAATTACCGAAAGAAAGAGTTAAGTTGCAGCTTGGCGACCTGACAAATAAGGCACTTGAAGTTAATCCTATCCTCAAAATTATGAGGTATGAAGCGGAAGTTAAAAAGATTGAGGTTGAACTTGCCAGGAAGAACTATTACCCTGACTTTATGCTGGGGATAGCGCCGATTCAGCGGGACGGAAGGTTCGATGCCTGGGATGCCATGTTTCAGATAAACATCCCTGTGTGGAGGGTAAAGTATAACAACCAGGTAGAGGAAGGTCTGAATATGGCTGATGCAATCAGGTCAAAACTCAAAGCAGAAGAGAACATGATAAACGCTAAGGTCAAAGAGGGCGTTGTTAAGCAGAGACTGCCGACAAGATCAGGACCCTCTACGAGACAAGCCTGCTTCCGCAGGCAGAGCTCTCCTTTGAATCAGCCCTTAAGAACTATCAAAGCGGGAAGGTAAACTTTCTCATGCTGCTGGATACAGAGAGGTTGTTGAAAAAGACAAAGATAGATTATATAGGCGCAGTAATTACTTATTATAAGCGATTGGTATCGTTAGAGCGTGTAGTTGGCGAGGAGTTGCTTTAATGGGGATTTTCATATGAAAAAAAATAGTCCATCTATAATTCTTGCAGCAGGCTTAATTATCGGTATTGGTATCGGTGCGCTTATGATGTTCTATGTAATACCTGCAGGCGTAAATATGAAAACCGGCACTGTAACAAAAGAGAAAAAGATTTTATTTTACCGTAGTCCTATGAACCCATCTGCTACCTCACGAACACCAATGAAGGATGACATGGGAATGGACTATGTACCTGTTTATGAAGGTGAAAATGAGGCAGCGGCAGGAGAGGAAGCGCCTGGAACTGTCAGGATCAGCACTGAGAAGATTCAAAAGACAGGTGTCAGGTCAGAAGTAGTTAAACGGCGCTCTCTGAGACGGATTATAAGGACCGTAGGGAGGGTTGACCCTGATGAGACAAAGGTTTTCAACATTAACGCCAAGGTCGGCGGCTGGGTGGAGAGGCTTTACTTAAACAGGACAGATCAGATGGTTGAACACCATGAGCCCCTTTTAGAGTTATACAGCCCTGAGCTTGTCTCTGCACAGGAGGAATATCTGCTGGCATTCAGGGAAAGAGAGAAGGTAAAGGGGAGTCCCTATCCGGAGGTGAGGAGTAGTACTGAATCCATCCTGAGTGCAGGGAGACAACGCCTTAAATACTGGGATATTTCAGATGACCAGATAAAGAGACTCGAAGAGGAGGGGAAGATCACCCGGACAATGACCATCCGCGCCCCTGCTCATGGAGGTGTTACGGAAAAGATGGTTGTTGAGGGACAGCGGATCGAGGCCGGAGAATCCCTCTTTAAGATTATAGATCATACATCTGTGTGGGTTTATGGAGAGCTGTATGAGTACGAATTACCGTTTGTAAGGATTGGCCAGATGGCGAAGATTACCCCTTCATATTCCCCGGTAGATGTGTATATGGCTGCTGTAGAACATATTTATACCCACCTCGGGGCGATTACCTATACACCTGAAGGGAGTGCAGAGATAAGAACCGCAAAGATAAGGTTTGAGCTGCGAAATCCGGTTCATAAATTAAAACTGGGGATGTATGTAAATGTTGAACTGGAGGTTGAAACTGCTTCTAATGCCGTAGCGGTTCCGGATTCAGCCCTGATTGATACAGGGGTCAGACAGGTGGTGATTGTAGACAAAGGTGCCGGCAGGTTTGAGCCGCGGGATGTGAAGGTGGGGGCAAAGGGAGAGGGTTACTATGAAATACTAAAGGGGGTGACGGCAGGAGAGGTAGTGGTAACCTCTGCAAACTTCCTGATTGATTCAGAGAGCAATCTAAAGACAGCACTTGGCGGGATGGGTGTTCATAACCATTAACAACCCCCTTTTTCTGAGTTAACCATGCTTAACAAAATCATCGAATTTTCCATAAAAAACAAATTCATCATCCTCCTCTTTACCGCTTTTGCAATCATATGGGGTATCTGGACGCTATATAAAACTCCTCTTGATGCAATCCCTGACCTTTCTGATGTTCAGGTCATAATCTATACAGAGTATCCGGGCCAGGCCCCGCAGGTAGTTGAGGACCAGATTACGTACCCCCTCACTACCGCAATGCTTGCAGTGCCTAAAAGCAAGGTAGTAAGGGGTTTTTCCTTCTTTGGTGTCTCCTTTGTGTATATCATCTTTGAAGATGGTACTGATATATACTGGGCCCGCTCGCGGGTCTTAGAGTATCTGAACTTTGCAGCAGGAAAGCTTCCGAAGGGTGTAACCCCGTCTATTGGACCGGATGCAACAGGAGTTGGGTGGGTCTTTGAATACAGCATAGAAGGTAAGGGATACAACCTCGCAGAACTCAGGGGTATACAGGACTGGTATGTACGATACCAGCTTGCAAAAGTCCCCGGAGTCTCTGAAGTAGCATCTATAGGCGGCTTTGTTAAGCAGTACCAGGTCAACATAGATCCCAACAAATTACTTACTTACAACATTGCTCTCAAAGACATAGTGGACTCTATAAAGATGGGAAATGTTGATGTCGGGGGGAGGGTTGTTGAGCTATCGGAACGCGAGTATATGGTCAGGGGGCTTGGTTATATAAAGAAACTGCCTGACATTGAGAATATCGTTCTTAAGGTAGATCAAAGCGGGACGCCTATCAGGATTCAGGATGTTGCGCGTGTTGAGCTTGGTCCCGATGAGCGAAGGGGGATTGTAGAAAGGGATGGAGAGGGTGAGGTTGCAGGCGGCATCGTTGTAATGAGGTTTGGCGAGAATGCCCTCGATGTGATCAGGAATGTAAAGAAGAAGATTGAGGAACTGAAGCCCGGCCTCCCGCCGGGAGTTCAGATTAATACCACATACGACAGAAGTCACCTGATCCTCAGGGCAATTGATACACTGAAGGAAAAACTCATCGAAGAATTTATTGTTGTATCCTTAGTATGTATCATATTCCTCCTCCACTTCAGGAGCGCCCTTGTTGCCATTCTTATGCTGCCTGTAGCCATCCTGATATCGTTTATCGTGATGTATTATCTTGGGATCAATGCGAATATCATGAGCCTTGGCGGCATAGCTATAGCCATTGGAGCGATGATAGATGCAGCCATCATTATGATAGAAAATGCCCATAAGCACTTTGAAAAGCGTCATAAGTCAGGAGTCATGATTCAGGAGAAAGATAGATGGGAGATAATTCTTGAAGCGAGTAAAGAGGTAGGACCCGCACTGTTTTTTTCACTTCTCATAATAACCGTTTCCTTTATACCTGTTTTTACCCTTGAGGCACAGGAAGGGCGCCTGTTTAAGCCACTTGCTTATACAAAGACCTTTTCTATGGCTGCTGCCGCCTTGTTATCTATTACACTTGTGCCTGTCCTCATGGGATATTTTATCAGGGGACATATACTGCCGGAAGAGAGGAACCCCGTCTCAAGGTTTTTGATCTATATTTACAGACCGGCTATAGACATCGTGTTGAGGTTTAAAAAGACGACTATCATCATCGCTGTTGTTATTCTTGCCATTAGCATCTATCCCTTCACTAAGTTAGGCTCTGAATTTATGCCGCCTCTTAACGAGGGGACCCTGATGTACATGCCCGTTACACTTCCGGGTATATCTGTGACAAAGGCCGCTGAGCTGATGCAGACCCAGGACAGGATTATAAAGGGTTTTCCTGAGGTAGAGTCTGTTTTTGGAAAGGCCGGAAGGGCGATGACTGCCACTGACCCTGCCCCAATGGAGATGTTTGAAACGATTATAAACCTGAAGGACGAAGATGAGTGGCGGCCCGGTATGACGCAGAAGAAACTTATTGGTGAGATGAATAAGGCCCTTGAGATGCCTGGAGTGACAAATGCCTGGACCATGCCGATCAAGGCGAGGATAGACATGCTATCAACGGGGATTCGAACCCCTGTGGGCATAAAGGTCTTTGGAAAGGATCTAAATACTATAGAGCGTCTTGCAACAGAGATAGAGTCAGTTGTAAAGACGGTTCCCGGTACGGCCAGCGTTTATGCGGAGAGGATCATAGGGGGATACTATGTTGACATTGAAATAAAACGGGAAGAGGCGGCAAGGTATGGGTTAAAGATAGAAGACATACAACAGGTAATCATGTCAGCCATCGGGGGAGAGAACATTTCCACTACAGTTGAGGGACTTGAGAGATACCCCATAAATGTCAGATACAAGAGGGAACTCAGGGATAGTGTGGATAAGATAGGCCGTGTCCTTGTTCCTACTATGATGGGACAGCATATTCCACTATCGCAGGTGGCTGATATACGATTGAGCAAAGGGGTAGCAGGTATAAAAACAGAGAATGCCCTCTTAAATACGTGGGTTTATGTAGATGTCAGTGATAGTGATATAGGCGGCTATGTTGCGGATGCAAAAAAGGCCGTGCTTGAGAAGGTAAAATTCCCCCCCGGTTATTATATAACATGGAGCGGCCAGTATGAGTATATGGCGCGGGTGTGGGAGCGCCTTAAATATATCATCCCACTGACACTCTTTATCATAGTATTGTTGCTCTATATCAATTTTAAGTCATTTACAGAGACCGCAATTATCCTTCTTGCAATACCATTCTCATTGATAGGGGCATCATGGATTCTATTTCTATTGGGTTACAACCTGAGTATTGCAGTCTGGGTAGGATTTATTGCCCTTGCCGGTGTTGACGCAGAGACAGGGATTGTCATGCTCATTTACCTCAAGCACGCCTATGAGAGGCGAAAGGCGGAGGGGAGGATGAATACCTACGAGGACCTGCGGGATGCGATTGTTGAAGGGACAGTATTGAGGGTGAGACCAAAGTTGATGACCGTTACAGCGATTATTGCCGGTCTCCTTCCGATCATGTGGGGAACAGGTGCAGGGTCTGACGTGATGAAGAGGATAGCGGCCCCGATGGTAGGCGGAATGGTTACATCAAGCCTCATGGAGCTGCTTGTTTTACCAGCCATTTATATAGTCTGGAAGGGCTGGCCCCTCAGAAAAGATTAGCTGGCAATAAGACCTCAAAAAGATGTAAACTGTAGTATAATCCGGTTGAAAGAGGAGGTGACATTATGACTGCCAATAAACACCATCATATCAAATTTAAGAAAGCCCCTTCTTCCGGAGGGATGGATGAATGGAAGACGAGCCTGCAAAAGTGTAAAGGGCTTACTAATTTAAGGATTGATGTGGAGACTATGGATCTGTTTGCTGAATATGACTTGCAGAACTGCAGGGAAGAGGACATAGAAAGGTGTATGGTGGAGATTGGGTTTGTCCTTGAAGACAGCCTCATGGAGAGGTTTAAAAGAGGTTGGGTCCATTTTACGGAGGAAAACGAACAGGCCGAGTTTAAGCATAAGGCCGCAGCCTGCTGTGACATGACAGAGATTGAGGAAAAAAGGAAAAAATAAGTTATAAGGAGATGCTCAATGGCAATAGATCCGGTATGTAAAATGACAGTCAGTGAGGATAAAGCAGCGGCAACCAGCCCGTA
>Ga0209641_10003606_pt1 | contig 12989 bp, 10 predicted proteins | sample RifCSP16_1_FD_184022 | JGI IMG/M metagenome (GOLD analysis project Ga0209641, IMG submission 184022) | Soil microbial communities from Rifle, Colorado - Rifle CSP2_sed 16_1 (SPAdes) (version 2) | ecosystem: Environmental > Terrestrial > Deep subsurface > Rock core/Sediment | place: Rifle...
CAAATCTACATCTATTCTACCATTTATAGCAACTATCCCTCCAAACGCCGAAACCGGGTCACACTTAAGCGCATGACTGTAAGAATCCAGCGGATTTTGTAAAGCAGAGGCGCCGGCAGGATTCATATGCTTGATTATTGAGCATGAGTTTGTACCCAAATCCTCAACCAATTGAACCGCCGCTACTAAATCCAAAATATTATTGTGGGAAATTTCCTTACCATGAAAGATTTCAAAATAGTCTTCAAAATTTCCATAAATGGCTGCATTCTGGTGGGGATTTTCACCATAACGCAATTTTTTTTGTAGCGGAAAGTTTAACCGGAAATACTTGGGAGATACATCTAATTTTTTCTCAAGATAATTTGCTATGTATGTATCATAATACGATGTATGCGAAAATGCCTCAACCGCAAGCCTTTTCCTTGTTGATAGTTGAATGTCTCCATTATTTAATTCTTCTATAAATGAATCGTACTGACTTGGATTGGTGAGAATTGAAACAGACTCAAAATTTTTTGCTGAAGCCCTGATCAAACTCGGTCCACCTATGTCAATATTCTCAATTGCTGTTTCCAATTTTGAACTAGGATTTTCCGCTACTTTTACAAATGGATATAAATTAACACAAACAATGTCTATAGGTTCAATGGAGTTTTGGAAAGCTTCAATCTTATCTTGTTCATTTTCCCTTCTGAATAAAATTCCTCCAAATATTTTGGGATGAAGAGTTTTTACTCTACCATCAAATATCTCCGGAAAATTTGTAATTGAACTTATCTCAATAACTTTCAAGCCAGAATCAGAGATAACTTTTGCTGTTTTTCCTGTAGCAATAATTTCATAATCATGCTTTGATAATGCCAGGGCTAAGCTGACGATGTTCGTTTTATCAGATACACTAAGCAGGGCAAATTTTTTCAAAGATAATCCAATCAGGCGTGAAAATATTTTTAATCCGTTAACTAAAGGACAATAACTCTTTTATCGACAATGCTGACTTTTCCAAGAGCGATTTTCTTCACAACGTATGGTAAAAGTTCATGTTCAATTTTAATTACTCTCTCAGCAATTTCTTCAGGTGATTTAACATCCGAAATATCAACACATCGTTGAACAATAATGTTTCCGGTATCGTATGTATAATCAACAAAATGAACTGTTGCACCGGAAACTTTTGCTGATGATTCAAACACAGCTTTATGCACATTTGGACCATACATTCCTCTTCCCCCAAAGGAAGGAAGCAAAGCTGGATGAATATTTATAATCTTATTATGAAAAGCATTAACTAATTCGTTAGGCAGTAATTTCAAAAATCCGGCAAGAACAATCAAATCAATCCTCAAATCCAAAAGTAAAATAATCAGCTCTCGATATTTAAGACAGCCTGCCTTATCTCCAATGGAGTAAGTCGGAATAGAAAAGCTTTTGGCAATTTGAAATGCAGGACAGGAAATTTTATCGCTTATTACAGCTTTTACTTCAACTAACTCTTTTAATTCTTCTGAAGCTAAGATAGCTTTTAGATTAGATCCTCGACCCGAAACAAAAACTGCTATATTCAAAATAAAAATTGCTTAAAAAGTGCACGAAATTAAGTAAAAGGTGAAATTTTGTCAATTAAACTAAACTAATATTCAGCATCCGTTATTCTTTTTCCGAAACTGTAAAGAGTAAATTCTTGAGCTTATTCTGATAATCGTAATCGCTGTAATCTTCTACTTGCCCAATCATTGACGCAGTATTTTTCATATCGTTTCTTTTGTGATAAACTCGGGCGGCATAATATGCCGCAAAAGGTGCTATCCATTTTTCATCAGACGGATTTATTTCCATTGCAGATAACGCACTGCTTAGTGATTCATCTAATTTACCGAGCATAAATGACGCTTCGCTTAGGTTAAGCAGAGCTTCGGCTTTCAGCCAATCGCTTCTAAAATTTGGTAAAATATTTTTTAATGAATCGTACGCATTTTGATATTTTCCAGTTTCTATCATATTTACGAAACGTATAAGCTCAATTTCATTGACTGATAATGTTCTGCGTGAGTATATCTCTCCTTTTCTCTTTGCAAATTGATCATCTTCCAAATCCATATTACCGTTTCCACAAGCATTAAAATATTTTTCAGCATTTTGTCTGTCATGGGTTAATTCGTAGGATAACGCTAACCTGTAATGGGCTATCCCATTGTAATCATTAGTTGGAGTGGATTTAAGGAAAGAGAGATAGTACCCTTTTGCTGAATCAAATTGGTTTTTACGAAAGAAAATATCACCCATAAGAAAATTTGAAAACGAAATTATCTGGCTGAATTTCGGGCTATCTAAATGAATAATTTTAGAGAGAACCCTTTCGGCTTCTCGTAAGTTTCGTTCCTTCACTTGAATTACGGCATAAGAATAATTGAATAGAAGATTTTGAGGATATCTTCTGGTTAAATTTTTCAAATAATAAAGCGACGCTTCATTTTCAAATAAAACCTCTGAAAGAATTTGCGACAGATAATACTGCGCCTCCACTTTGGCTAAGCTGCCTTGCGTCGCTACCTTTTTTATAAAATTAATTCCAATCTGCTTCTCTCCTTTAATACCAGCAAGACTTAGCGCCCACTGGAATGCGGAAGGGATTTGACCAACCGCAAAATTATACAGTCCTAAACCTAAATATGAATCCGTAAACTGAGAGTCAAGCTCTAATGCAGTATTTAAGTATAACTCAGATTTTTTGCTTGCCCAAACGGCATCTAAATAATTTTCATCGCGTGTAAAGGCAATTGCACGATACATATAGTTACTACCGAGTAAATAATTTAAATAGGCGCTTTGCGGTTTTTCATCCAACTGAGGTTGTGCGGCTTCTATTGCTTTGTCTGAATATTTGACGAAACTGGTAAAGTCATCTTTGTCACGGTTGCCAAGATAATACCAAAGGTAAATTCCAGATAAGAAGTGATAACCATCCGTTTTTTCAGGATGCTCCTTTATCATACCCGAAAAAACTTCTTCGGCCTCATTCCACTTAAAGTTATAACAAAGCTCTAAGCCAGCTTTAATATCTTTGTTGACGCTTTGTGAAAAGGCGGCTTCATTAAATAAAGCTAAAGAAATTATTGCTAAGAAAAGATTTAAAATATATTTGTCAAAAATTATTTTGTTCATTATTCATTTAGAATTAAAAGCCAGAAATGTGAAAAGAAAGAAACTCTAAGCATTAGTTTGAGAAGAGTTATTTCCCTCGGAATATTTTAATGCCGCCTTTACAAATTCACGAAATAAAGGATGAGCTTTTGTTGCCCTTGATTTAAGTTCCGGATGAAACTGACAACCTAAGAACCAAGGATGATCCGGAATTTCAATCATTTCGACTAATTCCCTATCCGGTGATAAGCCGCTGAAAATCATTCCATGCTCTGAAAGTGTTCTTCTGAATTTATTATTAACTTCATATCTATGGCGATGCCTTTCAGAAATATAATCTGTTTTATATGCTGCATGTGCTTTTGTACCTGACTGAATGATACACGGATAAGCACCAAGACGCATCGTTGCACCCATATTCTTCATGCTTTTTTGCTCTGTCATTAAATCAATAACACTAAATTTCGTTTTCTTAAATTCCGAACTGTGAGCTTTTTTCATTCCGCAAACATTTCTTGCAAACTCTATTACTGCACATTGAAGTCCTAAGCAAATTCCGAAGAAAGGAATATTATTTTCTCTGGCATATTTGATTGCATTTATTTTACCTTCAATTCCTCTTTCGCCGAAACCACCGGGAATTAAAACTCCGCTCACACCTTTTAAAAGTTTTTCAGGTTGTTCTTCCTCAAATGCCTCAGCTCTAATTCGTCGTATCTTTACTTTAGCATTATTTTCAGCACCTGCATGAACAAAAGATTCCATGATACTTTTATAAGCATCAGAGTGTTCAATGTATTTTCCACAGACAGCAATCTCAACTTCATCGGCAGGATTTTTGACTGCCTCAACAAAATTTTCCCAATCTTCAAGCTTTATTTTTTTATCGGTGATATGCAATCTCTCAACAACTATTAGGTCCATCTTTTCTTTAAACAATACCATTGGCACTTCATAAATTGATGAACAATCATAGGCAGAGATAACACATTTAGGTTCAACATTGCAGAACAAAGCGATTTTATCACGAATTTCTTTAGATAATTTTTTCTCAGACCGGCAAATCAGTAAGTCGGGTTGAATTCCAAGCTCAAGTAAATTCTTTACGCTGTGCTGAGTCGGCTTTGTTTTTACTTCTCCCGCGGCGAGGATGAAAGGTACAAGTGTTACATGAATGCTTAAAGTATTTTTTCTTCCGAACTGTAACATAAGCTGCCGCATTGCCTCAATAAAAGGTAAGCTTTCTATATCACCAACTGTTCCGCCAATTTCTGTAATTATTATGTCATACTCGCCAAACTCGCTTAGCTTTGTCATCCTTTGCTTAATTTCATCGGTGATATGCGGAATGACCTGAATGGTCGCACCCAAATAATCTCCGCGTCTTTCTTTGGTTATAACTTCATTGTAAACTTGACCCGTTGTAGTGTTATTTGCTCTTGTCATGTTCACATCAAGAAAGCGTTCATAATGACCGAGATCAAGATCGGTTTCAGCGCCATCATCGGTTACATAAACTTCACCATGCTGAAAGGGATTCATTGTTCCGGGATCAACATTAATGTAAGGATCGAATTTTTGAATGGTTACTTTAAAGCCCCGCTGTTTGAGTAAAAGTCCGAGAGATGAGGCAGTAATTCCTTTTCCTAATGAGGAAACAACACCGCCAGTTACGAAGATATACTTAACTTTTTTCCGTGCCGTCATTTCTATTTTTTTGTTTTCCAAATATAGATTATGGTGACTGTAAAAACAATTTGCTTTGAAAAAATTAAATTCAAAATTTCTGGATAACGTTGCTGTCTAAAAAAAATATGAAACAGGAAAAATGTTCTTCTAATAATCTTGAATAGCCACATTTTAATAATTGCTGGTTTTAATCCCCATCTTCTTATTTCCTTCTCAATTTGTTTTGTATTAAAAATCACCTCACGCTTAGAAATGATTGCCCGATAGAAGTTAAAAGTGTTTTTATAAATAATGTGATAAGGTTGAAATAGATTATCTTATTTTATGTTACTAAGGTTGTTTGTTAACTGATTAACTAAGCAAGTAAGCATTTTTTGACCTTAGTAAAACAAATGACCATAAGAAAAATAACCTTCTCAGCTTATTACTTTTGAATTCAATAAAAAAATATTTTATACAAATAAAATTTGAACTTTATTTTTGGCAGATATGCTGGACAATTATCATTTACTTACCTAATTTTTCAGCGAAGAAATATCTGTTTGATTTTTTAGATTGGAAATCATTCATCGGTTTTTAATAAATATTCAATCATAATTTATCAATAATAATTAAGGAGTTAATTCATGGGCAGAGGCGATAAAAAAACTAGACGAGGAAAAATAAGCATTGGAGCTTATGGAAAAACTCGTCCAAGGAAAAGTAAAGCAACAAAAATTAAAACCAAGAAGGCAGATTCTACTAAAGTTCCTAATATTGATTCTACTAAAAAAATTAGATAAAGTAATAAATTTTAATTCATTTTACTTTTACTAAACACTTTCGTCAATCATTGTCTAAAATTTAGATGATTGTTCAAGTAACGACATATCAACCAATCATAGGTGGTGGCCATGAAAACAAATATTTTATTTTTAGTTATTGTCTTCACATTGGAAATTACAGCTCACTCCGGCAAGGTGGTTCAAAAATTTGCCACACCATACTCTAATCCATCAGGATTAACATTTGACGGTAAAAATTTATGGCTGGCTGATTACAAAGCTGACAAACTGAGCTGTATTAATCCGTTTGATGGCGAAGTGTTCCGTGAGATTCCTTCCCCAGGTTTTTGGCCAACTGGTTTAGCATGGGATGGGAAATATCTATGGAATGCAGATGAAAAACAGAAAAAGATATTCAAGATTGATCCTAAATCGGGCGAAATTCTTTTTACAATTGATTCACCAAGTGATAATCCTCAAGGTTTAGCGTGGGATGGTAAAACACTTTGGGTAAGCGACTCTAAAACAAAAAAAATAATGATGATTGATCTAAGTGATGGAACTGCAATAAAATCTATCGATGCCCCGGCAAACTCCGCAGGAGGACTAACATTTGATGGATCCTATCTTTGGTGCACCGATCGCCTTCAAAATGAAATCTATATGATTGATCCGGATAAAGGTGAAGTTATTGTAATAATTGATTCGCCGGGTCCTTATCCAACTGGATTAGCATGGGATGGCGAGTATTTATGGAATGTTGATTATCAAACAGATCAGATATATAAAATTATTCGCCAGGATTCTGATATTTATAAGTTAGATAATACTAGAAAGGCAAAAGTAACATTCACACATGAGGTTACGCCTTATGGGCAAGGCAAATTGAAAAATCTTGATGTGTATATTGCAATTCCAGAAAATCTTCCTCAACAAAAAATTACAAACATTGAATTCCAGCCAGGTAATTATACAAAGGTAAAAGACAAATGGTCACAGGAATTTGCACATCTTAATTATAAGGATGTTAAAACTGAAACAAAGATTCAATCAATTATGACTGTAAATTGTGAGGTTTCCGATATTGACTATTTTATTTTTCCTGATAAATGCGGCACAGTTGCAGATATACCTGAAGACATTAGAACAAACTATACTTCCAACGAAAGCAAATATCAGTTAGATGATAAATTTATTCAGGATTTATCCAGGAAAGTCGTTGGTGAAGAAAATAATACTTACTGGATTGCACGAAAAATTTTCGATTATGTCCGCAGCACGCTTGAATATAAATTAGAGGGCGGATGGAATGTTGCACCCGTTGTCCTACAAAGAGGTACAGGCTCGTGCTCTGAATATACATTCAGCTTTATTGCGCTATGCCGTGCTGCAGGACTGCCTGCAAGATACGTTGGCAGTATTGTTGTCCGCGGTGATGATGCGAGTATAGATGAGGTGTTTCACCGCTGGCCCGAAATATATCTCCCGAATTATGGATGGATTCCTATAGATCCCCAAGGGGGCGATAAACCTTTACCTAGAGACAGAGCAATGAATATCGGTCACCTGCCAAATAGATTTTTAATAACAACACATGGTGGAGGTGATTCCGAATTTATGGGCTGGTATTATAATTCATTTGAGAGTTATCAAACAGATCCTCAAGTTAAAGTGAATATCGAATACTTTGGTGAGTGGGAGCCATTGGAAAAGAATTAAAATCGCTCATAACGATGGAAATTTTAAAAATGCCGTTTGTTTATTGATTTGATATTTCCATAGTCCCTGCTTCACACGAATATTCTAGATAGTCAAGGCGAAAATTATAAAAAGGTTGGAGGGATTTTTATTTTATACCAATGAAAAAGTATTTTGAGAAAGCAGATAAATAAATTCCCATTATTACAGTTTAATTTTTTTTACACTCCTTGCATCAAGCTGGACAAGTTTTAACGTTTTAGTGGGTGAGGTTGCAGTCCGCCAAAGACGGATTGCATACCATTAAGCCAAAGGTTTACAAGTATATCAATTGATCTTCTAGATGCGTTGTATTGGCTTGTTGGTTAAGAAATCCCATTAAGTATATAAATGGAATGTTCATTCTTTGCAAATGAAATAATGAATTTGTAATTTTAATTATCAAACAATCAGAAACGGGTAATAGTATGAAAAGTGAGGATACTCAAAAAAAAATCCTAGAAATTTTTGCTGAATTGGAAAAAAAAGCTAAAGAAATTTATCCGGATATAGAAAATAATATTGAGACATTTAACTCGATGAGAGTTGAGCAGGAAAGTTATTTGAATTATCTCACTTTATTAAATGAACAATCCCTTTCAAAAGCTTCCAATCAAACTTCTATAGAATAAAATGCCGACTTGGGGCAAAATATTAGCTGAAATCCAAAATGAACTGAAGAATAATAATCCAGCTGCATTCGATACTGTTCGAAATAAATATTTAACAGAATTAACAAACAAAACTCAGAGAAATACTATTATCTATGCTTCACGCTGGACGACTGGCGATATACCAGCAAATATTATCTCTATTACAGACGAAGATTTGCAGGCATTTATGGAAGCTATCCATGGATTAAAAGGTAACAAATTAGATTTAATATTACACACAGGCGGCGGTTCGGCAGAGGCTACGGATGCTATTGTGACTTATTTAAGACAAAAGTTCAATGACATTCGCATTATAATACCACAAGCTGCAATGTCGGCTGGAACCATGCTTGCTTTAGCAGCAGATGAAATAGTAATGGGAAAGCATTCCTTTATAGGGCCAATTGACCCGCAGTTTATTCTAAATACACCGGTTGGTGTTCAGGCAGTGCCAGCTCAAGCAATTATGGAACAATTTAGGAAAGCACAAAAGGATTGCGCTGATAATCCTAAGAATTTAAATTCTTGGCTTCCGATGTTGAGTCAATATGGACCTGCTTTACTTGTTCAATGCCAAAATCAAATTGACTTTGGTAGAGACTTGGTAAAAACTTGGCTTGGAAGTTATATGTTCAAAGGTGAAGACGGAAAGAAAGCCGAAGAAATTTCGGAATTTTTATCCAACCATGATAATTTTAAGACCCACGGTAAGCATATAAGTATTACACAGGCAAAAGATATAGGATTAAAGATTATGGATTTGGAAAGTGATCAGGATTTGCAGGAAAAAGTTCTTTCAGTTTTCCATGCTACAATGCATACATTAAATACAACTGCGGTAAAAGTAATATGCAACCAAAATGGTAATGCTTTCATTAAACAATTCCAGATACCGCTACCTAGAAAACAACCATAAGTTAACTATTCTCTTAAATCAAACCTTTCATACTCTTCTCTACTAATTATCTGCTCAATGTTTGGTTTACCCGCCGTAGCTATTCTATTTTAAAGTTTTCATATTCTTTCTCTGTTGAGGCGAAGGCGGGGTCTATTATTTTTACTTCATCATAAGTTAATTCATAAAGTTTGTAAACCATCTGGTCAACCACGTTAGAAATAAACTATCAGCGAGACATTTTATTACTACTTTCACTCTTTGCAACACAATGCAGGTTATACAAAAAATAAAATAAATTTCTAACGGGATCAATCTGGCGCTGAATTTTCAGAAAATTATGCCTTGCAAGTCGCTCAAATCAACGCCTCTGTTTGATCGGGACTATCCCGTGAAGCACGCGCGGCCCCGCGGAGTCAGAATTTCCTTAGACATTTTCATAAACTCCTCTAATATTTCGTATCTACTAAATATCCTATTCGTCCAGGGCAGGGATATCCGCTTTTATCTCTATGCGGATTTAACTGGAACTTATAAGTATTCCTATTGAACCGTTTCCCGCAATAAGAACATTCTATAACATAAGTTGGCCCGAATTTGGTTTTCCTGCTTCTTGTTGAACTGTACAAGGAACTTATACCTTGTAACCTTGTTCTTGTTGTAGGAGGCGCTGATATTGGGCCGGATGCAGTTAGTTCAATTGCATATCTTGGCGTGAATGGTGTATCTGTAACTTGAGCATTCTGAATCCTATCAACTCTATAAGACCTGTCTTCTCTGGTGTTATGCTTAACCGCATACAATAATAAATTCCCGTCTCTTGTTCTACGCAATGAATAAGGTTCAATTAATCGTCGGGTGCCCTGATATGCTAAATTCACACATAACCGATTAGCCGCGGCAAATCGTATTGTTTCGAGCGGAATATTGGTATGCCATGCCTGTGCCATAGCCGGCATTTGCCAGGATGTGTCAATTGCCATACCCATGGATGAAATTGGTACAGCAACTATCTTTTCTATAACCTTATGTAACCACTCAAAGACTTTGGGAAGTTCCTGCCAGAACTGTTCAAACGGTGGCAATACAGGCAGTTGATACGCCAGCATATTTGACCATTCGCTAACCAATTCAGAGCGTTCCGGTTTGGCATTGAGTATTTCCACAGTCGGAATTGGTATATTCTTAAACTGACATTTTTTATCAAGTGTGCTTAATATCAAGGTCCGGTCAGGATTTATACCTTCGTGACGATACAAATTAATTACATCATAAAGGTCTCTGGGTCTGAGGCGCTCTGCTAACGCTCTAATTTTTTCGGCAAATAATTCTTCAAAACAATAGCATTGGACGTGAATCCCTTGTTCTGGTCTATCAGAATAAGGATGAGAAACTTCACAGATAGCCGGGTTAAGAACCAAGACTTCATCAGCAGTCAAATCAAACTTAATAGTTGGCAAATTCCCGCCCGGCTGCATTGGTCCTTTGTAACTAATCTTGCCCTGTGCCGACAATTTCCCACGGGGATTCGGATAAATATCAAAACTGATTTTATCCTTTGGTATCTCAGTACCGGTCTTTTCATACACCTTGTCAGATAAATCTCTAAATACATCCATTAAGAAATCGTTATTGATTTGTTCTTGATTTTTTAGCGTAAAATCTAAATCCTCTGAGAATCGGTATGTTTCAAAATAGCATTTCTTCAAACAGGTGCCACCCTTAAAAATCCAGTCAGCGCTAATTTTGGGCTGGTGTGAAATGCCATCCAAAATCCATCCCAGTACATAATCCTTTTCAACCACATTTGGGCTAAGTCCAAATTCTTTAGAAAAATCCATTATCTCTTGCTTACTAATCAACCTTGTGCCCCTTTATAGTTAGTCCAACTTTCAGGTATCCATAATCTCCAGCGGGTAATTAACCTGTTTGTCCCGCCTTGGCGGGATTTAGGTTCAAGTCTGGCGTTTCCCGCAGTGAGCGACAACTGGCAGATATTTATGGCGGTCTTTTTATCTGGAGCAAAGCACTCTAATAAAAAACCGAGTCGCTTATAAACTGCACCAACTCCAAATTGCTTGGCGTACTCCAGCAACAAATCCATATTCGCCATTTCTGATTTTAGATAATTAATGAATATATCCATTGTTGAGCGAATTCCACCGCCCAATTGCGGGTCATTCAGTATATCAATAATTGTCCGTGTTGGGTCTGACACAGATACTTTTACCTGTCCTTTCCAGACCGGCTTAATACCAAACATTGCCTTATTGGATACCGTCCGCAATAAAAACTTTGTGCTTTTGATAACCTGTGAACGGTTTCTTGGTTTTTGTTGGGTCATTACTAAAACAGTCCGGAAAATCTGCTCAGTTAAACCCCAATACTCAGCCGCGCTCCAGCCACCGATGCAACACGGTGCAAATAATCGCTCAGCAATTATCCATGGGTCTTCTAAAATTGTATCTGCAGTTCTGGATTCAAGCGGTATCTGGATATAAATCCCCCGGCGCACCCGAGAAAGCCATCCCTTCTTTGCCCAACGTGAAAGCATTTTGGCAACCTTTGGGGAAGATAGATTCAAAATATTGGCGGCTTCGGTAACTGAAACACTTCCCTTAGTACCGCGAATGATCTCAGCCAATCTCTGTCTATCTAATTTACCAATCCCGGATAACGTCTTCATACTATATCATATATGATGTAATTCATTTATTAGTTGAATTATAACACAGTTACTATACTTTCAACCAATATTTACCATACTTTGTGTGTAGTAATTCAACTATTAGATGAACTACTACACTCATAATATGCTATTATTAAATTGAAATGTCAACTCTTGCTCTCTACAATCTTAATCTCCTCCGGTGTGAGGTTGTAGAGTTTGTAAACCATTATGTCTATTTAGTCTTCTAAGTGCTTCGTGTTAGTGGAAGTGCTTATTGATTTCGAATTAAGAATTTTATTTGCAAATTCCGAGAGATGTTGATAGTAAACATTATTTGAACTATTAGGCTCAATAACAGGAAAATTCTTTATGTCCTCGATTATTATTTTGGGGAATGAGCCTTTTGTAGCTTTAGGAGAAAAATTAAAGTGAAAAAAAGTTGCGAATTTTGAATTTAGAATTGCTAGTAAGGCAAGAATAGGAATTCTTTTACCTTCTTTGATAATAATTATTGAAGGATCATTGTACATTTCTTCAAAAGTATATGCGGCATATATAGATGGACTAGTTATTTCTCTGACCAAAATTCGACTACCCTTAAAGAATTTCGGTTCACGAGGATTAGCAATGCCATTACAATAATCAATATACTCTTTCCCATTCCATTTAACTGAAAATCGAGTCACATCCTCGCCCCAAAGCCAAGGTTTAACGCCATCTTTAATTTTGTTAAAATGATGATATGCACGGTTCTCAATTACTTTTTTTGATTGACCACGATACTTATCATAAGCAATTAAACCTTGAGATATTTCAGGAAAAAAATTAGAAACTGAATTTGTGCGTTGTTTAATAGAAGAGATAAATTTCAAAATATGTTCTTCTAATTTAAAAGATAAAGCCCAATTACCATTATTTGATATTAGTTCAGTTTTGGGAATAAATGAAATACTACGTGAAGCTAATTCTGAAAAACTCTTAGCTTGAAATGTATTTTTAAAACCAACAAACGAATTATTAGGGGTCTTTATAAAGTTAATTATTGCATTTCTTACAGTTACACTTTCAAACAGGTCAAAATCAGTACAGTCTAAGATTTCTGATAGATACCATATTTCCAGTAGTTTAAGACGATATTTTGATGCGAAGACATTAAAAAGGAAAGTATTAGGAATGATATAAGATACAACCCCATTTTTCTTCAAATACTTATGAGCTACTTCCAAGAAAAAGTAAAATATTTCATAATCAGGTACTTTAGGCAATACTGAAAGTACTTGATCTCTATATTCATTCTTTATTGAAACACCATAAGGCGGATTTCCAATGAAAATATCAAAACCTTTTTTGCCTTTCTGATGGAATATTTCAGAGAAATACACCTCAAAGTCAAATGTAATTTGTTTCACTTTCCCAGAAAACTATTTTGCTTGTTC
>Ga0209641_10003607_pt1 | contig 12988 bp, 11 predicted proteins | sample RifCSP16_1_FD_184022 | JGI IMG/M metagenome (GOLD analysis project Ga0209641, IMG submission 184022) | Soil microbial communities from Rifle, Colorado - Rifle CSP2_sed 16_1 (SPAdes) (version 2) | ecosystem: Environmental > Terrestrial > Deep subsurface > Rock core/Sediment | place: Rifle...
TGCGAGCATGGTGTCTGTGGGGCGTGCACGGTTCTCTTTGATGGGCAGCCGATTCGTTCTTGCCTCATGTTAGCCGTTCAAGCCGATGGGCATGAGGTCCTCTCCATCGAGGGCTTGGGAACTATAGACAATCTGCACCTCCTTCAGGAAAGCTTCAGAGAAGCCCACGGTCTGCAATGCGGCTTCTGCACGTCTGGTTTTATCCTCACATTGATTCCCTTCCTGGAAAAAAATCCTGATCCCGATGAACGGGAAATACGCTATGCCATCTCTGGAAATATCTGCCGCTGCACTGGCTATCAACACATAGTAGACGCAGTGAAACTGGCAGCCCAAAAAATGTCAGTCATTAAAGACCACACATGAAACATTGCTTTGATTGTCTCCTTACAATGGATTTTCATACCTACAGGAGTAATTATTGACGATGAAATATATAGGCAAGCGAGTTCAACGCAATGAAGACCCCCGTTTGCTGACCGGGCAAGCCTTATTTGTAGACGATGTGGATCTCCCCGGAATGTTACATGCTGCCTTTCTACGCAGTGACTACGCTCATGCGCGCCTGAAGAGCGTTGATATGTCCGCTGCTCGCCAACGACCTGGAGTTGTGGCCGTTTACACGGCTGAAGATATGGGGAAGGATTGGAAACCGGGTCCCCCTTTGGTATCGCCGCCCCCGACGGTTGAAGATGTCCTATTTCATTCTCGCACCCAGGTGCCTCTCGTAAAAGACAAGGTCAGGTTTGCCGGCGAGCCCATCGCGGTGGTCATCGCCGATAGCCGCTACATTGCTGAGGATGCCTTAGAAGACATCATCGTCGACCTCGAGCCTTTGGAGGCTGTGTGGGATCTGGAAAAAGCATTACAGCCAGGAAGTGTGCTCGTGCATGATGACCTCGAATCGAATCTGGCTGCCCATTTGGTTCAAGTTAAAGGCGATTATGCCAGGATTCGAGCAGAGGCTGACCTGATCATCAAGAGGCGTTTTGTCATCGACCGAGGCGCCGCGGCAGCGATGGAAAATCGGGGGATCGTCGCTGATTGGGATGCGAAAAGCCAACGCCTGACGGTATGGGACACAACGCAGGCCCCAATCCCGATTCGCAACGGTCTGGCCTTAAGGCTTGGTTTATCCGAACATCAAGTAAGGGTAATCGCGCCGTTCGTCGGCGGCGGTTTTGGCCCGAAAATCATGATGTTTTACCCGGAAGAGATGCTTATCCCCTGGATAGCGCTCAAATTGGGCAGGCCGATCAAGTGGATCGAAGACCGGAGAGAGAATTTTTATGCTACCACCCAGGAACGGCAGCAGATTCACGAAGCCGAGATGGCTCTAACCCGGGATGGGCGCATACTGGGCATCCGCGATGACTTCCTCCATGACACTGGAGCGTACGATCCCTATGGCTTGACCATCCCAATAAACACCCAATGCCACGCGATGGGCGCATACGATATCGCCAACTTTTACTCTGAGTTTAAAGTTGTATTCACCAATAAAATCATCGCCACGCCGGTGCGCGGGGCTGGTCGACCACAGGGCATCTATATTGTAGAGCGATTATTGGATCTGGCCGCTAAAGAGCTGGGGTTGGATCCGCTCGATATTCGCAGGCGGAATTTTATTCCCCCTGATAAGTTTCCTTATGAACACGTGATCATTGACCAGGCTTTCGCCCCGCTCATCTTCGACAGCGGCAATTACCAGTCCGCCCTGGAGAAAGCCGCGACACTGATCGGCTACGATCAATTTGTACAAGAGGAACAACCCCGTCTTCGCCTCGAGGGGCGGCACGTTGGTATTGGCATAGTATCCTTTGTGGAAACAACAGGTGTTGGCCCCTACGAGGGGGCGAGAATCACGGTCGAGGCCGATGGGAAAGTAAGCGTGGCAACAGGTGTTGGCACACAAGGGCAAGGTCACTTCACTTCTTTTGCACAAATTGTCGCTGAACAGTTAGGCGTAGATCTTGAGGATGTTCATCTGGTTACCGGCGATACCGCTGAATTTCATTGGGGGACCGGTACTTTCGCCAGCCGCGGGGCCGTGGTAGCGGGGAATGCCATCCATGCCTCTGCATTGGCTGTCCGCGAAAAGATACTGAAATTGGCCAGTAAAACCTTGGGGGCACCTGAAGAAGAGCTTGAGCTTGAAGGCGGTCTGGTACGGGTAGCTGATATCCCTTATTTATCCATCAGTTTAGGTGAACTGGCATCCTTGGCGAATCCCCTTCGTGGCGCAGTCGAACCTGGCACAGAACCAGGCCTGGAAGCCACGGCTTACTTTGGCCCGAAATATGGTGGCACGGCCTTTGGCACCCATGCCATGATACTCGAGGTAGATGCGGAAACAATGATGGTGGAGATCAAGCGTTATGTTGTCGTCGAAGATTGCGGAACCGTAATTAATCCGTTGATCCTGGAGGGACAGATTCACGGTGGCGTAGCCATGGGGATCGGTAATGCTTACTATGAAAAGCTGGTATACGATGAAAACGCCCAGCTTCTCAACGCCTCCCTGATGGACTATATCATCCCCACCGCTACCGAGGTCCCTCGAATGGTAGTAGGTCATCAGGAAACCCCTTCACCGCTGAACCCACTGGGCACCAAAGGTGCAGGCGAGGCTGGGACGATCCCTGTTCCGGCTCTTTTTGCGCAGGCATTGGAGAACGCACTGCCTGAATACAATTTAGAGATACTCGAAACACCCCTCAGCCCCAATCGACTTTTTGAGTTGCTGCACGAAAAGGAGAAATCCAGTTGAAAATCGAAGGCCAATATCTCTTCCATGGCCCTCAGGGTGCAGCTTGGCAGATCGTCCGGGATCCAGAAGTGCTGGCTACTGCCTTGCCCGGCACAAAGAGCTTGGATAAGGTCGGTGAAAACGAATATCAAGGCGAGATGAACGTCAGGATCGGACCCGTCGTGGGGCTCTTCTCAGGGCGATTGATTGTCTCAAAAGAAGTCCCACCCCAGAGCTGCACCCTGACCGTAGAAGGTAGGGGTGGTCCGGGGTTCATCAATGGAGCCGGTAATATTATCCTGAGCGACCAGGGCGATGGCACAACTTTGCTGAAGTATGATGGAGAGGTGCAAATTGGAGGCAAGTTAGCCAGCGTGGGTCAACGGCTGCTGGACACAGCCAGCAAGAGCATGATTCGCCAGGGGCTGGAAGCCATCGACATAGCCCTCCAGGCGCGCGCGGCGGCCAGTTCCGAGGGAAAGGAGGTCGATTACGCGCCCCCCTCGGAGAGCAAGTTTATGACAACCGTTGTAAAAGATATGGCGGGGGATCTGCTTACATCTTCACGACTGGCTGGGATCGTCATCGCCGTATTGATTGTCTTAGCTATCTTCGTTGTTATCTGGATCAGCACAGGCTTTGGAAACTGATCAATTGCAGCACCAGGCGCTTTCAGTGAGCAAAGCGAAACCCATCGAATGTCGATGGTCGAACATCCAACTGCCATTCAGGCAGAAGTCATGTTAAACTAATTTCGGCGGTTTGCCATGGACAAGGAGGTGGAATAAATAGAACGATATAAAAAATAGACGTGGCTATGAATGCACTATCGTCAATCAACTTTCTATTGAGGCAGAAAAGGAGAAGGACGCAATGGGCAAAAAATTTGGCTTCTGGTTGGCGACGCTGATGGTGGCAAGCCTGCTTTTTACGGCCTGCCAACCCCAGGTGGTCGAAAGGACGGTCGTGACAACCGTCGAGGTCCCGCTAGTTGAAACCGTCGAGGTGACGCGAGAGGTCGAGGTCGTCACCACCGTCGAGGTAGAGAAGGAGGTAGAAGTAAAGGAAAGCGCCACTCTGGCAGTCTTGCACTTCAGCATCATTGAAGGGACAACCTGGTCCGGAGCCCAAGACCGCGCTGGAATGCGGATCGCCGAGAAATATCCAAATGTGCAGTATATCAACCGGGAGGAGATCACACCTGATCTCGTAGTTCCCTACGCCGAAGAGATGATCGCTCAGGGAGCCAATATCGTCGTGGGAAACGCGGAGCACATCGGGTTGCCTCTGTTGGATATCGCTGATAAGTACCCGGATGTCTATTTTATGTCGGTCATCGCCAGCGACCTGTCCACCAAGCCGAACTTAATAAGATATTTCCCCCGGCAGTATCAGGCGCTATACCTGGAAGGGCTCATCGCCGGGGCTTTGACCCAAACGGGCAACATCGGGATCGTATCGGCATTCCCCAATATCCAGGTCATCCGGCGGACGGCCGGCTTTTACCTGGGTGTAATGGATGCAGCCGCGTTGCTGAACAAAGACATCACGGTCTATGTAAAGTACGTCGGTGGCTGGTTTATGCCCACGGAAGAACGCGATATAGCCAGCACCCTGGTAGACCAATATAACGTCGACGTTCTGACTCAGCAGACTGATTCCGGGTCTCCCCTGGATGTGGCCACAGAAAAGGGGATCTGGTACGTGGGCAAGGATATGGATATCGTGGGTGAATACGGCTGGTCGAGCACCGACACCGTAGCTGTTTCCTTCGATACGCGTTGGGAAGTCCTCTTTGAGAAGGTCGTCCAGAGCTATTTAGCCGGGGATAAAAATCCAGAAACAATCCTGTACCTGGGCATGGCTGACAAAATGACCCTGGCCGACGGCACAGAGGAATATGCAGTCGACCTCATGAACGGCGGCAAGGTGGGCGTTGAGGCCATCAGTCCAAAGGCGCTCCCGTTGATTCCAGAAGAGATCCTCCAGCTCGTCGAGCAAAGAAGAAGCCAGATGATCGCCGGGGTGTGGGATCCATTCTTCGAGCATGAGTTTGTCAGCAATGGGACTGGCCTGGAGTTGCCGGGTTTGCCGATCCCGCCTGCGGGAACCGTGGTCAAGGCGGCCGGCGTGAATCCGACTGATGAGTGGCTGCTATCACAGTTCAACTTTGACCTTGAAGGCCTGCAGATCCTGGATTGACCCGGGCTTCAGCAGCCTGCCTCGATTGGGTTGAGGTCTGATGGCCCACCTATCCAAGAGACATGAGGCTCCCATAATTGAGGGGTTTCCCCAACAATGAGGGAGCCTCATACCTGCTAATATTTCTTAATCCACAAAGCTATTCTTTAGGAGAGAGGCGGGTGCGAAAATGGTTCTGGCAGGGATAAAGCGCGGAGAGACGGTCTTATCAGCGCGCGGGATCTCCAAGAGATTTCCAGGGGTCGTCGCCAATGACCAGATAAATTTCGATATCAAGGCTGGCGAGGTTCATGCCATCCTCGGGGAGAACGGTGCAGGGAAGACCACCCTGATGAACATCCTGTTTGGGCTTTTACAACCCGAAGAAGGCGATATCTATGTCCGTGGTGAGAAAGTCAAATTCAGATCACCTTTGGACGCCATCAACTTGGGTATAGGGATGGTTCACCAACACCGCAAACTGGTCTCCGCGCACACGGCGATCGAAAATATCATCCTTGGGCACCCGAAGGCCGGAACAATCCTGAACATGAAGAGGGCGGAGGAGGAGGTCCAGGAACTCTGCGATCGTTATGGTTTCAAGGTGGATCTAAGAGCAAAAGTCTGGCAGCTTTCAGAAGGGGAGAAGCAGGTGGTGGAGATCCTGAAGGCCCTCTACCGCGGGGCAGAGGTGCTCATCCTGGACGAACCTACTTCCGCGCTGACACCTATTGAAACGGAGAAACTCCTGGCAAGCATCGAAGCTATGGCCAGAGATGAACTGGCTATCGTCCCATTCATCACCCACAAACTGCCCGTCGTGCTGGCGATAAGTCACCGGGTGACAGTTCTAAGACGTGGGAAAGTCGTGACCTGTATGGAAACCTCACGTACAACCGAGAAAAGCCTGGCCATTCAAATGGTAGGCAGAGAAGTCATGTTCAGGATTGAGAGGATGATGGTAGAGAAAGGCAAACCCATCCTCCAGGTCGAAAACCTGACCGCCTTCAATGACAAAGGTCTTCAAGCTTTAAAAGGCGTTTCTTTTTCCATCTGTGAAGGTGAGATCTTCGGTATAGCTGGGATCTCCGGCAACGGTCAACAAGAATTAGTCGAGGTGCTCGCCGGACTTCGACATGCGCAGGAGGGTAAAGTGATTCTCGATGGGAAAGACATCACGCATGCCTCCAGCCTGGACAGGTGGCAACTGGGGATTGGGTACATCCCCTCTGACCGCGTCGATGTAGGCACGATCGGTGATTTCTCTCTCGTAGAAAATGTCGCCATGAACTATTACTTTGATGATAATTTCTCCCGGAGAGGGATAGTAGATTACGGTAACTTACGCAAGCTGACGGAAGAAATCATCTCAGAGTACGGTGTGGCGACCCCGGGACCCAATATAAAGGCCAAAAATCTCTCCGGAGGCAATCTCCAAAAACTCATTTTGGCGCGCGTTCTCTCGCGCAAACCTCGACTTGTGATCGCGGATCTGCCCTCTCAAGGGCTCGATATAGGGGCGACGGAGTTCGTGCAGAACAAGCTGGTTGAGGCGAAGAAGGGAAAAGCTGGCGTCTTGCTCATCTCCGAGGACCTGGACGAGATTCTATCGTTGAGCGACTGGGTAGCGGCGATTTACGAGGGACAGTTTATGGGTATCCTCCCAGGTAAGGAAGCCATGAAGGAGAGTGTGGGTGCGATGATGGCTGGTTTGCCTATCCAGGAGCATGAGCTATGAGGATTGGCAAATACGCATTGAAGCTCGAGAAGAGGGCGACGTTATCTGGTTGGGAGGCAGCGCTCATATCGATCCTGGCAATCTTCTTCGCTCTGCTGCTTTTCAGCCTGCTGTTTATCCAGGCCAGGATCAACCCTCTAATTGCTTATCAAAAAATCTTTTCCTATGCTTTTGTGAACCCCTTTGGCTTGCCATTGGCAATCAACAGGTTCATTTTCCTGTTGCTGTGCACGACGGCTTTTATCATCCCCTTTAAAGCCGGACTGTGGAATATCGGGATGTCGGGGCAGCTTTTCGCTGGGGCGTTGAGCGTATTCGCCATCGTAGTTGCCTTTGGTGGAAAGGAGTTCGATAACCCTTATCTATCCCCAGCGAAACTGATCCCTTTAATGTTGGTCGCTGCGGCATTAGGCGGAGCAGTATCTGGTGCGATAGCAGGATTTTTGAGAGGCAGGTTCAATGTCAATGAGATCGTGGTAACCATGATGTTGAACTTCATCACTTTCTGGCTGGTTTCGTTCATGATCAAAGAGGGGGGTCCCTTCATGAAATCTGGCGGTGAAGGTGATGGCTTTGAGCTACCCTCTTCGATATTCGGTCCGCTGATCAAGGGCATCCCCTTCACAATCTTCATTGCCCTTGGATTCGCCGTTTTGCTATATTTTATGTTCGCCAAGACCAATATCGGCTATCAAATCAAGGCCTACGGTCTCAGTCCAGCGGCGGCCAGATACGCTGGGATCAAGACATTCACGATACCGCTGCTGGTTTTTGTCATGGGGGGCGCTCTGGCCGGTCTGGCTGGCTATCACTATTTCGCTGCGGTTCCCGGCCTCTATAAAATTCCGACCAATTACGGGTATTTCGGCGATCTGGCTTTCTATGGAATCATTTGCGGGCTGATTTCTCAAGGCAACCCGATCGCCGCGATTCCGGTGACACTGCTCTTCGGAGGGCTGTCCATCGGGGGCAGATTCGTCCAGGGAGAGCTCCACATGAGCTTTGGCGTGGATTATGCCCTGCTCGGAGTCTTAATGATTACGCTGGTTGCGTTTCAATTCTTTTATCGTTATAAGATCAGATGGATAAAGACGAGGAAGGAGAGTTTAGATGTGGGTCTTCCTGGTTAGGAGTCTCAACGCTTCCACGATTTTCACGATTGCTGCGCTCGGCGAACTCATCGGACAGCGTTCCGGAGTCCTGAACGTTGGCATCGAGGGGGTGATGCTTTTCGGCGCCACGCTGGGTTTCATTACCGCTCAATCCACGGGGAGCTACATTCTTGGCTTCCTGGTGGGGATCGCCATCGGCGGTCTGCTCGGCCTTCTGCATGGCTTCTTTTCGATCACTTTAGGGGTCGACCAGGTCGTGAGCGGGATGGGCATCTGGATCCTCGGCTTCGGCCTGACCGCCTACATCGGCAACCCTTTCACAGGCCCATTGGGAATGGGAAGGATCCCCTCCTTGCTGGGTCTCGCCCCATTCTTTTTTCTCGGCATCGTGCTGGTAGTTATCACCTGGTTTGTTCTCTCCAAGACCAGCCTGGGGTTGCAGATCAGGTCGGTAGGGGAAAATCCTTCGGTGGCCGAAGTCTCAGGAATAAATGTCTCAAAGACTCGTTACCTGTGTGTAATTATCGCGGGGGCGCTGATGGGGTTGGCTGGGGCGATTTATTCCCTGGATTACAACCCGGTCTGGAACTATAACTTTCTCCAGGGCTGGGGTTTCATCGCTTTGGCCCTCGTCTTTTTCTCCATGTGGAATCCTGTGACCTTGCTCGCTGGTTCCTTACTCTTTGGAACGACCTGGCAACTCTCGCTCAACCCACAACTGGTACTCCCGGGAATTCTGTCCCGATACATCTGGAGAACGGTTCCCTTTGCCATAACCGTGGGGGCTTTGCTGCTCATGTCCACAAAGTGGTTTAGGACCCGGTGGGGCGCTGCAAAACCCGAAGCGCTCGGTCAACCATACGTGAAAGAATGAGCGCCCTCGCCAGCAAACCGCTACCCCAAGAACCATTCTAGGTGCAATTGGGGTGCAATTCGAGTAGATTGTGATATTTCAGGCGCTTAAGGTCAGTCCTGTTCCAGATGCGCCCCACAGCGGGAACAGAAACGGGCGTTCGGGATAGCCTCCATTCCACACTCCGGACAAGGCCGAGCAATCGCCATGCCGCAAGAGGGGCAAAAAAGGTCATCAGCGCTTACAACGCGCCTACATTTGGGGCAGCGAGTTGTGTGTATCTCCCGGGATTGGCGCCGGCGTTCGATCAAAGCCTCGATTTCCTGGTCTGCCGCCTCGCTCTCGGATATCAATCTCGCCGCTTCCGATAAGAGCTGGCTTCGTAAGACAGCATGGTCTTCCTGGACAATTTTTCCGATCTTGTAATCGAACTCAAGCTCGCGCAGCGCGGCGAGTATCTTCCGTCTCCTCTCACCAGGATGCTCTCTCTCGAAAGCGGAAACAACTTGCATTTCTTTCTGCTTCTTTTGGAATGGCCCAATCACATATAAAATCGACAGCAGCATGATCGCCAGGCCAATGAATATCGCTCCCGCGTCCATCAATCGATCTCCCGCAGTTCTTTTTCTATTCTGGCTAAAGTTTCTGCTGGAATCTGGTCCTCAACCGGTATTTGGACCGCTTCCAGATCTCGCTTACCCTGCCAGCCTTTCAAAACTTGATAGACGATCACCAGCCCCAAAACCACCCCTATCAGGGGAAGTATCCAGACAAATGAAGTAAATCCGGAACGCATAGGCTCCGCCAGCACTCGCTCGCCGTACTGCTCCACAAAGTAATTGAGGATCTGCTCCTCACTCCACCCGGCAGCGAGCTGATCGCGTATTTGCGCCCGCCAATCCTCACAGGCTTTTGTTTCGCACACATCTAACGGTGTATTCGGGCATACTGGACAGTACAATTTCTTGGCGATGGCATTCACTTCGTCTGCGCTGGGTCGTCGCGGGGTATCACTCTGAGCCAGGCCAGTTTGTGTCGTGACGAGCGAGAACGCCAACGAAAGAGCGGTAATCGTGACCAGGAATATGTGGATAAAACTTACTGCGCGGGAAATTTCTGGACGCATGGCTCAATTTCCGGTTTCAGGTTGGGCTAAGACGCCCCTCAATACATCGGGTCTCAATACGTAGGTGACCTCCTGGCGTTCCTTTTTGGCAGGCCAGGCAGCAACCAGGGTTCCCAAGATCAGCGCCACTCCGCCAGCCCAAACCCAGTTGATCAGTGGGTTGATATAGATCCTGAAGGTTGCTGCGTCTTGGCTGCCGCCTTCCCAGCCGAGCAATAAAGTGTAAACATCTTCGCCGGACGTGGAGTACACCCCGGGCACAGTTACCGGTTGTTCCTGCACGATAAAAAAGTCGCGCCTGGGACGCAGATCGCGAATGAAGCGGTTGCCTTTGAAGAGTTTCAACTGCGCCTCCACCACATCGCGCCCATCGCTGCCTGGATAACCACGCAGCCCCTCGAAACGAAACGAATAATCGCCGATGGATAGGGATTCGCCGACTGCCAGGGTTCCCTGCGTTTCTTGCTTGAAGAAGCCGTCTCCAATGATACCCAGGGCGATCATCACTACGCCAAGATGGATTATGTACCCGCCATAACGGCGTTGATTACGGCTGAACAACTTAACCAGGGAAATGAATGGGTTTTCACCACGCGAGGAGGAACGGGCTTGCACCCCCTTCCAATATTCGGTTAGGATTGCCAGTATGACAAACGAGACCAGCCACAGGCCAGGGATAGATGCTGGATGCATGCGGTGCAGGTAGCCCCAGCCGGCAGCGATGGCGAGAGAGCCGATGAACGGGTAGAGTATTGCACGACCCAAATTCCTGGCAGCCTGCTTGCGCCAGGCAAAAAGAGGCGCCACACCCATCAGCAAAACCAGGACGAAAAATAACGGACCTGTGACTTTTATGAAGTAAGGCTGCCCTACTGTTATCTTCGTGCCTGTGACCAGTTCGGAGATCAGCGGGAATACGGTACCCCAGAATACGGCAAAAGTGATAGCCAGGAACAGCATGTTTTGTAAAACGAAAGCCGCCTCCCGAGAAATGAAATTTTGCAGTTGGTGTTCTGATTTGAGTGTGCCCCAACGCGAGAAGAGCAAGGAGAGAGAACCCAGGAATGTCAGCCCGATGAAAACGAAGAAAGCAGGGCCAAGGGCAGATTTAGCGAAGGCATGCACTGAGCTGATCACACCCGTACGGGTGATAAAGGTGCCGAAAATGGTAAGCGAGTAGGTCAGGATAATCAGCACCATGTTCCATTTCTTGAGCATGCCGCGTTTTTCGGTCATCATCACCGAATGCAAAAATGCGGTTCCCGTCAGCCAGGGCATGAACATGGCATTCTCCACCGGGTCCCAACCCCAGAAGCCGCCCCATCCTAATACATCATATGCCCAACGCCCGCCTAAGATCAAGCCTACCGTGAGAAAGATCCAGGCCACCAGCGTCCAGCGCCGGGTGGTGCGCATCCACTCGTCGCCGCGAGATCTGCCGGTGATCAGAGCAGCCATCGCGAAGGCATAGGGGATCACAAACCCTGTGAAACCAATGTAGGTGGTGGGAGGGTGACCGATCATGCCGAAATGACGCAGTAAAGGGTTGAGCCCCTGTCCATCATCGGGGGTGTACGGCATAGCTCCAGCCGGCTGAAACAAAGCCGTAGTAAGCTCAGCCGCTCCGGGATAGTGCCACAAGCGGACAAATGGATTGGTGATGAAAACCACAACCCCAACAAAAAAAGCCGTGGTAAGCATGGAAACCATGATCACGTAGGGCATCAACTCGCGGTCGCCCTCCCACTTGCGCACCAGCACGAGCGCCACAAAACCTGCCATAATCCAGGACCAGAACAGCACGGACCCTTGCTGTCCACCCCAGAGCGCCGTCACCCTTAAGAATGGCGACATTGCCCGGCTGGATACGTCCGCTATGTAGGCTAATGAGAAATCCATCTTGTATAGAGAATATACAATGATCATTACCGATCCGCTGAGTAGTGGAAAAACCAACAGCGTTGCGTTGCGCGCGCTTTCCACCCAGGCCGGACGGTCCTTCCATCCACCATACAAAGAGGCGAATGTTGCATACACTGAAAACATGAAAGCCAGCAGCAAAGTTACTAAACCAAAGTCAGCGATCATGTGCAACTCCCGGATATGACTCTGCCAGTAATTCATCGATCTTTTCATCCAGTTGTGGGGGGTATAGAGGTCCAATGTGAACGCCGCGCAGTTGGCCTTTTTTGTCCACAAAGAACGTTTCTGGCACACCCTGAATGTTATAAGTCTGGGAGATGCGCGTTCCGATGTCAGGGCCATTCAGGTAGGTGATATCAAACTCGGCGATGTACGCCAGAGCTTCCTTGTCTGTATCCGCGTAATCCACGCCAATGAACACCACCCCTCGATCCTGGTACTTACGCCAGGTCCGCTCCAGGTAAGCAGCCTCTTCTCGGCACGGAGGGCACCACGAAGCCCAAAAGTTGATGATGACCACCTGGCCGCGCAGCTCGCTCAATGTTGCTGTACGGCCATCGAAACCTCTCAGCGTAAAGTCTGGGGCTAAGCCGTTTTGCACAGGCCCTGCTTGCGCTTTTTTCAATCCCCAGGCGAGCAAGCCAAGCATTGATAAAACCAGCGCAAAGGTGACGTAATACCCGATCTGCGAGCGGGGCTGTGAAGATTGTTCCGCCTCCAACATAGGCTGAACAGACTGCTTAGATTCAAGTTGTGTTTCTCTCATGTATGGGCGCTCCATTTTGCTCCGCAGGTCTTTGCGCCTCGCGCAGCGGAGGCGTCACTCCTCTATCTTCGGCGCTTTGGGCAGTTCTGGCCTGAGCGCGGAATAGTCATGATGCGCATGGCTCTCATTATTGCCCATATACTTCATCAATATCAGATGGGATAGCGGGCAAAGCAGTATCAATCCGAACCACAAGACTGTATTGACCGGGATATTGAAAAGGAATATCGCTGCCAGCCCGACCAGTGGGGCCAGGCAGCAAAGCAACATGATAAATACGTGTTTCTTGTTCATGGGTAATACTCCAATGCCTGAGCTAATGCCTGCTCAGCCAGCTCGGTGTCCGCAGCCAGCCAGATGAGCAGGTTGTTTGAAGCGAAATAAAAATGCCTTTGTCCCAAACCATCCAGAACGTAGATGGTTCGTTCTCTGACATACTCCTCCCCTCTGGGTGTGAACGGCGAATTTCCTTCAGCGATCTTTTCCTGCATATCTTTCAGCACCCATGCGGCCATCAGCCTCAGCGGAACGCCGGATACC
>Ga0209641_10003609_pt1 | contig 12986 bp, 13 predicted proteins | sample RifCSP16_1_FD_184022 | JGI IMG/M metagenome (GOLD analysis project Ga0209641, IMG submission 184022) | Soil microbial communities from Rifle, Colorado - Rifle CSP2_sed 16_1 (SPAdes) (version 2) | ecosystem: Environmental > Terrestrial > Deep subsurface > Rock core/Sediment | place: Rifle...
TATAATGATCATGAGAATCTCGTGTATTAAGAAGATAGTAAAATCACGTATGTAAAAAATTGTTTTACAAAAGGCAATCCAGATGGTTTAAAAGATTGCGACTTTTTATTGAAATCCTTGCTATTAGTGTTCTTCGATACTTGGAACGCTTATCTTTATTTACTTTATTATTTTCACAACCACAGATGCAGTGTATTCCTTACCTCTGGGGTTATTCTTTGCCACGAGGGACCAGGTATAGTCGCCTTCTTTATTGGGGTTCTTAAGAGCGCCTCTGGCCATCTCTACAATAACTTTATTTTTCCTGTTTACGGGACCAGCTGTTCCGCCGAGAAAAAGGTCGAGGGAGCCATCTTTATTAGGTTTTGGCTTGGTCAACTTGAGAGAAGAAGCACCGATTACTATGTCCGTTATAGGCAAGCCTTTCTTAGTATTATAGGCTTTACCACCATCGGTTGAATAGGTTACATCAACAGTTTCAGCCATTGTATTGTTCGAAGTTATTTTGATCATAATTTGTGGTAATCCTTTTTGATCGAACATTGTATAGGTTCCAACTAAACTGCCAGACGGCGGCATTACGAATTCATACCTGCCTGGAATGGTTGCTCTGAGGAAATAAAATCCACCATGAGGGGCATTCATTACATTCAACGTACCAGTATATGCCACATCAGAGGAAAGAACCTTGGAAACAACAGGTTTTACGCTTATACTTATACCATCATCAGCATAAGCGGGGGTCAGCATCACTATCATTAAAATCGAAGATATTAAAATTGACCGCAATAAATTGTTATACATATAAAATCTCCATCACCTTAATAACCACTATAGCAAAAAAAGCAATCAGCAGCGGCAAAATACTCATATCTAAAGTACAGACGAGGTATTTGCTCCATGACTTTGATGCCGAAATAATCCCAGCCGCGCTACTAACTACTGTACTTGAAAGCACTCTTCCTCCTAAATAAAACTACTCCTTTCTTAATATAAATATTTTTCATTTTTAAATTTTTAAGCAAGTCGGATTATGCGCTTCAACGATAGTATTATCATGTATGTGAAGAAAAGAAGTTAAAAAGTCACTCAAGGAGGCTTTAAAGATTGCGGATATTCAATAAAAGGCTGAATATAAAAGTAGCCATGGTCCTTGTAATTCTTGTTCTAAACGTCCCTGCTTCCGCGAATACCACGATATCTCTTGATAATACTATTGATACTCCAGACAGGACAGTAACGTATCAAGGCAAAAACTACGAAGTGCAGGATATCGGGTCTTATCTCCTTGGACAGGCTGTTAACATCAGCGTTAATGTTACTGATATAGAGAGCTTCCAGCTCTCGCTTCTGGATAGTGATAAAGAATTTTTGTGGAACTACATGGTGTACTATACTGAGGGACAAGTTGAAGTGACCATGCCAGGCAATGTGGTTACTACCCCTGGCACCTATGCCTTTGCAATATTCTACCAAGGCGACATACTTGTTTTTAAACCCGTGGTTTTCTCCCGATATGAACTGTCTGTGATACCAGAGAGTACTACGGTCGCCCCTGGAGCTACGCTTCATGTAACAGCCAGGGTTGTGCCAGATGACGGTCAGCCCATGAAGGTAGTCCTTGCAAAGAATAGCAGCAGTCTTGAATATGCTGTTAACAGAACCAGGGAAGGCCTGTATGAGACTGAAATCAAGATACCTTCCAGTGCATCCGGCAGATTTTCTTTATACGCTGCCATGGAGTCAGAAAAAACTGCACAGGGTTATCCAGAACTCCTGGGTGTATCAAATTGTGTCATCATAAATATAACCGATTCTCCCCGGTCTGCTGTCCCATCAACCTCCTTTGTCCACATTTCAATGGTTATCATATCCGTATTTTTTGCAACGCTGATATTCAAAAAAGCAAGGTGCTGACATGCCATTAATAAAAACCGTAGAGTTATCGAAAACTTACTGGCAGGATGAAACTCGGGTCCATGCTCTTGATAACATTAACCTGTCGATCGAGCAGGGGGAATTTGTTGCTATCACGGGTCCAAGTGGCTCTGGCAAGTCAACATTGCTGCATATCCTAGGGTGCATAGATGCACCAACCAGGGGCAGAGTATTGATCAAGGATGTGGAGGTAAGTAAAATGAATGAAGGTTCATTGAGTAAACTCAGACTCCATGAACTCGGGTTCGTGTTCCAGCAATTTTACCTTCTTCCAACCCTTACTGCCTATGAGAATATAGAGCTACCTCTCCTGGAAGCAGGTGTTCCAAAGAAGATAAGGAAGGGGAGGATCATGGAGCTACTGGGCGCTGTGGGTTTGAATGAAAGAGCTAAACACCGGCCAGGACAGCTAAGCGGAGGAGAACAGCAGCGTGTGGCCATAGCCAGAGCTCTGGCAAATAATCCCGCAATAATACTTGCAGACGAGCCGACAGGTGAGCTGGATAGTGCCAATGGGAGAAATATACTGGAACTCCTTGTACGGATCAACAGGGAATATGGAAAAACACTGATTGTTGTAACTCATGATGAATCCATCGCCCGTCATGCAGGCAGGGTGATAAAGCTCAGGGATGGAAGGATAATCAACGATGTATGCTAAGCTTGCTATTATGGGATTGAAGCGCAGGAAGGGAAGGACATTTTTCACAGCACTGGCTATTGCCATTTCGGTTTCAATGGCTGTACTGCTTGTTTCTGTTGGAGTCAGTTTGAAACAGGGGACTTCAATGATGTATGAAAAGGATGTAGATTACTGGATCATACCAATGGATTCAAGCGTTACCGACATTGTATCTAATTCAGAAAGAACCATGCTTGGTGACGTGCACAGAAGTCTTGAGAAAATAAACGCCAATCCTGATATTAAATACGCGACCCCTGTATTGAATAGACTGATTTATGCTTCAACAGGTAAAGCTACAAAGTCAATACTTGGTGTGGGAGCAATACCTGGAAATGATGAGGAGTTGCTCATCCCGACACATGGTCTTACCCCTGGGGATCCCCGTTTTTCAAAAGGAGCTGGAACAGGCGAGATACTGATAAATGAGAAAACATCCCGGCTTTTTGGCTTGAAACAAGGCGATAAATTGCGACTTGGAGTATCAAGCTCCAACATTAATAATTCCTTCAGAGTGATGGGAATAATCACAGAAGTGGAATATTCCATCAGCCCTGTTGTGGTTCTCCATCTCTCTGAACTGCAGGAGCTTACAGGTAATCTCAAAGAGGACAGGGCGAATTATATTGTTGCAACAGGCAGTAATGCTCTTGATTATCTTGCTGGACTCTTCCCGGGCACTGTTGTCCTGAGCAGCTATGAATATTCGATGTACAACGTTGTCGGTGATAAAAAGTTACTAGCGACCGCTTTCGCAGTTTCAATAGTTTCATTGTTCATAGCAGTTCTGTTCATAAGCAATGCAATGATAATGTCTGTAAACGAGAAACAGCAGGAGTTCGCTTTGATGCGGGCTATAGGCATAAAACCGCGTTCAATAGCGAAAATGGTTTTTTACGAGTCGCTTTTTCTCTCATTGTTCGGCGCGATTCTGGGGATACTGTTAAGCGGATTCGGGCAGTATCTGCTCAACACGTTGGCTTATCGTTATTTTGAGGCAGAACATGTTTCTGTTATTGATCCGATGCTTCAGTTAGGTGGAATCGGGATTATGCTAGGGGCAGGCATATTTTCAGCGCTGATACCTGTATTAATGATAAAACGGATAGATATTGTGGGCACACTGGGTGGTCTATGAGTAAAATATTCGAAGAAATTCCGCTGGACTTGAAGTTGATAATAGTATATCTCGCCCTCACCGTCTTTTTTATAATGATACCGCCGCTGAATGAAACTATCGTTAGAACCATCCTTGGCATTCCAATGGTGTTATTTATCCCTGGTTATATACTGATCACCGCGCTTTTCCCAGGTAAAGAAGACCTGGATGGAATTGAACGGCTTGCACTGAGTTTCGGTCTGAGCATCGCTGTGGTGCCGCTTATCGGGCTTGGATTGAACTTCACTCCCTGGGGTATACGCCTTGTGCCAGTACTTGCCGCTCTTGTCCTTGTCAGTATTTCTTTATTGATGATAGCTAATTTCAGGCGCCTCAAACTCTCCCCGGAAGAGCGTTTCGAAATCCCATTGAAGGCATCGATTATATTTATGAAAAAAGAGTTTTCAAGACCTCATTGCAGGGTTGATAAAATTCTGACAATCATACTCGTGCTTTCCATTGTTGTCTCTTTAGTCGCGTTAGTATATGTAATAATAATCCCTATACATGGAGAAAAGTTCACCGAGTTCTACATTCTTGGTCCCGATGGGAAGGCATCAGATTACCCAAGAGATGTGAGACAGAGTATACCAATAAATCTAATAATTGGAATCGTCAACCATGAATATTCAGAAATAAATTATACACTGCAGATTCAGGTAAAGAATGAAACAATTCTAGAACGAAAAATGCTGCTATCTAATAATCAGACATGGGAAAAACCAGTCAGTTTTGCCATGAACACCACTGGAAGCAACCTGAAACTTGAGTTCTTTCTGTATCGTGAAGGTCTGGATGACCCTTACCGCGAGACCCATCTATGGGTGAACTCCACAGCATAGGGGTTCAAGATAAACCAAAGCACATGATTTCATTCGAATATGCTTGCAATAAAAAACCTTGTGAAAAATAAATTCAGGACTGTACTCACGATTCTTGGAATAGCCTTGGCAGTCCTTTCTATTATCCTTCTAGCCTCCACAGGCAACGGACTTTTTACTACAGGAGGGAGGCTGCTGGAGCAAAGTTCGATCCATCTGTGGGTGACAGGTAGCCCTTCAGACATCATGTCCCAGTACACAGGAACCGAGGAATCCAAAATAACGGAAGCGCATAGATTTGCAGAGGATCTCAGGAAAAATAAGGAGATCAATATGATCACGCCCATGCTCACAGAAATGATCTATGCATTCAAGGAAAACTCAGAGCCAAGGGCAGTTTTTGGACTCGGTATTGAAGGGTCGGGAGGAACTATGGTAAGCATCATTCAGGGTGAAGGTCTGACCAGCGATGAACATTTCAATAAAGGCAAATACGACGGCAGATGGAAGAAAGAAGTCCTGATCGACAATAGAACTGCAATCCTTCTGGGTATCAAGGTCGGAGATACCATTCATATGGGCAAGACTCTGAGCGAGGCAAAGGAACAGGAATTCACAGTCATTGGACTGACAAATTCACTTTCCAGGTTCAGCTCAAATCCAATGGTTATCCTTTACCTGTCTGAACTTCAGGACATGACAGGGAACAAATATTATGATAGCGTTACAATGATAGTCCTCAGACTTAAAAATCCTGACATGGCATCTGAGGTCCAGACCGAGTTAAACCAAAAGTATCCCCAGTATACAGTCAGCACAAACCAGGAATATCTGAAAAAAGCTTTGAAGCAAAACAGCCTTCCTTTGGCCAGCGCAGCCTCTATTGTTGTTCTTGCTGTCATAATGGGAACTTTGCTTGCCATGAACACCATGCTGCTCAGCCTTAACGAGAAAAAAAAGGAGATTGCAATCTTACGTGTTATAGGTTTAAGCCGCTGGTCAATATTCAAAAGCATAGGAACAGAGGGGCTTCTGATAAGCGTGGTGGGAGGCGCTGCAGGGATATTTCTCAGCATTCCTATCACAGGTTTACTGAACGGTTTAATATTCGCCTATTTGGGGTTTGATGGACTTGTGGCTCTGCAACCAGATTATATTTATATTGGATTTTCCATTGCAATCATAATAGGCTTTCTCACCAGTATAATTGCTGCAGTTCACATTTGCAGGACGAACCCTGCTGAGTTGCTGAGGGCAGGAATATGAAATATATTATTAATATCTTTCTTTTAACCTGAGGTACTCGGATTCCACACGCTTGGCGATCTTTTCCCAGCTATGCTTCTCAATGACGTACTTTCGTGCATTCATTCCAAGTTCCCTCAATCTATGCTCATCGTTAAGCAGTCCAGAAATCTCTTCTCCCAGGTGATCGGCATCTGTGATTACACCATTACTTCCATCTATGATTTCAGCAAGTCCCCATGCTTCTGTGGCGACAACGGGCTTGCACATCGCCATTGCTTCAAGCATGAAAATGCTTGATGCCTCCACTATACTGGGTACTACTGCGATGTCTGCCAGTGCAATGTATTTTGCTATGTCATCATGAGGCACTGCGCCCAGGAATTCAACGCTCTGTCCCAGGCTGAGTTTTTCAGAGAGTCGCCTCAGATTGTTGCGCTCTGGTCCATCGCCTATGACGATAAGCTTACACTCATGATTCTTCAGTATCTGCGGCATGGCCTGCAACAGCCTGTCCACACCATTTTTCCTGACAAGCCGCCTCGCTGTAACAATGACTGGAAATTGGCAGTCGGATATAGCTTTTTTAGCCTTTGGATTGAACCTTTTGCTATCCACTCCATTATGTATTACCCGGATTTTTTTTGTTTCGGCTCCCCATGTGAGTACTTGTTGTGCAAAATAACTGCCTGTATGGATCTGCATATCTGACATATTTGCCAGGGCAGGTGCAAGGATTCTTTCCGCAATCCTGTAGAATGCAGCAGCCGCCGGGTTTACGAGCTTATACCATTCAGGATAATACGAACCATGTATGGTATTCACTGCAACTCCGCCATATCTTCTTGCAAGGATATTTGCTGCAATCCCTGAAGCGTACAGGTGCCCGTGATATATGTCGTATCCATTTAGCTGTTTTGATAGTATAGTGGGTAAATATGCAATCTGCCTGGCAAGCGACAGTCCGCCATGCGAACGGATTTTTTTAACAATACCGCAGAAATCCAGGTAAATAAAATGCACACTATCGCGTGTATATTCTCCACACTCAGTATCTGCTCCGCATGCTATTGTCACTTCATGACCCAGTGCTGCTAAGTTTCTTGTAAGGTTCAGTATTGCAACTTCCACTCCCCCTATTCGTTTCACCGGATCGAGTTCATATATCTGGAGGATTTTCATATATCTCAGAGAGCGTCCGTGAACCTCCCGTGCATCTTAAGATCTCTTCAAATAGATTTCTTTTATAGATCGGTTCGTAGGATGGATGAATGTAGAAAACGAAATATCCGTTCTTATGAAGTTCTTTTCCCTGCATGAGTATTTTACTATCGTCCACTCCAAGTTCTCCTGGCGAGAGCATGCTCACAGGCACCTGCATCGTTTTGAAACTTTTGCCATCTATTTCTGGATAGAATAATTTGTTGCCAAAGAAGTCACTAGAATAATCGAACCCGAACTCGTCCAGAGCGAGAAGATAGTTCTTGGTTGTCCTGAAACCTGGTGAGGAGAAAGATTTTGGCTTGAAACCGAATTCATGCTCGAACAGCTCGCAGCCTTCAGAGATCATATCTGTGATCTCTTCCTTGCTTTTAGCATGGAGAGAACTCATCCATTCATAATGCCTGTAGCCATGTAGACCTATTTCATGATCGGTTTCGAGTAGCATCTTAAGATTATGATGCGATTCAACGTGCCTGTTAAAAAGGCTATGAAAAAATCCTTTGCAGTATCTTTTGAATGGCAATGAAAAGATCTTTTTTCCAGCATAGTGAAAAGCATTGCGCAAAGTGCCATCTTCTCCAGTTGTGATGAAAAATGTCGCTCTTGAATCGTACTTTCCTAATATATTAATGAGTAAAGGAACTGCGATAATATCTGCAATGCAGTCAATATCCACTCTCAATCCTGCTTTCATGTAAACCACACTGGATAGAAATAGGGCAGCACCGAAATAAGTAATATGTTATTGATGCCATGCATGACTATGGGTCCAATAAGGCTTTTTGTCCTGTAATAAAAGTATCCCAGCATTACTCCTGCGAAAAAGGTGAATGCAATTTCGTATGATGAGCGCCATGTCATGTGCATTATCCCGAAAATGGCGCCCTGTGCCAGGATCGCCATTTTCCATCCAAATACCATTTTCAGGTCATTTAATAAGATCCCTCTAAAAAGAAGTTCCTCTGCCAATCCAACAAATAATAGCATATATAATGCATCGCGTAGCAGAATACCGATCTCAAAAGACGGGAACGCAGGTAATGGTTTCAGGATAAGATATTCGATAAATCCAGTTGGAATAGCAATCAACCCTCCTATGAGTGCATATTTTAGCAGACTGTTCTTGCGAAATCCCAGATCTTGCAGGTCCATTCTATGTTCGTATATGTGCCAGAAACAGAGAGCAAGAATTATGGAGTAAACTGAAGGCAGGAGGTATTCCTGGTTGATGAAAAACCATGGAAGGGATGATGTAAAAAGAACGTAAAGCGGGATTAATGCGAGTGATTCGGCAGATTTTATGAAATCCTTTTCCATCCTGATCACAGATACAATAATGTATATTGCAAGTGTAATAAAAAGAGAAAGCACTATCCCATAGCCCACGTTCTTGAATGCGAAAATGTACTCTGATATTATTATTGCTATAAAAATGAGGAAAATGAAAAAAATAGAACCTGCATAACCGAACTCGAGTTTCTTTAGGCGGTAATAAAACATACTGATGTTGCTATTATTCTTATAATATAAATATTGTTGTTTATCGTGGGTGTCAAATCTTTTGGTGTTAAATATTTTTTGAAATGTTATTTATCCAATAATCCCTTCGGATATCCAGGTATTTTAAAGCACCATTTGTTGTTTTGAAGATCCTTTTTAATATGTATTTTTTCTAATAATTAAATTACCTAACGATTTTGATCATTATCATCATGATAATTATCATAAAAGATTCATTATAAAAAAGCTTATATACCTTAAGTGCGTTGCTAAATTCAAGATAGTGGTGATATCTTAAATGATTATCGCAGCTTCTTTGATCTCCATGAAAAAGAAAGAGGGTAATATGTGGAATTGTAGTTTTATTTATTGATTCTAAAATATTTAATCAAGACCTGAAGAGATGAATTCATGACTGGCGTTACAGCGATCCTTCCAGCATTTAATGAAGAGGTTTCCATAGGCAGTATAGTCCTGCAAACAAAAAAACACGCCGAGCATGTCATTGTTGTGGACGATGGGAGCACAGATCGAACTACAGAGGTGGCACAGCTTGCGGGAGCAGATGTTATCCGACATTCCAGAAACTTAGGAAAAAGCGCAGCACTTAAGACCGGTTTTGAATACGTGAAACAAAATGGAGCAAAAATCATAGTAACTATGGATTCTGATGGTCAGCATGACCCTGACGATATTCCGAAGCTATTGGCTCCAATCCTGAAAGGGGAAGCAGACATGGTAAATGGCAGCAGGTACATCAATGGTAATGGAAAGAGTACACCCATTTATCGCAGAATAGGTCAGAGTGTTCTTGATGTGGCTACGAATCTCAATACAGGACTTCATATTTCAGACTCCCAGAGTGGCTTCAGGGCATTTGCCAGACATACACTGTCTGTGTTCGGGTTCAGGTCGAATGGAATGGCTATAGAGAGCGAGATGTTAATGGATGCAGCGAATGCCTGTCTCAGAGTGAAAGAAGTTGATATCAAAGTGAGGTATGATGTAGATTGCTCAACAGAGAATCCTGTTAGACATGGGTTGAAAGTTCTGGTTCAAATTTTGCATGATATGGAGCTAAACAGACCGCTGTATTATTTCACTCTACCAGGTATTTTGCTTACAGCTACAGGGATAGGGATGGGTCTGGGTTTTTTGCGGGCCTTTTATATGGGAAGCGGATTGATGTTCGGGCCTACGCTCTTGATGATTATACTGACCCTGGTTGGGACTTTTATGACTTTTACTGGGATCATACTGCACTCAATATCAAGACTGATCTTAGAAACTAAAATGAAAAATGAAAATCAAATAGCGGCTTTGAAATTCGAAGAATGATTTATTTTCTGGAGATGTTGAAAAATTAGCCTTTCTATAATTTTAGGTACGCGCCCCGAAATAATCAAATTGTCGCCAGTAGTAAGAGAATACGAGAAAAAGTGTCTGGATTATTTTATAATCCATACAGGTCAGCATTATTCCTATTTAATGGACAGGGTCTTTTTCGAGCATTTGAAACTCCCAGAAGCAAAATACAATCTTGAAGCAGGCTCTGGATCTCACTCGGAACAAACAGGGAAAATAATGGTGGGGATTGAGAAGGTGCTTATGAAAGAAAGGCCTGATTCTGTGATGGTGCAGGGCGATACAAATTCAGTGCTTGCCGGTTCATTAGCTGCTGCAAAGCTGAATATCAGGGTTGCACATGTGGAAGCAGGCTTGAGAAGCCATGATAAGAGGATGCCTGAGGAAATCAACAGGGTTCTTGCTGACCACTGCTCGGATTATCTTTTCGCACCAACAGAGAAATCGAAGAACATATTGCTGAATGAAGGCATTCAAGAGAAAAGGATATTCGTTACCGGAAATACAATCGTGGATGCTATCTATCAGAGTTTAAAGCTGGCAGATGAGAAGAGCACGCTAAGCGATCTTAATCTCGAGTCAAAAGGCTACTTTCTTGTCACGGCGCACAGGCAGGAGAATGTGGACGATCCAGTGAGGTTCGAAGGGATGATAAAAGGTATAGAAGAACTTGGCCGGGAATTCGACATACCAGCTGTCTTTCCAATCCATCCACGTTCGAGAAAAAGGATAAAGGAATTCGGAATAATGATAAGCGAGCATATTAAACTGATCGAACCTGTGGATTTCCTTGACTTTTTGAATCTTGAGAGAAATGCCAGGCTTGTCCTGACGGATTCAGGCGGGGTTCAGGAAGAGACCTGCATTCTCGGTGTGCCCTGCGTTACCCTGAGAGAAAATACAGAGAGACCTGAAACGCTGGAGGTTGGTTCCAATATGCTTGCTGGCACTGATCCTGCGAAGATTGTGGAATGTGCAAAGAAAATGCTCACGAGGGATAATGGATGGAAAAACCCGTTCGGTGATGGAAAGGCAGCAGAGAGAATAGTAAAAGTGATGGAAATAAAGGGAGATTTCTTAAAATATTGATTGCTGAAATCATATAGGGTTTGTCCAGCTGAGGTCAAGAGTTGAGCATTGCCATGGCAGATATATTATGATTTGCTTGCCTGTTTGAGATAAACATAAGCGAAGAAAGCGTACCATACAGGAAAAAGTATGTATCCAGCATAGGCATGTGCTGACCATAATGCCTGGCTGCCATACCAGTAACCAGCCAAAACCAATACGATCAGTCTTAAAATATTCTGCAGGATGGTTCCAGCAAGACCAAATGTCAGTAGATATACGGCTTTTTTCCAGGGCAAAGGTATGTCGAGAGTCATCAGGAAGAATAAAGATAAAAATACGGCTATGGATGCACTGCCTGAGCAACCAGCATCAATTAAATATGTCTGCCTCAACCCAGAAAGATCTATGAAATGTATAGTAGTTCCTTGATTGCTAATTGGTAGAAATGGATGAAGTAGAAAAACAAGCGTTGTGGCAGTAGTTAGAGGAAAGAAATTTCCTAGCTCTAGTACAAAAGGTGGAAATATGATGGCAAAACCGTATATCCCTAATAGAACTGAAGGTATTATTGCTGCTTTTCCATATACAGCTATAAAGATACCCAGCCAGATAAGAAGAAGATCGAATATCAGAAAAGGCAGCTCATTAAATGTAAGAAGGCCGGGGAGACCCGCAAGAGAGAATCCGATTACTGTATAAAGCAGTCCTGTCTCTTTCTGTGCTTCAGCAATGATTATGTCCCTTTTCAAATATAGCATTAAGATACAGAATGCAAGGACAATATAAGGGTATGCTCCTGTTTTTTCAATATACGCTATCGAGAATTTATCAAATGAAAAGGCATTATATTGAAACAATAAACCTGTAAGCAGGGTAGAGATGATCAACCATATACCGAGCCTGTATATCTTTCTGGTCGAAAATATGTTTTCGTTCCATTTACTCAATATTTTCTTAACTTGAAGTGTCAGTTGATCCATAAAACCTGGAAAATCGTTATTGAAATCAACAGAGAAAGCATTATCCTATCACCAGAATGAAAGTCGCTGAGATTTTGCGGGAATCATGGTGAATTATTAGAGACACCAATATAAAAAGAATTGTGAGATTTAATCGATAAGTATATATGATATAATGTAATTAACTGAATTTAATATATTATTGATGAAATGGTTTAAATTATAATAATGAGGTGGTAAACTTCCAAAGTTTGCATTCGAAATGTGGACTGTCCGCGGGTTTAAAATGGATAGGAGGTATATAAGTGGTATGAAAAAAAGTAATTTTAAAATCATTTTTGTTCTACTCATAATAGTATTTCTTGCAAGCATTGTTTTTAGCATTAATGATAAAGTCCAGTCTGCATCAATTACTGTGCTGCCACAGGTACCAAAGGAAGGTGAACCTCTTTTTGTTACCTTCAATTTGAACAATCCGTCTCAAAAAGAGACACTCTTGAGTTATGAATTCTATGCGAATGGAGATCTTTTATTGCAAGGAAAAGAACTCATTCCTCCTTTTTCAACCAAAAGATATTCTTATATTTACCCCAAATCTCCTGAATTAGGAGAAAGGACAACTTTTCTTGTGAAGACAGACTCAGAAATAGGATCTTACAATAAAATGCTGAGCGTACCGGCATATGCTCCGCAGGTTATGAGCAGTTTTGTCAGTTTTGCAAGTTTTTCAACGTCTCTTATCAGTTCTTCCATGAGTTCTTCCATAACTTCACAGCAATTTTATGACGGCTCATTCGCAGATAATAATAAGTTGAACGTAGGGTTGATATTTTCTATAGTTCTCATCCTTTTGCTGATATACCTTGAGTTGACAGAGCATCTCAAGGACAGGACTTTAACAATAACAGGCGGGATGAGGATAAGATTCAGCAGGCTGTCTGCTATACTGTTCATCGTTTTCATCGGGATGGTGTTCACCAAGGTGGCGATGATAATATGATGAGATTAATCAGTCCTGGAAA